>Ga0213837_1000169_pt1 | contig 104275 bp, 106 predicted proteins | sample SWPATP12_FD_160572 | JGI IMG/M metagenome (GOLD analysis project Ga0213837, IMG submission 160572) | Coastal seawater microbial communities from Marineland, Florida, United States - SWPA TP1 #2 | ecosystem: Environmental > Aquatic > Marine > Coastal | place: USA: Florida | collected 2016-08-06
CGCGCCTTTGCCCGCCAAACCGGCGTCACGCACCAGGCGGTCAATCTGAGAGCGGGGATCCGGGTCCGTGGCGCCATCCACGTGCAGAACGTCAACAGCTACCACAGCCGTCTGCGCGGCTGGCTTCAGCCGTTTCGCGGCGTGGCCAGCCGTTACCTGAGCAATTATCTGGGCTGGCGCTGGGCGCTCGATGGCGGACGCATCGGGACGGCGGAAGGTTTGCTGCGCGCGGCACTGGGCGCGCGGCCCGCAGCGGGTTTCAACACTTAACGCGAACAGCGCCAAAAAAAACAGCCCGGATTCACCGGGCTGTCTTGATTGCTAATTGCCAAGCCGATTAACGACCGCGGCCACCCGTACGGGGCGCCGCCGCGCTGCGCGGACCGCGGCTGGCGTCGCCGCCACGGCCGGCGCCACCACCGGCGGCGGCTGGACGGCCACCACCATTGCCGGCAGGACGTGCGCCGCCGCCGGCCGGGGCCGCGCCGCGTGGCGCGCCCTGGCCGCGGCCACCGCCGCCACCGCCAGGTGCGCGGCTACGGCCGCCATGGCCTGGCGCGCCGCTGCGCAGCTGGATCGGCTGGGCCTTGGCGTTCAGGTCCGGCTCGAAGCCCGGGATCACTTGACGCGGCAGCGTCTGCTTGATCAGCTTCTCGATGTCTTTCAACATCTGGTGTTCGTCGACGCAGACCAGCGACACGGCTTCGCCGGTGGCGCCGGCGCGGCCGGTACGACCGATGCGGTGCACATAGTCTTCAGGCACGTTCGGCAGGTCGTAGTTGACCACGTGCGGCAGCTGGTCGATGTCGATGCCGCGCGCGGCGATATCGGTGGCCACCAGCACTTGCAGGCTGCCGTCCTTGAACTCGGCCAGCGCCTTGGTACGGGCGGTCTGGCTCTTGTTGCCGTGGATCGCCATCGCGCCGATGCCATCCTTGCCGAGCTGTTCGACCAGCTTGTTCGCACCGTGCTTGGTGCGCGTGAACACCAGCACCTGGTGCCAGTCGTTCTCTTTGATCAGGTGGGCCAGCATCGGGTGCTTCTTGTCGCGGTCGACCGGGTGGATCGTCTGGGCGATCACTTCCACCGTCGAATTGCGGCGTGCCACTTCGATCGAAGCCGGGTTGTTCAGCAGCTTGTCGGCCAGGGCCTTGATCTCGTCCGAGAAGGTGGCCGAGAACAGCAGGTTCTGGCGCTTCGGCGGCAGCACGGCCAGCACTTTCTTGATGTCATGGATGAAGCCCATGTCGAGCATGCGGTCGGCTTCGTCCAGGATCAGGATTTCGACTTTCGACAGGTCGACGGTACGCTGGCCGACGTGGTCGAGCAGGCGGCCCGGCGTGGCGACGAGCACGTCGACGCCGGTTTTCAACAGCTTGATCTGCGGGTTGATGCCGACGCCGCCGAAGATCACGGCCGAGTTCATGTTGGTGTACTTGCCGTACAGACGCACGCTTTCCTCGACCTGGGCCGCCAGTTCGCGGGTCGGGGTCAGGACCAGGGCGCGGATGCGGCGTGGCGAGGTCTTGCTGGTCAGGGCGGCGCCGACCGCATCGGTCGACAGGCGCTGCAGCAGGGGCAGGGTAAAGCCGGCGGTCTTGCCGGTGCCGGTCTGGGCGCCGGCCAGCAGGTCGCCGCCACCGAGGACGGCGGGAATCGCCTGTGCCTGGATCGGGGTCGGGACGGTATAGCCTTGTTCGGTCACAGCACGAACGATAGCATCGGACAAGCCGAGGGTAGCAAAAGTCATTGATTTCTTCTGGTGAGGTTGATTCCGCCGCCGGCGCAAGCGGCGCCAGGATCGGATTGGGTGCAGGGCGTCGGGGCCACACTTGCGTGCGGTCAGCCGTCAAGCCGGAGCATTATAGTGATTTTGTTGCGCAGTGGAAATGCTGGAAGGCATGGGATACCGCCGTGTGCACTGCGTCACGGCGGCAAGGTAGAGCGCTATTTTACGCTATTTAGGCGAAGGGGACCATCAGTGGGACCAGCTGCGCAAAGACCTTCGGGCCGGCGGCCATGATGTCGCCCTTGTTCAGGTACGACGACTCGCCGTTGAACTCGCCGCAAATGCCGCCCGCTTCCGTCACCAGGAGCGAACCGGCGGCGATATCCCAGATCTTCAGGCCTTTTTCGAAGAAGGCGTCGACGCGGCCGGCGGCCACGTTGGCCAGTTCCAGCGCGGCCGAACCGCTGCTGCGCACGCCGTGGCAGCGCGAAGCGACGACTTCATACATGCGCAGGTATTCGGCCAGCGCGCGCGGATCGGCGCCGTGGCCGGCGGCGATCAGGGCCTTGCCGATGCGGTCGTGGTTCTTGACGCGGATGCGCTTGTCGTTCAGGTAGGCGCCGGCGCCCTTGGTCGCGGTGAACAAGTCGTTGCGCACCGGGTCATAAATGACGGCCTGGGTGATCACGCCCTTGTGTTGCAAGGCGATCGAGATGCAGTAGTTCGGGTAGCCGTGCAGGAAATTGGTGGTGCCGTCGATCGGATCGATGATCCAGACAAACTCGCTCTCGTCGTTCAGGTTGCGCGACGCGCCCGACTCTTCGGCCAGGATGGCGTGGTCAGGGTAGGCTTTCAACAGCGTTTCGACGATCGCCTGCTCGGACGCCACATCGACGTCGGTCACGAAATCGTTGTGTTGTTTTTCAGAGATTTCGATCCGGTCGAGGTCGAACGACGAACGGTTGATGACGGTGGCGGCGCGGCGCGCGGCCTTGATGGCCGTGTTGAGCATTGGATGCATGTGATCTTTTCCCTGAAAAAACGCTGACGCCCACCGCGCATGGAGCGCCGCGGACCGTCGAGTATGAGTTGAATTAAAGAGCAAAGCGGCACCGAAACCGTTAAACTCCCGGCCCTTGATGCCAGAAATTCAATTGCTCGTTGCCGCGCGATAGCGCTATTTTAAATGAACCCGCCAAATTCCGACACGTCTCTTTTCAATCGCCTGCGTTTCGTGCTCGTCGAAACCAGCCGCGCCGGCAACATCGGCTCGGTCGCGCGCGCCATGAAAACCATGGGTTTCACCGAACTGGTGCTCGTTTCGCCACGCTGCCTCGACTTCGTCAACGACCCGGAAGCGGTCGCCTTCGCCAGCGGCGCGCTCGACGTCTTGCAGAACGCGCGCATCGTCGGCAGCATCGGCGAAGCGCTCGAGGGCTGCAATTTTGCCGCCGCCGTCTCGGCCCGCCTGCGCGAATTCTCGCCCCCGATCTGGACCCCGCGCGCCTTTGCCGCCCACGCCGCCGGCCAGGGCGAGGTGAACGCCGCCCTCATCCTCGGCAACGAACGGGTCGGCCTGCCGAACCAGATCGTCGAGAAGTGCAATGTCTTGATCAATATTCCCGCAAATCCCGCTTATTCGTCGCTCAATTTGTCCCAGGCGGCCCAGGTGCTGGCCTACGAATGCCGGATGGCGGCAATCGGCGACGGCGCGCAGGACACCCCGATCGGCTTTCATGGCGACGCCGCCAGCGTGACCCAGATCGAAGGCATGTACGCGCACCTGGAAGAGGCGCTGGTGTCGATCGGCTTCCTGAACGCGGACAATCCGAAGAAACTGATGCCGCGCCTGAAGCGCCTGTTTGCGCGGACCCAGCTGGAGACGGAAGAGGTGAATATCCTGCGCGGCATTGCGCGGCAAATCCTGAAGCGCTAGGCGAGGCGCGACTTGGTGGTTTCGATAAACGCGTTGCTGTCTGAAAATGCGCTCAACGAGTTGCGTTGGCAGTGCTATATCGGCGAAAGGCTGAATGTAGAAAAACTGGCTTGAATTGGCTTTCCAGCAGCGCTGTCGTCATGACTCCAGCGCGATCACCTCATCCCCCGGCTGTGCCCGACACTGCGCCCCCAGCGGTTCCCAGCCCCGGCGCACGACGATGCGTTCCCGGTCATGGCACAGCTCCACGCGGCGCGCCGCGGGCAGCCGGCGCCGGACAAAGGCCTCGATCGATTCCGGCACGCTCACCCGCAGCGCCAGCGCGTGCAGATCCTCGACCGGATGGTCGTTCATGTGCAGTAGCGGCACGAACTGGCCGGCGAACATCATCGCGTGCCCCGGCACCTTGACCGGACCGGGCGTGTAGCCTTGCGCGCGCAGCCAGGTCTGCGCCTGTTCGCGTGGGGCGCCGGCGCCGTCGAGGCGGCCCCAGGCGCTGGCCAGCAGTTCGGCCACCCACTGGTTGCAGTTCTGGTAGCGCGTGCTGAAGGCATAGGCATTCGCGCTGTACTGGCCGGCCAGGAGCGACAAGGCGAGGGGCTTGTCGAGCGCGCTTTTTTCCAGCAGCGCGCCGTCGTCCTCGGGCAGGAAGACCAGCGACATGTGACCGCTGGCCGGCGTCTCGGCGCCCAGCGCGAAGCCGGCCACGCCCTGGTCGAACAGGCGCGGGCGCGATTCGTCGCAGGCGTAATACAGCTGGCGCACGGCCCAGGGGCTGGCCGGATTGTGCTTGAGGGCGACCGCCGCGTGCGAATACAGCAGGCCGAAACGGCTCAAATCGGTACCGGCGCGCGCGACCAGTGCCACGCCGGCGCCCGAGCTTTCCAGCTCGCGCTTGACCACGGCGGCAAAGCGCAGCACGCGGTCCTGGTCGGCGGCACTCACTTCCTTGGTCCGCTCGCAGAAGGTCGGGATGCCGGCCCAGGCGCCATTGGCGGCGCAAAAGGCCAGCGCCGCCAGCGCGGGCCGCAGGCTTGCTTGCATCAGATCGCGACTTTTTTCGAGCCCAGTTCGCGGTACCAGTTGTCTTCGAGCGCCAGGAAGAAGGCTTGCTTGCTGTCGGCGTGGGCGAATTCGTAGCCGTACTCGCGCGCATTCACTTGCACCAGTTCGCCCTTGTCCACGCCGCGCTGCGCCAGGGCGCGGTTCGGCACGTCGAGATAAAACTCCCCGCTGGCGCCGGCGGCGGCCGCGTGCAGGGTCATGCGCGTGGTGTCCTGCTTGCCCGGTGCGGCGGCGATGTCGATCACGCGGTATTGACCGGCGGCCACGCGCTTGTCGTCGCCCGAGCTGTTGCTCGACGAGCCGATCGAATCGGAGACGCTGCCCGACGAGGCCGAGCCCGCGCTGGAGGCGGACGAGGCGGCGGTGCTGGCGGCCTGCACAGGCAGGGCGCAGGCGGCGGCGAACAGGGCCAGCAGGGCGGCGCGGGAGAGGGAGGGGAAGGTCATGTGAGGCTTTCGTAGTCGAGCTGAATGCGCCTATGGTACAAGCCCGGCGCCGCGCTGAGAAGGCTTGTCCCTACCTGCTACGGGTGCGCGTCGCGCGCTGCAAACAAAATTTGCATTTTTGGCATCCAATGCAAAGCATATTTGCATGTGGGGCGACCACGCCGTCATTTCGACGATTCCCTCTAGTTCGCCGCCGCTGCAATCGAGGCCGCCTGTCGTACACTGGTGACATAACAACAAGGATGCCAAGATGGAGACAACACGCAGGTCCTTCCTGAAGGCCGGCGCACTCGGTGCGCTGGTGCTGGCCGCCGGTGGCGGTATCTACCGCGCCGTGCACACGCCGCGCCCGCGCCGCTTCGTGCTCGACGGCGAAGCGCGCGCCGCGCTGGGCGCGATCGTGCCGGCCATGCTGGCGGGGGCGCTGCCGGCCGATCCGGGCACGCGCGCCAGGGCGATCGCGACGACCATCGACGGCGTGCATACGGCGATCTCGAACCTGCCGCTGCCGGTGCAAAAGGAAGTGCAGGATTTGTTCGGCCTGCTCGCGCTGGCGCCGGCGCGCCGCTTGCTGACCGGCGTGTCGGGCGGCTGGGCAGGGGCCGATCCGGGCGAAGTGAGCGCCTTCCTGCAGGACTGGCGCCTGCACCGCTTCGCCCTGCTGCGCACCGCCTACGGCGCGCTGCACGATTTGTCGCTGGGCGCCTGGTATGCGCAGCCGGCCAACTGGAGCGCGATCGGCTACCCCGGCCCGCTGAAGGAACTGGCATGAACCAGGCCATCATCCCCGACCCGATCCTGCTGGGCCGCGCACGCGGCTGGCACATCGTCGATGGCGCCGGCCTGGACGCCGACCGCAGCCTGGAAGCCGATGTCGTCATCGTCGGCAGCGGTGCCGGCGGCGGCGTGACGGCCGAGATCCTGGCGCTGGCCGGCCTGAAGGTGATCATCGTGGAAGAGGGCGCGCTGCGCTCTTCGTCGGACTTCAAGATGCGCGAGGCCGACGCCTACCCCGGCCTTTACCAGGAATCGGCCGCGCGCCAGACGCTCGACAAGGGCGTCAAGATCCTGCAAGGGCGCACCGTCGGCGGCTCGACCACCGTCAACTGGACTTCGAGTTTTCGCACGCCCGCGCCGACGCTGGCGGTCTGGCGCGAGCGCTTCGGCCTGGCCGACTACGACAGCGACACGCTCGCGCCCTGGTTCGACATGATGGAAGCGCGCCTGCACGTGGGCGACTGGCAGGCGGCGCCCAACGAAAACAACGGCTTGCTGAAACGCGGCCTGGATAAACTCGGCATCCCGTCCGGTTTCATCCGGCGCAACGTGAACGGCTGCTGGAACCTCGGTTACTGCGGCATGGGCTGCCCGACCAACGCCAAGCAGTCGATGCTGGTGACGACCATCCCGTCGGCGCTCGACCACGGCGCGACCCTGGTCACGCGGGCCCGCGCCGAACGCTTCGTGCTGCGCGGCGAGCGGGTCGACGAGCTGCTGTGCAGCGCGCTGTCGGACGATGGCGTCGCCGCCAACGGCCACACGCTGCGCCTGCGCGCCAAGCACTTCGTGGTGGCGGGCGGGGCGATCAATTCGCCGGCCTTGCTGATGCGCTCGGGTGCGCCCGACCCGCACGGCCTGCTCGGCAAGCGCACCTTCCTGCACCCGACCCTGATCTCGGCCGGCATCTTCCCGCAGCGCGTCGACGCCTATGCCGGCGCGCCGCAGACCGTGTATTCCGATCACTTCCTGGGCACCAGCCCCATCGACGGCGCCATCGGCTACAAGCTCGAAGCCCCGCCGCTGCATCCGGTGCTGCTCTCGACCACCCTCAACGGCTTCGGCCAGGGCCACGCCGAGATCATGCGCCAGTTCCCCCACATCCAGGGGATGCTGGCGCTGCTGCGCGACGGCTTTCATGCGCAGTCGGCGGGCGGCGCCGTCCAGCTCAAGGATGGCGCCGGGGTGCTCGACTATCCGCTCAACGCCTTCTTGTGGGACGGCGCGCGGCGCGCCCTGTTGACGATGGCCGAGATCCAGTTCGCCGCCGGCGCCAGCGCAGTCCAGCCGGCGCACGAAACGGCGCGCCGCTACACCTCGTGGCGGGAAGCGAAGCGCGAGATCGCGGCGCTGCCGCAGCAGCTGCACCTGACGCGCGTGGCCTCGGCCCACGTGATGGGCGGCTGCACCATGGCCGGCGACGAACAGCGCGGCGTGGTCGCCCCGGACGGACGTTACCGTGGGCTGGCCAACCTGTCGGTGCACGACGGCTCGCTGTTTCCGACCTCGGTCGGGGCCAATCCCCAGCTCTCGATCTACGGCATCACGGCGCGCCTGGCGAGCGGCCTGGCGACGGCGCTGACCGGCAAGCCGGCGCCGCGGGTAAGCGCATGAACCTGAGCGCGCGCCGCATGCTGCGCCTGCTGCTGGTGCTGCAGGCGCTGGGCGCATGCGCGATTGCGCTGGCAAGCTGGCGCTGGTTCGGGGCCGCGCCATGGGCGGCGCTGGCACTCGGCCTGGCAGCGGTGGTGCTGGTGCGCCTGGCGATCAACATGAATAATTTTGTGCTCAGCGCCTGCTACGCCAGCCCGACGCCGCGCGACTTCCAGCTCGGCCTGGGCGCGCGCCTGCGCCTGCTGGGCGAGGAATTCAGGACCAGCATGCTGTACACCTCGTGGTTCATGCCGCGCGCCGCGGCCTGCCGCACCATCTATCCCGATTCGGACGCGGTGCCGGTGCTGCTGGTGCACGGCTATGGCTGCAACAGCGGCTACTGGAGCTACCTGGTGCCGCGCCTGGAGCGCAACAGCATCAGCCACGCCAGCATCGACCTCGAACCCGTGGGCGGCGCCATCGACGACTACGTGCCGGCGCTGCAAGAGGCGGTCGAGGAACTGTGCGCCGCCAGCGGCGCGGCGCAGGTGGCGATCGTCGCCCACAGCATGGGCGGGCTGGTGGCGCGCGCCTGGATGCGCGTCCACGGCAGCGCGCGCGTGGCGCGCATCGTCACGCTCGGCACGCCGCACCATGGCACCCGTCTGGCCAGCTTCGGCCCGGGCGCGAACGCGGCCCAGATGCGGCGCGCGAATGGCGCGGGCAGCGACTGGCTGCGCGCGCTGGCCGCGAGCGAGGACGCGGCGCGGCGCGTGCTGGTCACGTCCATCTTCAGCCACCACGACAACATCGTCGCGCCGCAGACCTCGAGCGTGCTGGAAGGGGCGCGCAATATCGCGCTGGGCGGCGTCGGCCACGTGGCGCTGGGCTGCAACGGCCGCGTGCTCGATACCGTGATGGAGGAGCTGGGGCGGCTGACGCGGGCGCCGACCCTGCTGCTGGTCGACGACGACGCCTTCATGCGCGAGCTGCTCGTGGCCTGCGTGGCCGAGCAGGGCTGGCGCGTGCTGACGGCCGCCTCGCACCGGGAAGCGCTGGCATTGCTCGCGCGTGAACAGGTTGGCGTGATCCTCAGCGACCACCTGATGCCGGAGCTGACCGGCGCCCAGTTGCTGGCCGAGGCGAGGCGCCGCGACCCCGCCAGCTACCGCATCCTGCTGTCCGGCGCACGCGACGATCCGGCCATCGCCGCGGCCCTCGCCAGCGGCGACGCCGACGCCTTCCAGGCCAAGCCCTGGCGCGCCGACGCCTTGCTCGCGCAGCTGCATGAAGCCTTTGCCGTGCAGCGTACGCGCCGCGCCGTTTAAAATGCACACAATAGCGTGAGGAAGCGATGACGAAAAATATCAAGGAACTCGAGCAGGAAGAAGAAGCGCTGTCGCGCGCGGTGCGCAGCTCGGCCCAGCAGATCTGGCAGGCCGGCCTGGGCGCCTTCGCCAAGGCCCAGCAGGCGGGCGGGCGCGAATTCACGCGCCTGGTGCGCGACGGCAGCGAGCTGCAAAAGCGCGCGCGCCAGGTCGAGGATGCCACCGACACGGTGGCGCGCAAGGCCGAACGCTCGAGCCGCCGCGCATCCGGCACCTGGGGCAAGCTGGAGCAGGTCTTCGAGGAGCGCGTGGCGCGTGCCCTGGCCACCATCGACGTCCCGGCGCGCAGCGAGATCGAAGCGCTGAACCACCGCATCGAAGAGCTCGAACGCATGGTGGCCGAACTGGCCGGCGAACACCTGCGCAAGAGGGCCGCCGCCAAGCCGGCCGCCAGGAAATCCCCCGCCAAACGCAAGGCCGCCGAATAAGAACCTATCCCAGTAGGGAGGAGGAAGTTGATGACGATGCATGGCAAGCGTGGGCAAGGCGCGAGGAGGCCGCATGGCGAGCCATGCAACGACGAGCAACGCAGCAGCCGCTTGTCAGGCGCGTCAGCAACGACTCATTCCCTACTGGGATAGGTTCTAAGCGCCCCGGGCCGCACTGCCGTCGGCATGCGGTTCGATGATATGCTAGCAAGTGACACTACACAGAGCGCCATCCATGCTACAGAAAGCTCCACGCCGTACCCGTGAACGCATCCTCGAGCTCTCGCTCAGGCTGTTCAACGAGTTCGGCGAGCCGAACATCACGACGACCGTCATTGCCGAGGAGATGAATATCTCGCCCGGCAATTTGTACTACCATTTCCGTAACAAGGACGACATCGTCAATTCGATCTTCGTGCAGTTCGAGGCCGAGATCGAGCGCATCCTGACGGTGCCGGCCGGACGCCGCTCGAACATGGAAGACGTCTGGCTCTACCTGCACCTGATGTTCGAACTGATCTGGCGCTACCGCTTCTTCTACCGCGACCTGAACGACCTGCTGTCGCGCAACCGCAAGCTCGAACTGCACTTCAAGGCCATCCTGGCCCACAAGATCAAGGTCGCGCGCCAGTTGTGCGAAGACCTGCGCAGCGAGAATTCGCTCGAAGCGAGCGACCAGCAGATCGGCGCCATGGCGACCAACATGGTGGTCGTGGCGACCTACTGGCTATCGTACGAATACGTGCGCAACCCGCGCAAGTACAGCGAGCAGCAGGCCATTGCCGACGCCCTGGCGCGCGGCTGCTACCAGGTGCTGTCGATGCTCGGGCCGTATTTGCGCGGCGACACCAGCCTGCTGTTCGAAAAACTCAGCGAAGAATACTTAAAGAAGCTGCCTGACGAAGGCCGTGACCCAACTTGACATCCCCATGAAATCGATCGCTGTCTACTGCGGCGCCGCCAACGGCGCCAAACCCCTGTATGCCGACGCCGCCCGCGTGCTGGCGCGCGTGCTGGTCGAACACAACATCGCCCTGGTCTACGGCGGCGGCAAGGTCGGCCTGATGGGCGTGATCGCGGACGAAGTATTGCGCCTCGGCGGCGAGGCCACCGGCGTCATCCCGCGCGCCCTGGTCGAGCGCGAAGTCGGGCACGCCGGCTTGACGCGGCTGTTCGTGGTGAAGGACATGCATGAGCGCAAAGCCATGATGGCCGAGCTGTCCGAAGGCTTCATCGCCATGCCGGGCGGTTTCGGCACGCTGGAAGAACTGTTCGAGATGGTGACCTGGTCGCAGCTCGGGATCCACGCCAAGCCGATCGGGCTGCTCAATGTCGACGGCTTCTACGACGGCTTGATGGGCTTCGTCCGGCACCAGCAGCAAGAGGGCTTCGTGCGCCCCGGCCATGCGGACCTGATGCAGGTCGACGCCGATGCCGATGCGCTGGTGCGGCGCCTGCGCGCCGCGGCCGGGATCACATAAGCGGCCGTTTACGCCGCCAGCTCCATCGCATGCGCTTCCAGCATGTCCACGATTTCCTCGGCCGTCACCGGCCGGCTGAACAGATAGCCCTGCATTTCGTCGCATTCGTTCGCGCGCAGGAAGGCGCGCTGCTGCTCGGTCTCGACGCCTTCCGCGATCACGCGCAGATTGAGCTTGTGGCCGAGCGAGATCACGGCCATCGCGATCGCCTGGTCGTCCGGGTTGTCGGCCAGTTCGCTGACGAATGACTTGTCGATCTTCAGGCGGCTGATCGGGAAGGTCTTCAGCGAGGACAGGCTCGAATAGCCGGTGCCGAAGTCGTCGATCGAGAGCGATACGCCCATGCTTTCCAGCTCGCGCATCTTGGCCACCGACTTGTTCATGTCGCGCATGATCAGGCTCTCGGTCACTTCCAGTTCCAGCAGTTCCGGCATCAGGCGGGTGTCGCGCAGCGCTGCGGCGACGCGCTCGACCAGGCGCGCTTCCTCGAACTGGCGCGCCGACACGTTGACCGACACCGTCACCGGCGGCAGGCCGGCGTCGACCCAGGCGCGCGCCTGGCGGCAGGCTTCGCGCACCACCCAGTCGCCGATCTCGACGATCAGGCCGCTCTCCTCGGCCAGGCCGATGAAGCGCTGCGGCGCGACCATGCCGTGTTCCGGATGCTGCCAGCGGATCAGCGCTTCCACGCCGAACAGGCGTCCGGTGCGCAGGTCCACTTTCGGCTGGTACAGCAGGCGGAAACCGTTGTCGGGCGCGCCTTCGAGCGTTGCCTGGACCGCCTGGCGCAGGCCGTCGAGCAGCACCAGTTTTTCCTCGACGCTGGCATTCATTTCGCGCGCGTAGAACTGGAAGTTGTTGCTGCCCATGTCCTTGGCGCGGTACATCGCGGCGTCCGCGTTCATCAGCAGGGCGCTGGCATCGTGTCCGTCGCGCGGGTACATCACCACGCCCATGCTGCAGCTGACCTGGACCCACTGGCCGGCCACCTGGATCGGTTCGGTGACGGCGAGCCGGATCTTCTCGAGCAGCGGGCCGAGCGCCTCCTGGGCATGGCCCTGGCCGGGCAGCAGGATCACGAATTCGTCGCCGCCGAAGCGCGCCAGCGTGTCGTTGCGGCGCAGGCAGGCCGCCATGCGCTTGCTGACCACCTTCAGCAGCTCGTCGCCGGCCTTGTGGCCGAGGCCATCGTTGACCAGCTTGAAGCCGTCCAGGTCGACGAAGGCCAGCGCCACGGCGTCACCATGGCGCCCGGCGTTCAGGATCGCCTGTTCGATCCGGTCGTGCATCAGGTTCCGGTTCGGCAGGCCGGTCAGCTCGTCGTGGTGCGCCATGTGGAAGATACGCGCCTCGACCTGCTTGCGCTCGGTGATGTCACGCACCACGACCACCACGCCGTCTTCGACCGCCACCACCTGGCGGTGCAGCCAGCGGCCTGGCGCCTGGCGATCCGCTGCCTGCCATTCGCCTTCGCGCGGCTGGCCGTCCTGGGCGACCAGGGCCAGGTCGTCGAAAATACCGTTAGTGCGAACGTGCGGCAGCATGGCGCACAGGTGCATGCCCAGCATCCGTACGCGCGGCATGCCGACGATGGCTTCGGCGCGCGAGTTGGTCGCTTCCACCACGAAGTCGAGCACGCCGCCGTCGGCGTCCGGCACGCTGCGCAGCACGAAGAAGGCGTCCAGGCTGCCTTCGGAGGCGGCGGCATAGGTTTCCTGGGCGCGGCGCGCGCGCCGGCGAACCCGGGCCAGTTGCCAGGCCCAGCCCGACACCACGGCCACCACCAGCAGCAGCAGGGCGCTGGCGCCGCTGGCGGCGGCCAGGATGGTGCGGCGCTTTTCGTTGAATGGTGCGAACTGTTCGTCTTGCGCCAGGCCGACCACGATCGCCAGCGGGAAGCCGTGCAGGCGCTGGACGCTGGTGTAGCGGGCCACGCGGTCCGGACCGGTGTGCAGGGTGACGCTGCCGCTGGCGGCGCCCAGTTCGATGCGCTGGCCCCAGGTCACGCGCTCGCCCACGCGCAGGGCGCGCATCACGCCATCCAGGCCAGCCAGGCCCAGCATGCCTCGTTCGCCGTCGCGCGAGCGTTCGTAGGCGCTGGTGAAATACGAGGGGTCGGCTTCGACGATGGCGATGCCGGCGAAGGCGCCGGCGGCATCGTTGATGCGGCGCGTGAAATGCAGGTGCGGCTCGCGCTTGACGCTGTCGCCGACGGTCGCGCCGACAAAAGGCAGGTCGAGATTGTTGTCGCGGTGGTAGAGGAAATAGGTGGTCCCCGAGACATCGTGCGCGCCTTCGTCCGGGTTGCTGGCGACGATGCGCCCGTCGCGGTCGGCGACGGCCACCACGAACACCAGGGCGGGCGGCAGCAGGCCTTGTTTGCGCAGGGCTGGAATCGCGCCGGCCGGGCCGTTCAGTTCGACCGCGTACTTGAGCACCTTGAGGGTCTGGTCGATGCCGTTCAGGCTGCGCGCCATCTGCGCTTCATAGGTCTCGACGCGTTCCAGCGTGGCCGCATGGACCCCCTCGACGCTGGCCGCGCGGTCGGTATCGATCACGCGCAGCGTGATCACCCACAGGCCGATCACGAGCAGGATCGCGAACAGCGGCAGCGAGATGTGCGTGTCGAGGCCGCGCCCGAGCCAGCGCGCCAGCGTCGAGCGGTGCGCCTGCATGCGCGGGAGGGAAGGGCGGGAGGACATGGACGTTCTTTCAATGCACCAGCAGGACGGCGCGCACGGTCGGGTCGAGCGCCTCGCGCTGGATGTAGCCGACCATGGTGGGATCCTCGGCGACGGCCTTGCGCACGGCGGCATTGCCCTCCAGCTCGCGCGGCGGCTGGCCGCGGCCGGTGAACACCAGCTTCGACCAGTAGGCCTTCAGCAGGGCCGGGGTCTTGCCGGTGACGCGCAGGTAGAACTGGTCGCGTTCGGCGCTGCCGAGCGGCTGGTCGAGCGCGGTGGCGACTGCGCCGTTCGGAAAACGCGGCGCCTGGCCGAGGAACACGGCCGCCACCTGGTCGGGGCGCAGCGCTTCGACCGGGCTGCGTGCGGACACCACCACCACCAGGTCGCCGGCCTGCGCCCAGCCGGCGCACAGGGCGAAGAGCAGCGCGGCGAGCACTCTTGGACGCTTGAAGGTCATGCGCGTCCCCCTCAGAAGACGAAGTCGAGGGCGGCGCTGCTCACCTGCGCCGTGCGCCCGGAGCGGTAGTCCGGCACCGTGCTGATGAACATGCCGCGCGAGCCGCTGCGCGTGGTGACGCGCTCGTGCTGGAGTTTCAGCGCGACGTTCGCGGCGAAGTCCCAGCGCAGGCCCGCGCTGAGCGTCGACTGCGAAGGCACGGTGCGCATCAGGCCGGCGAGGGCCGTGTTGACCACGCCGCCAACCGCCGCATATGGCGGCGGCAGGCCGCCCAGGGGCAGCGCGGTCGAGCCGGGCGGCAAGGCGCCCCAGACCCGGGCGTAGCCGGCATACGGCGTCAGGTTGGCGTGCCGCCAGCCGCTGCTGAGGTAAGCCGAGCGGGTGCCGCCAAGGTAGCCGTCGACCTTGCTGTAGCCGGCTTCGCCCATCACGAACCAGCGGCCCGGATCGTAGCTCAGGCCCGCGCTGACGGTGGTGGCGCGCTTGTCGACCATGTTCAGGCGTTGGGCGATGTCGCGCCCCACTGGGCCGAAGCCATCGAGCGCGCTGAACAGCTCGGGAAACAGGCTGACCGTCAGGCGCGTGGTGATCAGGGACGCGCGCGCGCTGAACGCGCCTTGCTCGACGGTGTGCGAGAGTCCGGCGATGTGCCGTCCGCGCAGGCGCGCGCCGTCGTACAAGGGCACGTCGGTGCGGCCATACAAGGCTTGCGTGGTGCTGCGCATCGACTCGCCGTTCCACTGCCAGCTGAGGTCGACGCCGTCGCTGTTACTCAGCGGTACGACGCCATACACTTCGATCGGCGTGCGGATCCACGGATAGGCGTAACCGACTTTCCGGTAGTCGGCCGCCATGAACAGCGGCAGGGCGATGCGGCCAAGGCGCAGCGCCAGTTCCGGCGTTACCTGGTACTTGAGGTTGGCCCATTCCAGGCGCGGCCGGTAGCTGTAGTCGAGGCGCTGCTCGGTGACCACCTGGAGCACGGCCGACCAGCGTGGAGTGAAAGTCAGATCCACCTGGCCGCCGAGTTTACTGTCCACGTGCCGGCTCCAGCTTGCGGTGCGCCCGGCACCGTCGCCCTTCAGGGCCGAGGAGACATAATCGGCCTGGCGCTCGTCGGAATGCACGGCGCCCAGCGTGCCGAAGCCTGAGAACGTCCAGGTCGGCGCGACCGGCTCGGCGCGGGCGCCGCCGATGGCGAACAGGAGAGCGCCCGCGCAGGCGGCGGGCAGGCTGGTGGCGGCAGTGGATGGGTACGACATGAGGCGCTTTCGTTCGGATCGGACTGCCGCGGGGCGCCCGGGTGGCGCGCGGCGGCGTGGTTTGCCGGCGTCGTGGCCGGCCGCCCGCATGGCGCAGGCTGTGATCCGGACTGTAGCGGACGGACTGGCCGCGCGTCGATATATTTACGCTTGGAAACGAATTGCGGCCATGTTGGCGTTGTTATCTGGCAACGGAAATTGCCCTGAGATTAATTTTCGGGCGCTTGCTTAGATTTTTTGCAACTGCCGGTCGATGGCCTTGCGCGCGCGTTCGCTGCGCTCGCTGTAGCGGTCGTTCAGGTAATCGACGCGCCCGCGCGTGAGCAGGGTGAACTTGACCAGCTCCTCCATCACGTCGACCACCCGGTCGTAATAGCTCGATGGCCGCATCCGGCCCGCCTCGTCGAACTCCTGGTAGGCCATCGGCACCGAGGACTGGTTGGGAATCGTGATCATGCGCATCCAGCGACCCAGGAGGCGCAGGGTGTTGACGACATTGAACGACTGCGAGCCGCCGCAGACCTGCATCACCGCCAGCGTGCGGCCCTGGCTCGGACGCACGGCGCCCTGTTCGAGCGGGATCCAGTCGATCTGGTTCTTCATCACCGCCGTCAGCGCGCCATGGCGCTCGGGGCTGCACCAGACCTGGCCTTCGGACCACAGGCACAGCGCGCGCAGTTCGGCCACCTTGGGGTGGGTCTCGGGCACGCTGCCGACCATCGGCAGTGCGAGCGGATCGAAGATGCGCACCTCGGCGCCGAAGTGTTCGAGGATGCGCGCCGCCTCGAAGGTGAGGAAGCGGCTGAACGAGCGTTCGCGCAGGGAGCCGTAGAGCAGCAGGATGCGCGGCGGATGCGACCACTCGCCTTGCGGGGCGAGCTTGTCGACGCTGGGGATGTCCAGCAGCTGTTGTTCGATATTCGGCAGGTCGGGCAGGGCCATCAGGTGCTCGCTTGGTCGGGGTGGGTCTTGGGCGGCGGCGCCGGATACAGCCAGCAGAACACCAGCGTCGCCAGCGCGGCGCCGGCCAGCTGGGCCAGGATGAATCCCGGCGCGTCCGCGGGACGGATGCCGGCGAAGGTGTCGCTGGCGCTGCGTGCCAGGGTCACGGCCGGGTTGGCGAACGAGGTCGAGGCGGTGAACCAGTAGGCCGCCGTGATCCAGGCCGCCACCGCGAAGGGCGTGATCGCGGGCCGGCTGCGCGAACAGCCGATGATGACGCCGATCAGGCCGAAGGTGGCCACGCATTCGCTCCACCACTGCGCGGCGCCCGTGCGCGCGTGCTGCGAGGCGAAGAACAGGGCCTCGCCGAACATCCCGTGCGCCGCCGCCACGCCGGCGAACGCGCCCGCCACCTGGACCGCGATGTAAGGCAGCACATGCCGGGCCGGGACATTCCTTTGCCAGGCTTGCGACATCGTCACCACCGGATTGAAGTGGGCGCCCGAGACGGTCCCGAACATCAGGATCAGGGCCACCAGGCCGGCGCCGGTGGCAATCGTGTTGGCCAGCAGCGCGATCCCCAGGTTGCCGCCGGCCAGGCGCTCGGCCATGATGCCCGAGCCGACCACCACCGCCAGCAGCAGCGCGCTGCCGAGCCCCTCGGCCACCAGGCGCCGCGCCAGCGTCATGGCCGCACCGCTTGCAAGCTGCCGATGCGCTCCAGCGCCACCTGCAAGCGCGCGCGGTCCGGCGCCAGTTCGGCCAGCGGCAAGGCGAGCAAGGCTTCGATGCGCGCGCGCAGCGTGCGGTAGGCGTGCAGGAAGGCGGCATCGATTTCTTGATCGGTGCCGCTGGCGTGGGCCGGATCCTCCACGCCCCAGTGGGCGCGCAGCACGGGACCGAGGTAGGCCGGGCAAGTCTCGCCGGCGGCATTGCCGCAGACGCTGATCACGATGTCCGGGGTCACGGGTAAATCGTCCCAGGATTTGCTGTGGTAACCGTCGATGGCGATGCCCTCGCGCGCGAGCAGGGCAAGCGAGCGCGGATGCACGTAGCCGGCCGGCTTGCTGCCGGCGCTGATGGCCCGCCAGCCCGACGGGGCCAGGTGATTGAAGGTGGCTTCGGCCAGGATCGAACGGCAGGAATTGCCGGTGCAAAGAAAGAGGATGTTCATGCGCATGCGGGTGGCTGGAGGGTGGTGACGCCGCAGGGAAGGCCGCCGCAGCAGTTTTCGGTCAGGAAGCCGACCAGGGCGTTCATCGCGGCGAAGTTCGCGCAATAGATGACGAAGCGCCCGTCCTGGCGCGCCGACAGCAGCGCGGCGTGGGTCAGCTCCTTCAGGTGGAAGGAAAGGGAGGAGGGCGCGATGTCGAGCCGGGCGGCGATCTTGCTCGCCGCCATCCCGGCCGGACCGGCCTGCACCAGCAGGCGAAAGACGGCGAGCCGGCTTTCCTGGGCCAGCGCGGCCAGTGCCGCCAACGCGGTAGGGGTGTCCATCGACGGCTCCAATTCGATACTTCGAGAATAATGGAAGTATTATCGGCGAAACGCGCCAACAATTCAAACCGCCTTTGCCGATACGCCCGCCGGCAGATGCGCCAACTTCCAGGATGATGGCGTTTTCGCCCAACCGGGTTCACGCCCCGATCCGATGCGCCGCTGGCTCCTGATCCTCCTGCTGCTGGTCTATCCATTCCAGGTAACGCTGGCGATGGCGGACCAGTGCTGCGTGACGACGGCTGCCGGCGTGACCCATCACGGCACGGCCGGGGACAACGGCAGCGCTTCGGCCGAACCGGTCTTGCTGGCCGACGACGCCGCCTCGGCGCTGGCCGATCCGCACTGTCCGGCCTGCGTGTTCGGGCATCTCTCCGGCGTGCCCGCGCCCGTGCTGGCCATGCCGCGCGCCGGCGCGCACGCGTCGGCCATCGCGACGCCCGTTCCCTTCTTCACCTCGCCTCCTGTGGCGCGTCCCGAACGTCCCACATGGTCGGTCGCCGCTGAGTAATTAGCGCACGCTGCCGCGCGGGATCTGGCTCGGCCTGGGCGGGCAGTTCGAGAACCTGGAAGCGGCCAGCGCGCGCCTGGCGCTGGTGGTCCCGGCCGCGCTGGCGCTGGTGTTCGCGCTGCTCTACCTGATGTTCAACAGTGTCAAGGATGGCTTGCTGGTCTTTAGCGGCATCCCCTTCGCCATGACCGGCGGCGTGCTGGCACTGTGGCTGCGCGGCCTGCCGCTGTCGATGTCGAGCGCGGTCGGCTTCATCGCGCTGTCGGGCGTCGCGTTGCTCAACGGGCTGGTGATGGTGGCCTTCGTGCGCTCGCTGCGCGAGCAGGGCCAGACGCCGGAGCAGGCCATGCGCGAAGGCGCCCAGGTGCGCCTGCGCGCGGTGCTGCTGACGGCGCTGGTCGCCTCGCTCGGCTTCCTGCCGATGGCGCTGGCCACCAGCACCGGCGCCGAGGTCCAGCGGCCGCTGGCGACGGTGGTCATCGGCGGGATCCTGTCGTCGACGGTGTTGACCTTGTTGATCTTGCCGGCGCTGTATGTGTGGGCACATGGAGCGAGGGGACGTCGGCGCGGCTGATGCCCTTGAATCGGCGTGGGCGCGCGCGCCCACGCCGATCGTGCGCCCCCCCAATAGCGATCAGCCCGTCTCGCCCCAGAGCCGCTCGCCGCTGTGTTCCATATGCGTCAGATACAAGCGCAGATCGAGCTCGAACTGGTGGTATTGCGGCTCCATCCAGCAGCACAATTTATAGAACGCCTTGTCGTGCCCCTTTTCCTTCAGGTGCGCCAGTTCGTGCACGGCGATCATGCGCAGGAATTCCAGCGGGGCGTCGCGAAACACGCTGGCGATCCGGATTTCGTGCTTGGCCTTCAGGCGGCCGCCCTGCACGCGCGAGATCGAGGTGTGCAGGCCGAGCGCGTGCTGGACGACGTGGATCTTGCTGTCGTAGGCGACTTTCGCGACCGGATCGGCATTGCGCAGATAGTCATCCTTCAAGTCCTGCACATAGCCGTACAGGGCGCGGTCGGTGCGCAGGCCGTGCGCGGTCGGGTAGCGCGAGCGCAGCAGGGCGCCGAGGCGGCCTTCCTTGACCAGGGTGGCGGCCTGCTGGCGCAAGGGGTCGGGATAGGCGGTAAGGTATTTGAGTTCGGACATGGGGCGCCGAATGTACCATACCGGCGCGGGCCGTGCATGGCGGCGCCGGGAGACGGCGGCGCGCCGCCGCCTCCCGTGGTGGACTAGCTTTCCTTGCCTCCCTGGCGATTACCCCCCTTGCTGGACGCGGCGGCGCCGCTTGCCGCGGCGGCCCGGCTGGCCGACTGCCGGCTTTCGCCGCCCTTGCGGCCGATGTCGGCCATGTGCGCACGGTTACGGCTGACTGCCTCCCCGCCTTTCTGTCCCGCGCGGCGCGCTTCCTCGGAATCGAATTCGTGCGCCGTGCCTTTCTGGTGGGCGGCCTGGCCACCCTTGCTGGCGATCTCGCGCTGCTGGTTCTGGTCCATCGCCGCGAAGCCCCGTTTGGCCGGACCGCTACCGCTGCCACCAGCGCTCTTTTGCGCGCTGCCGCTGGAGCTGCCCGCGCTCTTGCCGCTCTCCTTGCTTGTCGCCATGTCGTTCTCCTGGTTGCCCTGCAGTGAAGTGGAAGTGAGCGCACATTGCCGCACTCGTCCGGTTAGAGACACCACTGCGGCGTTAGTTCCTTTCTTCTCAGTCGGGCGCGCGCGGCGGGGTGCGCCTGCCGTTGTGGGGCGGGGCCGCGTCGAAGGCGGTGGCGGGGGCGCACATGTCGTCCTCGAGCTGGGCCTGGCGCAGCGCCAGCCGCTGCCCGAGCGCGAGCAGGTCGACGCCGGCCGCGCGCGCCACCTCGAACATCTCGCTTTCTTCCTGGGCGATGTGGTGCGCCACTTCCTCGGCCAGCACCGAGAGGGTGGCGTCGAAATGCTCGTCGCCCGGGTACATGACTTCGAGCTGGCTGATCAGCTCGCGGGCGCCGGCGTGTTCGAGTTCGGCGTCGTCGAACAGTTCGTCGTCGCCGCTGGCCGCGCGCAGCGCCGGGTAGAACAGCTCTTCCTCGAGCATGGTGTGGACGATGAGCGCGTCGCACAGGTCGTCGACCAGTTCGGCCAGCGTTTCTTCCTCGTCCTCGAGGCCGCGCAGGCGCTCGCAGTGTGCAAACAGCAGGCGTAGCTGCTGGTGGTCGGCGCGCAGCAGCGCGAGCGCGTCGGGCGGCCCATCCTGGGCGGTGCCGGTGGATGCCATGGCTTCTCCTGGGTAGGAATGGATCAGGTGGGGTTGTGGGCGGCGCCGACATCGTCGGCCGCGGCGGCGGCGCCGCGCGCGGCTTGCCAGCCGCCGTCGTTGGCGTCGTGCGCGAGGGTGGCCCCGCTCGCGGTGAGCACCCGCAACAGCGAACCCTGCCAGCTGCGCCAGCCCTCGGCCGCGGGCGCGAGTTCGCGCATCGTCAGCGCGCTCATCTGCGTGGGGTCGTTACAGCTGGCCAGGGCGCGCGCCAGCCGGCTGCCGTTGTCGAGCATCTGGCGCGCCGTGCGCAGGTTGAGGTCGCTGAGCTGCTTGACGGTATCGAACGCGTGGTGCGAGACCTGGTCCAGGAAATCGGCCTGCGCGGACAATTGCGAGCGCAGGTCGGGGAGCTGAGGGTAAAAGGCGGGCATGGGATCCTCGACGAAAACAATGAAGTGTTTGTAGACGCCGCGGGATCGATCAAGTTCAGGAAAACCGCTCGCGCCAGCGATTGGCGCAAGCGAGCCTGACAAATCGACTCAGGCGTCAGCCACCTTCAGGACCAGTTTGCCGAGGTTCTCGCCCTTGAACAGCATCAGCAGCGTGGACGGGAAGGTGTCGAAGCCGTCGACAATGTGTTCACGGCTTTTGAAACTGCCTTCCTTCATCCAGCGCGCCAGCGTCGCCACGCCTTCAGGATAGCGGGCCGCATAGTCGGTGACAAGCATGCCTTCCATGCGCGCGCGGTTCACCAGCAGGGCCAGGTAGTTGGCCGGGCCCTTGACCGCCTCGGTCGCGTTGTATTGCGAGATCGCGCCGCAGATGACGATGCGCGCCTTCATGTTGATGCGGGTAAGCACGGCGTCGAGGATGTCGCCGCCGACGTTATCGAAATACACGTCCACGCCTTGCGGGCAATGCTGCTTCAGGCCGGCATGCACGGGACCTGCCTTGTAGTCGATGCAGGCGTCGAAACCGAGCTCCTCGACCACGAATCGGCATTTGTCTTCACCCCCGGCAATGCCGACCACGCGGCAGCCGAGCTGCCTGGCGACCTGGCCCACCGTCATGCCGACCGCGCCGGCCGCGCCCGACACCACGACCGTCTCGCCCGCCTTCGGCTGGCCGACTTCGATCAGGCCGAAATACGCCGTCATGCCCGGCATGCCGAGCGCGTTCAGCCAGGTCGGCAGCGGCGCCAGTGAGGGGTCGACCTTGGCCAGCATCGCGCCCTTGTCGTCGGCCGCGCCCGTCCAGTAGCTCTGCACGCCGGTCACGCCCATCACATGGTCGCCCACGGCAAACTTCGGCGACATCGATTCGACCACCACGCCGACACCGCCGGCGCGCATCACTTCGCCGATGGCGACCGGGCGCACATACGAGCGCGCATCGTTCATCCAGCCGCGCATGGCCGGGTCGAGCGAGATATACAGGATCTTGACGCGCACTTCGCCGTCGGCCAGCGCGGCGAGGGCAGGGCTGGCGCGCTGCCAGTCGCTGTCCTTGGGCATGCCGACAGGGCGGGCGGCCAGCAGGAATTGGTCGTTGGTGGCTTGCGTCATGAGAGTGTCTCCGTGGGGTTGGTTGAACTGTCGACTATACCTAGAAAAGGACGGTCGTGCGCTTTTTTGCAAGATGTTTTTCATGCATGTTTTGCAGCCGTGCGACAATGCCCGGGCCTTTCATTTTTCAATCTGAATCACTCGCCGCCATCATGACGCATCCGGAATACATCCTGACCCTGTCCTGCCTGGACCAGCGCGGCATCGTCCTGCGCGTCGCCGGTTTCCTGGCCGAGCACGGCTGCAACATCATCGATTCGGCCCAGTTCGGCGACCCGGAATCGCAACTGTTCTTCATGCGGGTCCACTTCGCGCTCGAAGACCCGGCCATCCTGGACGCCGACCTGCGCCGCGCCTTCGCCACCCTGTGCGAGGCCAACGCGATGCGCGGCCAGCTGCACGACGCCGCCGCCAAGCCGCGCGTGCTGATCATGGTCTCGAAGATCGGGCACTGCCTGAACGACCTGCTGTTTCGCTACAAGAGCGGCCTGTTGCCGGTCGAGATTTCGGCGATCGTCTCGAACCATATGGACTTCTACCAGCTCGCGGCAAGTTACAATATCCCGTTTCACCACTTGCCGCTGGCGGCGGGTGCGGGCGACGCGGCCAAGCTGGCGCAGGAAGCGCGCGTCATCGAGCTGCTCGACATGCACAAGGTCGACCTGGTGGTACTGGCGCGCTACATGCAGATCCTGTCGCCCGGCTTGTGCACGGCCTTGCAGGGCAGGGCGATCAATATCCACCACTCGTTCCTGCCCAGTTTCAAGGGGGCACGGCCGTATGCGCAGGCCCACACGCGCGGCGTCAAGCTGATCGGGGCGACGGCGCATTTCGTGACGGGCGAACTCGACGAGGGGCCGATCATCGAGCAGGATGTCGAGCGGGTCGACCATGCGATGACGATCGAGGAACTCACCGCGATCGGGCGCGACGTCGAATGCGTGGTGCTGGCGCGCGCGGTCAAGTGGTTCGTGGAACACCGCATTTTGCAAAACGGCGACCGCACGGTCGTCTTCAAATAATTCAAGAATCAGAGCAGCAATGGCCCTCAAAGCAACGATCTACAAGGCAGACCTCCAGATTGCGGACATGGACCGCAACTATTACGCGGAGCACGGACTGACCATCGCCCGCCATCCATCGGAAACCGACGAGCGCGTGATGATCCGCCTGCTCGCCTTCGCCCTGCACGCGAACGAAGCGCTGGCCTTCACCAAGGGCTTGTTCGACACCGACGAGCCGGACCTGTGGCAAAAGGACCTGACGGGCGCGATCGACACCTGGATCGAGGTCGGCCAGCCGGACGAAAAGCGCCTGCTGAAAGCCTGCGGCCGCGCCGATCACGTCTTCGTCTACTGCTACAGCGCGACCAGTCACATCTGGTGGAAGGGCCTGGCCAACAAGCTCGAGCGGGCGCGCAACCTCACCGTCATCAATATCCCGTCCGAGGCCAGCGCCGCCCTGGAAAAGCTCGCCAAGCGCTCGATGCAGCTGCAGTGTACGATCCAGGATGGCCAGCTGTGGCTGACCGACAGCGTCGACACGGTCCTGGTCGAACGCGAGACCTTCAAGGCCGCCGCGGCCTGATCACCTTACCGAATCCGAGTCCACCATGATCCGTACCCTGTCCGTCCTCCTGGCCGCCGGCCTGATTTCCAGCAGCGCCCTGGCCCAGGTCACCGTGCTCGATCCCTGGGTGCGCGCCACCGTGCCGAACCAGAAGGCCTCGGGCGCCTTCATGCAGGTGCAGTCGAGCAAGGCCGCGCGCCTGGTCGGCGTCAGCAGCCCGGTCGCGGGGCGCGCCGAGCTGCATGAGATGGCGATGGAAAACAACACCATGCGCATGCGCCAGGTCGAGGCCATCGACCTGCCGGCCGGGAAACCGGTGAACCTGGCCTCGGGCAGCTATCACGTGATGTTGTTCGACCTGAAGCGCCAGCTGAAGGAAGGCGAGAGCGTGCCGCTCACGCTGGTGGTGCGCGATGCCGCCGACAAGAGCAGCAGCGTGACGGCCCTGGCCCAGGTCAAGCCGCTGACCTACGTGGCGCCGCGGCACTGACTCACTTCGGCGCCGCCCCCATGCGCCGCACGCCGCCCGATCCCAGCGTCGACTTGCTGACCTGCGGATCGCCGTAGTAGTTCACGTCGCCGGATCCGGCAATGGTCGCGCTCAGTTCGTTGCGCGGCCAGACCGTCGCTTCGCCCGAGCCGGCGATCGTCACGCTGGCGCTGTTGGCCTGCACCCGTCCCAGGTCGACGTCGCCCGAGCCGCCGATCGACACGCTCAGCTTGCCGACGGTGCCGCGCTCGGCTTTCAAATCGCCGCTGCCGCCCAGCGCGACCGCCAGGGTATCGCTTTCCACGCCTTTCAGCTTGATCGAACCGGAGCCGCCCAGGTCGACGTCGAGCTTACGCGCGCGCAGCGGGTCGGCCTCGATGCTGCCCGAGCCGCCCAGGGCCAGGCGCTCGATCGAGCGGGCTTGCACGACCACGCGGATCGATTTCGATTCCAGGTTCAGGTTGCGCTTGGTGGGACGGATCTTGAGCATGCCGTTGTCGATCACGGTCTCGATCAGCGGCATCAGGTTGTCGTCGGCTTCGATGGTCACGCTTTCGGTATTGCCGATGCGCAGTTCGAGATGACCCGGTACGCCCAGCGACAGTCCTTTGAAATTGCCGACCTGGCGCGCCTGCTTGACGATGCGCCCGCTGCCTTGCACCTGCTCGCCGCCCCAGGACCAGGAGGCGGCCCCCACTTCGGCGGTGGCGGCCAGGCTGGCGGCGATGCAGGCGGCTGACAGGGTGCGGCGGGCGAAGCGGGAAAATGCCTTGTTCATGATCGTGTCCTCACGGTTGTCGATGGGTGGACTCTAGCCCCGCCGCGGGCGCGGTGCGGCGATTTTGCGACAGACTGCGCAGTAACGCGACCAGGCTGCAGCCCGGCGGCACGGATCAATGCGCCATTGCGGTGCAGACAGCGGCTACTTCCACTACAATCTTGCCCTTTTTGTCGCGGCAACGCGTGTTAGGAAGAATGATGAATGCGGCCCTGTTTGTCCTGGCCTTTTGTGTCGGTATTTTTATTTCGGTCCAGGCGGCCGTCAACAGCCAGCTCGCCGGCGCGCTGCACGCGAACTCGGTGGTCGCCGCCCTGATCTCGTTTTCGGTCGGTACCGTGGCACTCGGCATTGCCGCCTTCGCGCGCGGCGGCGTGGGCGAATCGCTCGCCTTGCTCGGCCAGCAGCCGCTGTGGAAGCTGACCGGCGGCATGCTGGGAGCGGCCTTCGTGTTCGGCACCGTGTTCCTGGCGCCGCGCATCGGTCTGTTGAACCTGGTGGTGCTGGTGATCGCCGGCCAACTCTTGATGTCGATGGCAATCGACAACTTCGGCCTGGTGCAGATGGCGGTGCGCAAGGTCTCGAGTATCCGCATGGCGGGCGCCCTGGTGGTCGTGGCCGGGGTGGCGCTGACCTTGTTCGGCGACCGGATTGTTGCGGCATTGGCACGCTGAAGAATTTCTTATCAGCAGCTGCAATTTCTGATGAGCATGGTTCTATAATGATTGGCATTGTCGGAACGACACCTCACTCGCCAGAGAACCACGCCAAGATGGAATTTCACCAGTCCTCGCAGATCCCCACGCTGTCGTATGTCGAAAACGAAGACCATCCGGTCTTCGGCACCCTGGTCGAGCAGATCCTGCATCTGCTGAACTCGCGCCTGGTGTTTTCCGACATCATCATCCACCAGAACAGTCCGCTGATGCTGCGCCAGCCGAAGGGCCTGGTGGCGGTCACGGATTCGCCGATCACGCGCGAGGAGCTGGAAGAATTCTTCGAAGTCATCGAGCCGAACTGGGCCGAGCGGATCGCCGACCGCGCCTTTGACCGCTCGATCGACCTGCACACGGCGCGCATCCGCGCCAACTGCTTCACTTTCCAGGGCAAGAAACGCCTCGGTTGCGTGATCCGGCGCTTTCCGAAGGAACCGATGCCCCTGGCCGAACTCGGCCTGGACCGCGACGCCCAGGAATTCGCGCGCCTGACCAGCGGCCTGGTCTTGATCATCGGCGACACCTGCCAGGGCAAGTCGACCACGATCGCCTCGATGCTCGACGAGATCAACAAGCGCCGCTCGGGCCACATCATCACCATCGAAGACCCGGTCGAAACCCTGATCCCCCAGCGCAAATGCATCATCACCCAGCGCGAAGTGGGCATCGACGGCGACGTCGAAAGCTATTACCTCGGCGCCCTCGACGCCCTGCGCGAGCGGCCGGACGTGATCGTGATCGGTGAAATCCGCGACGCCCAGACGGCCCAGGAAGCGCTGGCCCTGGCCGAATCCGGCCCGCTGGTGCTGGCCACGCTGCATGCGCGCTCGACCGAAATGGGACTGCAAAAGATGCTGCGCCTGCTCGGCAACTCGGACGCCCAGGCCCAGGCCCTGGCGCACGCCCTGCGCGGCGTGCTGTGCCAGGCGCTGCTGCCCTCGATCGAAGGCAACCGCTACCACCTGGCCACCGAATGCCTGACGCCCGGCCCGACCGTGGTGCGCCTGATCGAAGACGGCGAACTCGGCGCCCTGCGCGAACACATGAACAGCGGCCGCGACCCCGGCTGCCACACGATGAATGCCTCGCTCGAACGGCTGCTCTCGAACCACCAGATCGGCATCGACGACGCCCGCGCCGCGACCACCGACCGCGTCGGCTTCGCCGACCTGGTCTAGCGAATAACGGCTGGGGTCAGGTCTGACATTTGGACACGGCCTCAGCCTTTGCGAGCGGTTTCTGCCGCGCTTGCTCGCCAGGCCGACAGGCGTGGTTCAGCTCGTGTCTGAATGTCAGACCTGACCCCAGCCTTGTGTTAGAAAGGGTGGGCAGAGCTGAGATTTGAACACGATCCCTGCCTTGATCGCGCCGCTATGTCGGCCTGCGCGAGACGTTTGGTAACATTTCTTACACGGGCGGCATGGTGGGGAGAGCGCTTTTCCTTTGTAATGCGGGGATTGTCCAATCACCGCACACCATCGATGACCCCATCCCGATACTCCGCGTCCGCCCGCGCACGCCGGCTCACCTCCGGCTCGACTGCTGCACACCCCACTGCAATGGATCGTCAGCGCGCCCTCGGCTGCGGACAGGGCCAACGCCTGTGCTAGACGCCCAACAGGACGGATTCGACCGGCATTACGTGCGCTGCGACGAGAAGATGTCGACGCTGGTCTACCGTTCGCAGGTGATCCGCGACGTCTTCGGCACCAGCGCCGCCATCCTGTTCATGAATGTGATGAAGGTCGACGCGACCGTCGCCCAGCGCGTGCTGCGCTCGCCTAAAGCCAAGCTCAGGCGATAGGGGAATTACGCGTCCCTTTGGGCAGGCGAAGGAGCGCAGGCATTCATTCAGTCAATAGTGGCTGGGAGGGCAGCTATCGACCCATTCCGAACCTTCAGGTTGCTTTGTCGTCGTTCCAGCTATAGCGAAGATTTTCAAGTTCAAATCCGGCGCGTGCACTGCCATAGATTACTGTGCCAATTCCCTCATAGTGTTTCTCCGGCGTGCCCTCGATCATCAGAACAAAGTTCGGGACGCTCTGCAGCAGTAAGCTTATTGCTTCAGCAATTTCATTAGTCCCTGCCAGTGTGCGTCCATCGAGCATGACCGTTTGGTCATCCAAAACAACTGCAGTAAGTGGTTTGTCCATGCGTACTCGATCGTTGGTGATGTCTGCGCTTGCCGAAAGCCGACCGTCGGAATGGATCCAGGCACGGCATCGAGTTCGGCGATAGCGTTAATCGATCCCGATCTCTTGCATTTCTTCGGCAAGGCTTATTAGATGTGGGGATAATCAGGCTTGACGTTTTAACGACCTGGATCGGCCTCTGTACTTCGTCCACCGCTGCACTTCCTGAACTCAACGATATGGAAGCGCGTGTCCAAACTGAGCGCTAACCCGCCTTCCGCAATAGAGCGAAACGTCACCGGCTTCCAACAAGATCGAAAACGTCGGCTGCACAAATTTGAACTGCTTCCAGGGTCGAATTATGCCTCGTTCCGCGACTTCAAGGAAGGTATCAGGCATGGCAATCAGGGAACAGTGTCCGAGTATCCCACTCGGATTTCCGTGTAACGAGTCATCTCTGCTGCTCCGCTCCAGAATTCCAACAACGCGAAACAGGCGAATCTCTCCGAATTCGAATACGACTTCAGCGCGGGCTTGTTCTCGGCTCCCCCAGCTTGGGGGAAGCTGCTCAGGCAGCAGCAAGAATTGACCGGCAATCGCAACGTGATCGAATTGGGCGCGCCACGCATACGGAGCGAACGTTTCCAGTGGAGGTGGCCTGCCTTGATAGGGGCCAAGGATTGACTTCGGCTCGTTGAGAAGGGCTGACCAATCAGTAAGCATCGATAAAGAACCCTCTAGCTTGAAACGTGATCTCGGCGTAGCGAAATCTCCCTGTGAGCGACCGTGGGACGCTTGCGAAACTGTGGTAGCGCCCGCTTACGGCCCATTCCGGGCCATGACTCTTTTTGGCGGTCCGACCCGGGTGCCAACGATTGATCTAGTGCGAGCGGTGCGCCCCGGCATTGCGGTATTTAAGAGTAACCGGTTTCAATTGGCAAGACAGCTCACGCCTTCCCGGGGCGGCATTCCATTGCCGACCGTCGATTAACGCCCTTGCCATCTCACCCCGTTACTGCTCAACGAGCACAAATTCGTGATCCTGATTCCGTTCGAACGCACTCCCTACCTCGGCATGAACAAAGGGGAGGATATCCGGACTGTAATTGACGACGGTATTGACATCGTAGACGCCGTGATTCGCATTGTTTGCCATGTACGCATTGTCTTCGTCGCCCGCGAAGAACCTCCAGCCGCTATCTTGTGGATTGGCCGGGTGCTCCCGGTACATGTAGCCGACAGGAAGGCCATCAACCAGTATCCTGTCCGTGGCGAGACAGCCTCCCAGGCCGAGTGCGATCGGCGCGATCTGGGTAGGATTTAAGCGAAACTTCTTCTGCATCGTGATCCCTCTTGGTGGATTGAAATTAATCCAGCGGCACGCTGCGATACCGATTCACGTCCGCGCTCGATACCGGCGCCGCCGCGTTGCCCCAGCTGGCGCGCAGGTAAGTAACCAGGGTCGCGACATCGGCATCCTGTAGCGCGTGCCCGAAGGGCGGCATGCCGTAAGGGCGCGGGTTGCCGGCGGTGCCGGGCGCGAAGCCGCCGTTCAATACCACGCGGATCGCGTTCACGGGTTCGGCCAGCGTCAGCGCCCGGTTCCCGCTCAGGGCCGGATACGGCCCCTTGCCCTCGCCACGCTCGCCGTGGCAGGTGGCGCAGTGCTGGCCATACAGTTTTTCTCCGGCCTGCATGGTCTGCTCGGACGGGGCCGGCGCGGCAGGGTGCGCGCCGGGCGGCGCGGCCGGCAAGGACTTCAGGTAGGCCGCCATCGCGCCCAGGTCGTCCTGGCTCAGGTATTGCAGGCTTTGCGCCACCACCTCGGCCATCGGCCCGGTCGCGCTGGCGCCGGGCGCGACGCCGGTGCCCAGCAGCTGCACGATATGCGCCTCGCTCCATCTGCCCAGACCCGCCTCGGCCTCCGATGTCAATGAAGGCGCGTACCAGCCGATGGTCGGAATCAGGCCGCCGCCGAGCGTGCTGTCGGTAGCGCCGAAGCGGTTGCGCGTGCTGTGGCAGGCGCTGCAGTGGCCGAGTCCTTCGACCAGGTAGGCGCCACGGTTCCAGCGCGCGTCCTTCGCCTTCACCGGCTGCTGGACGCCGGGCTTGAAGTAGAGCAGGCGCCAGCCGGCCAGCGTGAGCTGCTGGTTGTAGGGGAAGCGCAGTTCGTGCGCGCCGTTGGGCTGGCGCACCGGCGGCAGGCTGCGCAAATAGGCGAACAGGGCGTCCGCGTCCGGCCGCGTCACCTTGGTGTAATTGGTGTAGGGGAAGGCCGGATACAGCAGGCGGCCATCCTTGGAGACGCCGTTGTGGAGGGCGCGCCAGAAGTCGTCCGGCGTCCAGCTACCGATGCCGGTCGTCGGTTCCGGCGTGATGTTGGGCGCGACCAGGCGGCCGAAGGGCGTCTCGAGCGCGCGTCCGCCCGCGTAAGGCACGCCGCCGCGCGCCGTGTGGCAGGCCATGCAGTCGCCGGCGCGCGCCAGGTAGGCGCCGCGCGCGATATTCGCCGGGGTCGGCGCATGGTCGGCGGCCGCGCCTGAGGCGATGAATTGCTCGCGCGGCCAGGCCAGCGCGAGGAGCGCCGCCAGCGCGGCCGCGAGCAGCAGCAGGCCGATCAGGACAGGCCGCTTCACGGCACGCTCCCGCAGGCGATCGGCAGCGGTTCGAGCAGGCGTTCGGCCGGACGGGCGTTGGGCGGCGTCGGCTGGGCCGCCAGCCAGGCGGAAATCGCCGCGACGTCGCCCGGCCCGAGGCGCTCGGCGATGGTCGCCATGCAGTCGGGCGCGTGGGCGCGGCGCACCTTGTTGCGCCAGGCGCCGAACTGGGCGTTGACATAGTCGCGCGGCAGATTGAGCAGGCCGGGAATGGCGGGCGCCACGCCGGCCAGCTGCTGACCGTGGCAGGCGACGCAGGCCGGCACCTTCAGCGCCGGATCGCCCTGGCGCACCAGGCGCTGGCCGCGGTCGAGCACGCCGGGCGCGACGCTCGGCGCGGCCGGCGCGGGCACCGGCGGATGCTGGGCCGAGAAATAGTCGGCGATCTCGTGCAGGTAGGGATCGGGCAGGTGGGTGACCATCCAGGTCATCAGCGGATACTGGCGCCGCCCGTCGCGAAAGTTGACGAGCTGGTTGTAGAGGTAACCCGCGGGCTTGCCGGCGATGCGCGGGAAATATACGCCGCCGGCCGTGGTGCCCGCGCCGTCTTTCGGGGCATGGCAGGCGATGCAGGCGGCGACGCGCTGCTCGAGCGTGTCAGGAACGGTCGCGCCCTTTTGCGCGGCCGCGAAGGCGGGGAGGGCGCACAGGAGCAGCGCGAGAATACGGTGCGAGGCAAGCGGCATACGGCATCCTGATTATCAATGTCATCATGATAACCCATCGCCGCACGCCGGCTCAGGCTGGTGGATTCGCGAGCCAGTGACGGTAGACTTTGAGCGCCACGTGGGCGTCGTCGGCGGCATACCGGATCTGCTGTTCCGACAGGCGCGGCAAGGCCCAGTTGGTGGTGGTGATGCGCTTGGACTTTTGCAGGCGCTGGCCGAAGAAGCGGGCCACGGCCGTCTTCGCGCCCAGCGTATTGCGTTCGCCGCGGCGGCGCAGCGTGGTCGACAGGTCGACCACGTTTTGCGTCTCGATGCCGAGTTTGCCGCGCAGGCGGCGCAAGTCGTCGCCCAGGCCAAAGCCCACCTTCAGGATGCTGGGCGACTCGAGCACCGCACGCAACACGTCCAGGCTCGGACGGGCGCCGATCTGGAACAGGTAGGCGGTGCTGTCGGTGGCCAGTTGCACCAGGTGCGGACCGGTCGATTCCTCGCCCTTGGCGAAGGTCGGCTTGGACTCGGTATCGAAGCCGACGACGTCCGAGGCCAGCAGCGCGGCCATGGCGGCGGCGGCATCGGCGTCGGACTTCACGAGGACGACGTCGCCGAGCCCGATGCCGGCATACGGCGGCAGCGCTTCTTCTTCCGGAACCGAACTCATCGACACGCTCTGGACGGGTGCATCAACCGCGCGAGAATTTCGAGGCGAGCTGCTGCAGCTTTTCCTGGCGCAGGCGCGCCGCTTCCGCTTCGGCCTCGGCAGCTTTCTCGAGCTTCTTGCGGTCGGCTTCTTTCTTGAAGCGCAGTTGCAATTGTTCCTTGGCGTGGAGGCGATGGGTGTCGGTCACTTCCGCGCCGGCCACGCCGTCGAGGTCGAAGCGCACGGTGGCCTTTTCCATCGCGCGCAGGTAGCGCATCGAACCGGTGTGGATGCCGAGCGCGGCGCGCATGGCTTTGCGGTCGAGGCCGGGGATACGCGCAAGCAGTTGCTTGTCGATGCCGATCGCCAGCGGCAGGCAATCGCGGAAGGCCGGGAATTGCTGCTGCAGCTGCTTGAGCAGGGCACGTGCCGACGGCGCCGCGGCGCCTGGTGCGGCGACCGCTGCCGGGGCGCTGTCCGCGCTTGCATCGGATGGAGCAGCCGGCGCTTGCGCCGGGGTCGCGGGTGCGTTGCTGTCCTGCGCACTCTGCTGGATCGTCGCCTCCGTATTCGGGGTCTCGGCTGGGGAAGGGGTGGTGGCGTCGACGGACTCGGCGGCAGAACTAATCGTATTCATTGACTTCATGGTAATAACAGGAATCCGAAGGATAGCATGCTGGCCCGCACTAGTGCGTTGCCAATCGTGTGACTTCTCATGCGCGGGGGCGGGTGACCGGAGGGCATGCGCAGGCGGGCGCCTTTCAGGCGGGCGCCTGCCTGTGCGAAATCGTGTATGATCCGCCTCTTGCCTTGCGCACGGCTTGCGTCGGCGCAGACGGACCGAAGAGTCGGAACTGGACTAAGAAACAACAATATGTGATTTAGTTATATCGCTTATCCGATATATCAATTATCACCAATTCTTGCCTTGAGGCATACTGTTGCCTGTCCCGTCTCTTCGATTCGACAGAGATAGATGCAAGCCCCGTAGCAAGCCCGTTATCCAGCCGACGGGCTTTTTTTCGTTTTGACATGCACACCGCGATCCTGACCACTGACCTCACTCCTGCTGTCGATAGCGCATCCGGCTATACCGGACGCCGCCGCAGGCGAGGGCATGCTTGATTTACTGCTTGTCCGCCCTTAAATAGGGCCCTTCCCGATCCTTTAACCGCGGCCGATTTCCAGCCGTGGTGACCATTTGACCTCGCAGGCGTGCCCCCGCCTCGACAGGAGAGCTTTTGATGAAGAACACCGCCAAGACACTGACACTCACAGCGAAGAAAGCGCCGGCCAAGAGCGCCACGGCGCAGCTGGCGGTGCCTAAAACCGCGACCTCCTACTTCCTCGAAACGGAAGCGGCGGCCAAGGTGACGGTGGTCAAGACCCGTTCGCGCCTGGCCGCGCTGAAGACGGCTGGCGAAGAGGCGCACGCGGCCGTTGCCGCGGCACCCGAGGCGCCAGCCGCCGTTGCCGCGCCCGAGCCGGTCGATGTCGTCAGCGCGGCGCCGGCCGACGCGCTCGAGGCGGTGGACGCCGCCCCTGAACCGGCCGCGCAGCCGCAAGCGGCCGCGCCGGTCCCGGTCATCGTGCGCAAACGCGGCTCGAAACTGGCGGCCCTGGCCCTGGGCGAGAACGCCCAGGCGCTGGCCCCGGTGGCCGACGCCGCCCCGGAAGCACCGGCCGCCGACGAGCCGCCGAAAGTCGTCAAGACCCGCGTCGCCCGCCGTATCGAGCCGCAAGCGACCGTGATCCAGACCGCCGGCAGCTCGGTCAGCCAGACCACCGACGCGGCCACGCTGGCCGCGATCGACACCACCGGCTACCTGCTGCCGCAGGTGAAGGTGCCGGGCCGCCGCGGTCGTAAGCCAAGCGAGTTCACGCCGGAAAACGATGAAGTCGCGGCGCTGAACGCCGTCGAGCGCGCCGAACTGAAGGCCGTGTCGAAGGCGCGCGAGCGCAAGGCCAAGGGCATGCCGACGCTGGGCAGCGAGACCGGCTTCTCGGAAACGGAACTGGAAAAGCGCCGCACCCAGCTGCGCAACCTGATCAACATGGGCAAGGAGCGCGGCTACCTGACCCATGCGGAGATCAACGACCACCTGCCGGAAAACATCATCGATCCGGAAGCGATCGAAGGCATCATCGCGACCTTCAACGACATGGGCATCGCCGTCTACGAGCGTGCGCCGGAAGCGGAAATGATGCTCTTGTCGGACAACGCCGTGACGCCGACCAGCGAAGACGAAGTGGAAGCGGCCGCCGCGACCGCGCTCTCGACGGTCGACTCCGACTTCGGCCGCACCACCGATCCGGTGCGCATGTACATGCGTGAGATGGGCGCTGTCTCGCTGCTGACGCGCGAAGGCGAGATCGAAATCGCGAAGCGCATCGAGCAGGGCCTGAAGGACATGGTCCAGGCGATCTCGGCTTGCCCGACGACGATCTCGGAAATCATCGCGCTGTCGCACAAGATCGCCGCCGACGACATGAAGATCGACGAAGTGGTCGACGGTTTCGTCGACCATAACGACAGCGGCACGCCGGCACCGGTCGCGGCGCCGGCCAAGGTAGCCGCGTCCGATGAGGACGACGAGGAAGAGGAAGAAGTCGAAGAGGAAGAAGACGGCGACGCGGCAGGTGGCGCGGCCGGTTACTCGACCGAGCAGCTGGCGCAACTGCGCCGCGGCGCGCTCGACAAATTCGCGCTGATCGAAGAGCAGTTCGACCGCATGGGTCACGCCTTCAAGAGCAACGGTTACGGTTCCGCCGCCTACACCAAGGCCCAGGAAATCATCACCAACGAACTGCTGGGCATTCGCTTCACCGCGAAAGTCGTGGAAAAGCTGTGCGACACGCTGCGTCACCAGATGGACGAAGTGCGCTCCATCGAACGCGCCGTGCTCGACATCTGCGTGAACCGCTGCGGCATGCCCCGCGCCCACTTCATCAAGGTCTTCCCGGGTAACGAAACCGACCTGGAATGGGGCAACCGCGAAGTCGACTGCGCCTACCCGTACAGCGCGGTGCTGAACCGTAACCTGCCGGCGATCCGCGAACTGCAGCAGCGCATGATCGACCTGCAAGCCCGCGTGGCCTTGCCGCTGGCCGACCTGCGCAAGATCAACAAGCAGATGGCCGCCGGCGAGAAGCGCGCCCGCACCGCCAAGCGCGAAATGACCGTCGCGAATTTGCGTCTGGTGATCTCCATTGCTAAAAAATATATCAACCGCGGCCTGCAATTCCTCGACCTGATCCAGGAAGGCAATATCGGCCTGCTGAAAGCGGTCGACAAGTTCGAGTACCGCCGCGGCTATAAATTCTCGACCTACGCGACCTGGTGGATCCGCCAGGCGATCACGCGTTCGATCGCCGACATGGCGCGTACCATCCGGGTGCCAGTGCACATGATCGAGACGATCAACAAGATGAACCGCATCTCGCGCCAGATCATGCAGGAAACCGGCAGCGAGCCGGACCTGCCGACCCTGGCCCTGAAAATGGAAATGCCGGAGAACAAGGTTCGCGAGATCATGAAGATCGCGAAAGAGCCGATTTCGATGGAAACCCCGATGGGCGAGGATGGCGATTCCCAGCTGGGCGACTTCATCGAAGACAACACGACCCTGGCGCCGCTGGACGCCGCGCTGCACGCCTCGATGCGCAACGTGATCAAGGAAGTGCTGGACTCGCTGACCCCGCGCGAAGCGAAAGTGCTGCGCATGCGCTACGGCGTCGAAATGTCGAACGACCACACGCTGGAAGAAGTGGGCAAGCAGTTCGACGTGACGCGCGAGCGTATTCGCCAGATCGAAGCCAAGGCCATGAGCAAGCTGCGCCAGCCTTCGCGTTCGGACAAACTGAAGACGTTCTTGCACGACAAATAAGCCCTTGCCGGGTTGACGAAAATGCCGCCCAGTCGCTGACTGGGCGGCATTTTTTTGCGCTGTGCGCGTTAATTGTGGAATCCTCCGGCCAAAAACACATCTATTCACGGGTGATTACTTATCTCTCAAGTAACTCCCTGCGCTGACCCGGCGCCAGCGCCAACACCTGCTGGCGCCGCAGGCCACGCCGGACAAGACGGTCGAGTTCATCGAGCAAGCCGCCACGTACCGAATTGCATTTCCCTACTGGCAGTCACATCCTTTTTTACCGGGTGCGGCGGCACGGCCATGGCGCGCCTGCGTCACATGGGGCGCGGTCTCGACAGCCTGGGTGGCATGCCCAAGTCACGCAGCATCCGCCATCCCGCGGCCGAACGCGGCTTCGCCGGTGCGACCAGTTTTCGCTGGCACCACCGGTTCCTGACAGTGAGCAACCGCGATCGAGTGCGCTATCTGGCGGGCATCGACGAGGCTATTTTCACACTTGACGCAAACAGTGCGTTGCTTGACCAAGGGCCTGGGGTAAACGTCAAGATTGCGTCGCAATCGCACGAACCCGCAACAGTTAATTAAAATCTTATAAACGCTTTCTGAGAAAAAATTTGACGTGTCATTAGCTTCGCGGGAACATGTGTTACGGCAATGCTCATCGCATTCTCACTGATTCTCACCATTTCCATCCGCATTTTCCAGCCGCATTTTCCGAGGCCGCCCCTGCGGTCACAGTTCCGACCCGGCGTCGCTGTTTGTGCCGCTCAGCTGTTAGCTGAGCGGCATTTTTTTTTAAATAAACTGTATATATGATTCTTATGCGCAACATTCTGTTGGCAAACCGGCTCGGATTCAGCGAAATAAATTGACTGCTTCTTTAAGGATGTTGGATGATGCCCTGCGGAAACAAAAAACGCGTCTCCAAATTACATCCTCTGGAAAAACCATCCCATGAGTGTCATGCGTAGTCGAATCATTCCATGCCTGTTGGCGGGCCTGGCAAGTGGCATCTCCAGCGCCCACGGCGCAGCAGGCGCCATTGCCACGGATCGCCCGGACTTTGTCGAGTCGAGCAATGTTGTCGGCAGCGGCCGCTTGCAAGTCGAAACGAGTGTGCTGTTTGAACGCGACCGGGACGGCGTCGGCCGCACGCGTACCTGGTCGACGCCAACCCTGCTGCGCATCGGCGCCGGCGACAGTGTTGAATTGCGGATCGAGACCGACGGCCGCGCGGTTACCGAATACAGCGGCGCCGGCCAGGTGCGTTCCACGCGCTCCGGCTGGAGCGACGCCTCGTTCGGGGTCAAGTGGCATGTGACGGACGGGGCCGGCGCGCAGCCTTCCCTGGGCATCTTGCTGCATGCCGACCTGGATTCCGGATCGACGTTCCTGCGCGGTCAAGGGGTGCGCCCTTCGGCGCGCATCGTGGGCGAATGGGAGTTACCGGGTAACGTCTCTCTGGGCCTGATGCCGGGGATGGGCATCGAGCGCAATGATGGCGGGACGCGTTACCGATACGGCATCCTGGGCCTGGTGGTAGGCAGTGAACTTGGCCAGGGTGTGCGCGGATTCGTCGAGCTCGCGATGCCGCGCATCGCCCGCGTGCGTGATGGCGGCAGCCAGGCCAGCCTGGATCTCGGGGCGGCCTGGCTGCTGTCCGACACGCTCCAGTTGGATGCAATGCTGGCGCACGGCCTGAACAGGCGCACCCCTGACCTGGCGTTCACGCTTGGCCTTTCCTTCAAACGATAACTGGAACGATCACCATGGCACTGACCATCAAGGCAAGGCTGCGCTTGTCCAATATTGCCACCGGCCTGTTCGTCGGCCTCGTCGGCCTCATCGGCTTCCTGGCCGTGAACGCACTTGACCAGTCGATGAGCGCGGTCGGCGTCAACAGCGGCGCCATCAAGGACCAGATGCGGGCGGACATGATGCACGACGCGCTACGCGCCGACGTGCTGGCTGCCTTGCTGGCAGGCGCCGCCGGCAGCGCCGAGGTGGCCAGGGACACCGAGGAGCACGCGGCGCTGTTCAAGACTCTGCTCGACAGCATGCAGGCCCACGCCACCGGCGCCTCGATCAGGCAAGCGATGGTCAAGCTGCGGCCTGAAGCCGATGCCTACATCAAGCATGCACGCGACATGGAGGCGCTGGCTGCGGCCGACCCGGCGGCGGCCCGGGCCGCGCTGCCGGCCTTCATGACGCGCTTTCGCGCGCTGGAGAAGGACATGGGAGCATTGAGCGAACGGATCGAAGCCGATTCTCAGGCGACACATGCGGGTGGCGACGCGGTCGTGGTGCAGGCCCGTAACGGGATTGTCGGCGTCGCGCTGGCGGCGATGGCGGTGACGCTGAGCATAGGCGTGCTGCTGCGGCGGTCGATTACCCGCCCGCTCGAGGCGGCGATCGCGCTTGCCGATGCCATTGCCCAGGGCAAGCTCGATTATGCGATCGCTTCCAGCTGCGCCGACCGTACGGAGACGGGGCGCCTGGCGCTGGCCCTTGCCTCGATGCGCGAGAACCTGCTGCGCATCGTCAGCGAAGTGCGCGACGGCGCCGAGTCGATCGCCATGGCGTCGGGCGAGATTGCAATCGGCAACAATGATCTGTCCACCCGAACCGAGATGCAGGCCGGCTCGCTTGAGGAGACCGCTTCATCGATGGAAGAACTGACGGCGACCGTGCGCCAGAACGCCAACAATGCACGCCAGGCGAATACCCTGGCGCAGGCGGCGTCGGACGTAGCGATGCGCGGTGGCGCAGTGGTGGCGCAAGTGATCGGTACTATGGGCGCGATCGACGAGGCATCGCACCGCATCGGCGATATCATCGGCACCATCGAAGGGATTGCCTTCCAGACGAATATCCTGGCCCTGAACGCCGCTGTCGAGGCTGCGCGGGCGGGCGAGCAGGGGCGCGGCTTTGCCGTCGTGGCATCCGAAGTGCGGGCGCTCGCGCAGCGGTCCGATAGCGCGGCCAAGGAAGTCCGCCAGCTGGTAGCGGCCTCCACCGCAACTGTCGGCGAGGGCAGCCGCCTGGTGAGCGAAGCCGGCGCAACGATTGCCGACGTCGTCGCCAGCGTCGGCCGGGTCACCGACATCGTCGCGCAAATTTCCGCCGCCGGCGTCGAGCAGGAGGCCGGTATCGCGCAAGTTAACCAGGCGATCATGGAGATCGATGGCGCCACGCAGCAGAACGCCGCTCTGGTCGAGGAGGCAGCCGCCGCCGCAGCAGCGCTGAAGATGCAAACCGACCGGCTTAACAAGCTGGTCAGCGTGTTCGACCTCGGCGATCGGGCGCAAGTGCGAGTTCAGGAGCCGGAGCCGGAACGGCTGCGGCTTGCCGCCTGATGACCGCCCCGTGATTCCGGGCGATCCGCGCTCAGCGCCAGCGAGCGCAATGCCGGGATGGGGACGCTTCAATTGAATCGGACAGGCCGAAAAAGGCGCCAGTTGTAGGATTGCTATTTTCCTGAGCGCTGGCCGCCGATGCCATCGTTGCCTGGAGTGCCCATGTCTCATCCTGTCTGCCGCGCCATCGTCCTGTCCTGCGCCGCTGCGCCGGCAACCGCCCAGGACAGGCTGGCTCCGCTCGTGAGCGACCGGCCCGACCGGGTAGAATCGAGCGAGGTCGTCGGCCTGACCGACGACCTCCAGAGCGACACCATGTTTTCGCGCGGGCTGAATCATCGCACGACTGTGGGGCTGTCGATCCGGCTTTGAAGCCCGGCACGCGCCCCGCGGCGTGCCGGTTACTGCCTCACCCCGTGTTGCGCAAGCCCGCCGCCACGCCATTGATCGACAAATGAATCCCGCGGTGCACGCGCGGGTCCATCTCGCCGCCTTCGCTCAGCTTGCGCGACATGGCGCGGTGGCGGTGGATCAGCTCGACCTGCAAGTGGTTCAGCGGGTCGAGGTAGGCGAAGCGGTTCTGGATCGAGCGCGCCAGCAGCGGATTGGCGGCCAGGCGCTCGGTCACGCCGGTGACGGCTTCGAGCTGGCGCAGGGTTTCGCCGTGTTCGGCGGCGATGCGCTTGAAGATGCGCTCGCGCAGCGCCACGTCCGGCACCAGGCCGGCGTAGCGCGAGGCGATCGCAAGGTCGGTCTTGGCCAGCACCATGTCCATGTTCGAGAGCAGGGTGGCGAAGAACGGCCATTCGCGCGCCATCGCCTGCAGCGTGGCCAGGCGTTCGCCGCCCGCGTCCTCGCTCAGCCATTGCGACACGGCCGAGCCGAAGCCGTACCAGCCCGGCAGCAGCAGGCGGCACTGGCCCCAGGAGAAGCCCCAGGGAATCGCGCGCAGGTCTTCGATGCGGCGCGTCGACTTGCGCGAGGCCGGGCGCGAACCGAGGTTCAGTTCGGCGATTTCGGCGATCGGCGTGGCGGCGAAGAAGTAGTCGGTAAAGCCCGGCGTTTCGTAGACCAGGTCGCGGTAGGCCGTGTAGGCGCGCTGCGAGAGTTGCGCCATCACGCCTTCGAACCGGGTCAGCTGCCCGGCCTTGTCGCCTTCGAGGCCATGCGGCATCAGGCTCGCTTCCAGGGTGGCGGCGACCAGCAGCTCCAGGTTGCGCCGGCCGATCTCGGGATTCGAGAATTTGGAGGCGATGATCTCGCCCTGTTCCGTCAAGCGGATCTGGCCGTTGACGGTGCCCGGCGGCTGGGCCAGGATCGCCTGGTAGCTCGGACCGCCGCCGCGCCCGACCGTGCCGCCGCGGCCGTGGAACAGGCGCAGCTTGACGCCGGCGCGTTCGAACACGTCGACCAGTTTCAGCTCGGCCTGGTACAGCTCCCAGTTCGAGGTGAGGAAACCGCCGTCCTTGTTCGAGTCCGAGTAGCCGAGCATGACTTCCTGCAGCCGGCCCTGGTTGTGGACGATGCGATTCACCGGCCCCAGCGCCATCCAGGCTTCCATGATGGTGCCGGCGCGCTGCAGGTCGGGGATGGTTTCGAAGAGGGGAATGACCATCACGTCGGACACGCCGGCCGATGGGCGCACCAGGCCCGCTTCCTTGAGCAGCAGCAGCACTTCGAGCAGGTCGGAGACTTCTTCGGTGTGCGAGATGATGTAGTTGCGAATCGCGCGCGCGCCGTAGCGCTGGCGGATCTCACGCGCGGCGCGCACGATCGCCAGTTCCGATTCGGTCTCGTCGGTATAAGCCTCGAACGGCGAATACAGCAGGCGCGGCTGGGCGATTTCCGCCAGCAGCAGCTTGACCTTGTCGTCTTCCGACAGGGCCGCGTAGTCGGCTTCGACCTTCGCCTTTTCGAACAGCTCGGCCAGCACGCGCTCGTGCACGTCCGAGGTCTGGCGCATGTCGAGCGAGGCCAGGTGGAAGCCGAAGATGTGGGCCGCGCGCATCAAGCCCGCCAGGCGCGGCACCACCAGCATGGCGCCGTGGTTCAGTTTCAGCGATTCGGCCAGCACGTTCAAGTCAAGCGCGAATTCGGCCGCGTCCGCGTAGGGCTCGGCATGGCCGACTTCCTTGCGCAGGATGTTGGTCGCGCCCAGTTCGCGGGCGCTGGCGGCCAGGCGCGCGTACATGCCGATCAGGGCGCGCCGGTAAGGTTCGTCGGCGCGGTGCTCGGACTGGTCGGTCGAGCGCTCGGCGAGCGCCTGCATGGCCGGCGTGACGTCGACCATCAGGGTCGAGGTCGACAGTTCGGCGCCCAGGGCATGGACTTCGTCGAGATAGAAATCGAGGATGGTGGTCGCGTGGCGCATCGTCGCGTGGCGCATGGTGCCGGCGTTGACGTTCGGGTTGCCGTCGCGGTCGCCCCCGATCCAGCTGCCCATCTGGACGTAGGCCGCGTCGCCCAGCTGCGGCGCGCTGCCGTGGTATTGGGCGCCGATTTCGTCCTCGATATCGTCGTACAGCGCGGGCAGCTCGCGCAGGAAGGTGATGCGGTAGTAGGACAGGGCGTTTTCGATCTCGTCGGCCACCGTCAGCTTGGTGTAGCGCAGCATGCGCGTTTGCCAGAGCGTGGCGATGCGGGCCTGGAGCAGTTGCAGGTTGCGCACTTGCTCTTTCGGCGTCAGCGGCAGGTCGCGCTCGGCCAGCAGGCGCGCGATATCGTGCTCGGCATCGAGGATGGACTTGCGCTGCACTTCGGTCGGGTGGGCCGTGAGCACCGGCGCGATCAGCGCGTTGCGCAGGAAAGTCTCGACCGTCTTCTGGTCGACCCCGGCGCCGCGCAGTTTGCCGAGCGCGTGGCCGACACTGCCTTCGCGCGGGCTGGATCCGGCCAGCGCATGGGCGCGCCGGCGGCGGTTGTGGTGCTGGTCCTCGGCGATATTGGCCAGGTGCGAGAAATACGAGAACGCGCGCACCACCGAAATGGTCTGGTTGCGCGTCAGCTTGTGCAGCAGGGTGGTCAGCTCTTCGCCGGCGTCGTGGTCGGCGTCGCGCCGGAAGCGCACGGCGGTCTGGCGGATGTTCTCGACGACGTCGAACACGGCGTCGCCTTCCTGGTCGCGCAGCACGTCGCCGAGCAGGCGGCCGAGCAGGCGGATGTCTTCTTTCAGCGGGGCGTCCTTGTCGGCACCGGCGTCGGCTACGGGGGCAACTTGTTTGTCCATATCGGGCACTGTTCTCACGTCAGTTAAACAAAAGTGGGCATGGCGATCGGCCATGTTTTGCGGGAGGCCGCATGCTAAAATTTGTGATTCTTCGCATGAGCCGTGACTGGCATCGGCCTGGTCGGCGCAACAACAGTGAATCAATTCGTTTTGAAAGCAATCAGATGACGCAGCAGGGGCAGGAGCAGAAACCGGGAGCACGCTTCCCATCGCAGCTGGTTATCGCCTCGCGCGAGAGCCGGCTGGCCATGTGGCAAGCCGAGCACGTACGCGATCGTCTCGCCGCATTATATCCAGATTGCCAAATCAGCATTCTCGGCATGACGACGCGTGGCGACCAGATCCTCGACCGCACGCTGTCGAAGGTAGGCGGCAAAGGCCTGTTCGTGAAAGAACTCGAAGTCGCGATGGCCGAAGGGCGCGCCGACCTGGCCGTGCATTCGCTCAAAGACGTGCCGATGGACCTGCCGGAAGGATTCGCGCTGGCGGCCTTCCTCGAGCGCGAAGATCCGCGCGACGCCTTCGTCTCGAACGATTACGCCAGCCTGGCCGACCTGCCGCCGGGTGCCGTGGTCGGTACCAGCAGCCTGCGCCGCCAGGCCCTGATCGCCGCGCGCTATCCGCAGCTGGTCATCAAGCCGCTGCGCGGCAACCTCGACACCCGCCTCGGGAAACTCGACCGCGGCGAGTACGCGGCCATCATCCTGGCCGCCGCCGGCCTGATCCGCCTCGGCCTGCCGCAGCGCATTCGCAGCGTGCTCGAACCGGCCGTGAGCCTGCCGGCCGCCGGGCAGGGCGCGATGGCGATCGAGGTCGCCAGCGGCGCGCGTTCCGATGGCGTCGACCTGGCCGCGATCCTGGCGCCGCTGAACCACACGGCCACCGCGCAGGCCGTACTGGCCGAGCGCAAGGTCTCGAAAATCTTCGGCGGCAGCTGCCAGATCCCGCTGGCCGCGCACGCGCTGGTCACTGGCGCGCGGATGCATTTGCGCGCCATGGTCGCGACCCCGGACGGCACGCGCAGCGCGTTCGCCGAACTGAGCGGTCCATCCGACCAGCCCGAGCTGCTCGGCGAGCAGGTCTCCGCGCTGCTGGAACAGCAGGATGCGCAGGCCATCCTCGCCGTCTGCCGCCTGGATGCGGCGGCCGATGCCTGACGCACGCTAGCGCCGATGTCCGCTTCGGTCGTCATCACCCGTCCGCGCGCCCAGGCCGAGAGCCTGGCGCGGGCCGTCGCCGCGCTCGGCCGCCGGCCGGTGCTGCTGCCGCTGCTGGAGATCGCGCCGCTGGCGGACCGGTCCGGGCTGCAGGCGGCCTTGGCCGAGCTCGAGGCGTATGCGCTGGTGGCCTTCGTGTCGCCGAACGCGATCGACGCGGCCTTCGCGCATATTCCACACTGGCCGCGCCAGGTGGCGCTGGCCGTGCTGGGCGAGGGCAGCCGGGCGGCACTCGCGCGCCATGGACTGGACGCGGGCAACGCCACCATCCTCGGTCCGCGCGACCCGACCCGCAGCGATTCCGAAAACCTGCTGGCCGCGCTCGACCTGGCCGCCCTGGCCGGCAAGCGCGTCTTGATCGTGCGCGGCGAATCCGGGCGCGAGCTGATGGCCGACGGTTTTCGCGGCGCCGGCGCCGCCGTGACGGTGGTGCCGGCCTACCGCCGCAGCGTGCCGGCCCTGAGTCCGGCGCTGGCGGCCCAGCTGCGCGCCTTGCTTGCCGCGCCGAACGACTGGATAATCACGAGCTCGGAGGCGCTGCGGGGCTTGTTCGACCTGCTGGGCCAGCTTGGCGACGATTTGATCGAACACATGCAGCAGCAGCACGTCATCGTGCCGCACGCCCGGATCGCCGCCACCGCGCAGGCGCTCGGGCTGGCGCGGGTGACGCTTACCGGGTCGGGCGACGAGCGTTTGCTTGCCGCGTTACAATCTTAAACATGAACGAACTGCCGAATCATCCAGAGCTGCCACCGACGCAGCCAACCGCCCCGCCTTCTCCCCAGGCGTCCGAATCGTATCGTCCGCGCGCTCCCGAGCGCCGGGCCGGCCCGGGTCTCGCCGAGCAGATCACGCGTCCGCTGCCGCTGGCGGTGATCGCGCTGGCCGTCCTGCTCGGAGCCCAGACCTGGTCGAGCCACAGCCGCATCAACACGCTGCGCCAGGAAATGGCGCGCAGCCTGCAAAAGGGCAATGAGACGAACGCCCAGACCGCTTCGCTGGCGCGCGACATCGCCGAGCAATCGAAAGCGCTGCAGCTGAAGGTGGGCGTGCTCGAAAGCCGCCAGCTCGAGAACCAGAGCCAGCAGATGGCGCTGGAACAGCTGTACCAGGATTTGTCGAAGAGCCGCGACGAGTGGGCCTTGTCCGAAGTCGAGCAGGTGCTCTCGACCGCCAGCCAGCAACTGCAACTGGCCGGCAACCTGCAGGGCGCGCTGATCGCGCTGCAAAACGCCGACCGTTCGCTGGCGCGCTCGGACAAGCCGCAATTCATCATCGTGCGCCGCGCGATTGCCGCCGACCTGGAAAAACTCAAGGCCACGCCGGCCGTCGACCTGGCGGGCGTGGCGCTGCGCCTGGACGGCGTGATCAGCCAGGTCGACACGCTGCCGCTGCTGTCCGGCGAAAAACCGCTGCTGCCGGTGGCGTCCGCACGCGAACTGCGCAGCCGGAAAGCCGTTGCCGCCGCGCCGGCCGCGCCGCTGGGCATGGGGGCACGCATGCTCGAAACCTGGCGCAACTGGAGCGAGGAAATGTGGGACGACGTGCGCCAGCTGATCCGCGTGCGCAGCGTCAACACGCCGGAAGCGCTGATGCTCTCGCCCGACCAGAATTATTTCGTGCGCGAAAACCTGAAGCTGCGCTTGCTGAACGCGCGCCTGGCCTTGCTCTCGCGCGACGAAACGACCTTCGCCGGCGACCTGACGGCGGCCCAGGAAACGCTCGACAAGTATTTCGACACGCGCGCCCGCTCCACGCAGCAGGCCCAGGCGGCGCTGCGCCAGGTCCAGGCGAACAACCTGGCGATCGAGATGCCGACGCTGGCCGACAGCCTGAATGCCGTGCGTAATTTCAAGAAGCCTTAATCCATGCGTCTACTTCTCTGGTTAGTCGCCCTGATGGCCACGGCCATCGGCATCGCCGTGACGGCGCGCTTCAATCCCGGCAACGTGGTGCTGTTCTACCCGCCGCACCGGATCGACATGTCGCTGAACCTGTTCGTGGTGTTGCTGGCCTTGCTGTTCCTGATGCTGTATGGCCTGGCGCGGGCGGTGAATGCGACGCTGCGCATGCCCGACCGCGTGGCCGCCTACCGCCTGCGCAAGCGCGAGCGCGACGGCAACAAGGGCTTGCGCGACGCCTTGAAAGCCTTGTTCGAGGGCCGCTTCGGCCACGCCGAGAAGGCCGCCATGCGCGCCGCCGAATTGTCCGAGAACGCAGGCCTGGCCGCCTTGATCGGCGCGCGCGCCGCGCACCGCATGCGCGAACCGGCACGGCGCGACGCCTGGCTGGCCGGTGTCGCCCACGACACCACCCTCAAGACGGCGCGCCTGATGACGGTTATCGAGCTGCTGGTCGACGAGCACCAGCCGGAAGAGGCGCTGGCGGCCGTCGCTGAACTGAACGCCAGCGGCCAGCGCCATATCCACGCGCTGCAATGGTCGATGAAGGCCAACCAGCAAGCGCGCAACTGGCCGGAAGTGCTGCGCCTGGTGCGCATCTTGGACAAGCGCAAGGCGCTCCACCCGGCCCTCAGCGCGCGCCTGCGCGAATTGGCCTACGAGGCGCTGCTGTCGGAAGAAGGGCAGGATCCGGAAGCGATCCGCCGCGTCTGGGCTGGCGTGCCGGCGCCGGACCGCACCAAGCCGTATATCGCCGCGCGCGCCGCCCAGGCCTTCAATGCCAGCGGCCTGCAGGACGAGGCGCGCGTGATCGCCGAGGAAGCCTTGCGCGCGGGCTGGGACGAGCGCGTGGTGCGCGCCTACCGCGACGCCGCCGGCCCGGCCGGTTCGCCGACCTTGCTGGCCCAGATCGAGCACTGCGAGACCTGGCTGCGCGAGCGCCCGAACGACGCCGAACTCGCGCTCACGCTCGGTTCGCTCTGCCTGCGCCAGAAACTCTGGGGCAAGGCCCAGCGCTACCTGGAACAGGCGCTGTCGGACGCCACCGCCTCGACCATGGTGCGCGACATCCACCTGAAACTGGCGCAGCTGCACGAGGCGCTGGGGCAGGAGGGGCCGGCGGCGAATCATTACCGGCAGAGCGCGCTGGCGACCATCGTCTAGGGCAGGCGGCCCGAGCCGGGCGCTTGAACGCACGGCTCCGGGTCGAATCGCAGGTTGGTATCGACCGTGCGCGCCGGACAAGCTCATGCCTATTCGATATAATGCTCCCCTTTATTGAATCTTCAGCAACCAAGGAACGACCCATGAGCCTGAACCACGTCCCAGCCGGCCGCGATGTGCCGAATGACTTCAACGTCATTATCGAAATCCCGATGAATGCCGATCCGATCAAGTACGAAGTGGACAAGGACACCGGCGCGATCTTCGTCGACCGCTTCATGGGTACCGCGATGCACTATCCGTGCAACTACGGCTATGTGCCGCAAACCCTGTCCGACGACGGCGACCCGTGCGACGTGCTGGTGATCACCCCGTTCCCGCTGTTCCCTGGCGTGGTCGTGCGTTGCCGCGCGATCGGCGTGCTGAAGATGACGGACGAAGCCGGCGGCGATGCCAAGATCCTGGCCGTGCCTGTCGACAAAATTCTGCCAATCTATAGCCACTGGCAAAAGCCGGAAGACCTGCAAGACCTGCGCCTGCAGCAGATCCAGCACTTCTTCGAGCACTACAAGGACCTCGAAAAAGGCAAGTGGGTCAAGATCGAAGGCTGGGCCGGTCCGGAAGAAGCGAAAGCGGAAATCGTCAACGGCGTCGCTGCGTACAAGGCAAGCGAGCAGAAGTAATATCGCGCGTCAGCGTGACAAGGCCCGGCACCCCTGAGGTGGCCGGGCCTTTTTCATGGGCGAACGGTTCCTACCAGCCGATATCCTGCAGCAGCGGATAGGTCAGGTCGCGTGGCGGCGTCACCGTATGCGTGAGGTCGCTGTTGATGGCCGGCTCCATCAGCTGGTTCGGCTTGGCATCCGTGGTGTAGTGCGAAACCGAGGAGCCGGGCTGGTTGGGATTGGGCGTGTACATCAGGATGCGGCGCCGCGCATCGGTGCCGGCCAGCGTGTTGCGGTCGACGCAGAGACTGGCAAGCACGCCCGAGCGCGTGCGCGAGCGTGCCTGCAAGGCCGCGCGCAGGGCGATGCCGGTGTCTTGCGTGATGCGCACCGAGGGAATCCGGATGCCTGGATCGTCGCCGCTCATGCCGGTCGGCGCACCCGGGGCGTTGTCGGCCACCACCATGCCGATCGCGCCGGCCGCCTGGACGTTACGCGCCTTGTCGACGAAAGCGCAGGTGCCGCGCGAGACCAGGGCGATGTTGCCGCGCACGGCGCGCGCACTGAGCTTACTGAGCGGTGCGCAGGCAAGTCCCGTACCGTCGGGCTGGTCGATGACCGGCATCAGTTGCCCGCTGACGGGCTTCCTGGTGAGCGGCGGGCCGAAGGAGGCGTCGCCGACCGGGTAATGGCCGGCAGCCTTGCCGGCTGCCTTGCCCGACACCGTCAGGCGCGAGCGCGGATCGAGCACCTGGGGCACGGCGGCGGTCACCGCGGCGCCGTTCCAGGACAGGCCATCGACGCTGATGGCGGAGGCCACGCGCTGTTCCGGTGTCAGGTCGACCCAGGGCCGCTCGCTGCGGTTGTCGACCAGGTAGTGGTCCCAGATCGAGGGCAGGTCCTGGATCTCGGTCCCGGTTTCGTCATCGGTGAAGGTCTGGAAGCCGAGGCCGTGCGCCATTTCATGCAGCAGCACGGTCACGAGGTCGAGGCCGTCGCCGTGCTTGTTGTCCAGCCCCAGGTAGAAACCCGGGCCGGGCAGGCAGTCGGGGAACAGGCCGAGGCGCGAATTGAAGCGCGCGATGATGTGCGGCTCGCCCGGCGTGGAGACGTCGACGCCGGCGATCTTGCTGGCCAGCGCGCTCGGATACCAGGTGGCCGCGCGCGGGGCGCCGGGGAAGTCGGACCAGATCTCGTTGGCGCCGGCCGAACCGAGCACGGCGCTGTTGTCGGTGCAGGACAGCGGCACGAAGGAGGCGCCGATCCGGATCGGCACGTTGCTCGTCAGCGTGGCGCCCCAGATATCGGCGGCGTGCTGGAAGGCGATCAGGCGCTGCTGCCCGAGCGTGGTGCCGGGATTGGCGCCGATTGGCGTGGCGGGGGTCGGATCGTTGAAGCCGACGCCGGGCGCGTTCTGGTTGACGATGGTGATCGTGGCGGCCTGGGCGCCGAAGCAGGCGGCGCAGGACAGGAAGAGGGCGGCAAGACGGGCGAGCGGCGATTTACTCATGGCGATCTTCCTTGTGCTGGGCGGAGGCGGGGGTGTGCACGGCTTTCTCGGCGGCCGCCGCGCCTTTCACGCACTGCTCGGCCAGCTTGCCGTCGGCGCCGCGCGTGACGACCGAATACACCAGGCCACGCTCACCCAGGCGCACCTGGCGCGCGCCGCCCGGGTGGGTGACCAGGGCCGGCGCCGCCTGGGCCGCGATGCCGGCCGTCGGTCCCTGGGGCGCCAGCGCCCGGCTCTCGGCCGCGGTGGGCGCACGCAACTGGCCGGTCTGGGCGTCGCGCACGACGACCATGCCGGACTGCGCCGGGGTCGATGGCGCCTGGCCGGACGGCGCCTGGGCGGCGGTGGTGGAGGACAGCGCGGGATACATGGGGCAATACAGCGCGGCGCAGGACAGGGCGAGGAGGTGTTTCTTGTATGACATGGCGGATCTCCAGTCGGGCTTCGAGTACGACGAGGGTTCGGGGATTGCTGCTACCACTCGGACCGTGGCCAGCCCCGACTAGTTCGGGGATTGGTGGCGCCTGTGCAGCGACGCGGCCAGGGTGAAGTTCATCATATGAGTTGAACAAGCAGGAACCTTGATCTGCCTTCAATGTGCGCGGCTACTCAGCGGGCAGGAATGGTGGGCGTGGCGATGGCGTCGTTCTTGCACCAACCTGGTGCAAGAAGAGTGGAGCGGGGGAAAACACGCGGACGGCGGGGCGCCGTCCGCGCAGGGGTGGATCAGCGGCGCGCGCGTGCGCCGCGCAGGCGCAGCTTGCCGACGATGCCGATTGGGAAGAAGTAAATCGACAGCACGAACAGCACCCCCAGCCACAGCATCCAGCGGTCCGGGTGCAGGGCGGCGGCCAGGAAGGGCACGCCTTCCATCGCGTTTGATGCGTGCCCCATCAGTTCCTTCAGGTAGTTCTGCGCCAGGATGAAGAGCGCCGCGCCGACCACCGCGCCGTACATCGTGCCCATGCCGCCGATCACCACGATCAGGAGGATGTCGGTCATTACCTCGAAGCCGAGCGAGGTTTTCGGGCCGACGTAGCGCAGCCAGAGCGCCATCAGCGCGCCGGCCAGGGCGGCCACCAGCGCGGCCAGGCAGTTGGCCCAGATGCGGTAGACGACGGTGCGGTAACCCAGCGCCTCGGCGCGGAACTCGTTCTCGCGGATCGCCTGCAGCACCCGTCCGAAGGGCGAATTGACGAGGCGCAGCAGGAACAGGAACAGAACCAGGCAGCCGAAGAACACCAGGTAATAAGTGAGCAGCTTGCCGTCGATGGCGCGTCCGAACACCTCGTTTTCGATCAGCGTGAAACCGGGCGACAGCAATTCGGGCACGCTGAAGGTCTTGCCGTCCTCGCCGCCGGTGAAGTCCGACAGCTGCGAGGCCAGCACTGCGAACGAGGACGCCACGGCCAGCGTGATCATCGCGTAGAAGATGGCGCGCACGCGCAGCGCGAACAGGCCGACCACGAAGGCCAGCGCCAGCGCCAGCAGCAAGGCCAGGCCGAGGCCGGTCAATGCCGCCGACCAGGTCGGCTCGTCGACGGAGGCGAGCCCCAGGCCGATGCCGTAGGCGCCGATCCCGTAGAACATCGTGTGCGCGAACGAGACGATGCCGGTGTAGCCGAGCAGCAGGTCGTAGGAGGCCACCAGCACGATGTAGACGCAGATGGTGGCGGCCATGTTGAGCGGACGCGCGCCGCTGGTCAGGAAGGGCGCGAGCGCCAGCCCCAGGAAGATCAGCAACAGCACGATGGTGAGGATGCGGCTGCGCGGCAGGTCGCCGGATAAGAGTCGGTTCATGTCAGTTCCGCGATGTCGAATACAGGCCGGCCGGGCGCCACATCAGCACCGCGATCATCAGGGCGATGTTCGACACCAGCGCCAGTTTCGGCGTCAGGAAGCCGGCATAGTTGGCCACCAGTGCCATCAGCAGCGAGCCGATGAAGCAGCCGCCCACCGAACCCAGGCCGCCGATGATGATGACGATGAAGATCATGACGATGGTTTCGCTCCCCATCGCCGCCGACAGGGTTTCCTTGTACAGGCCCCACATCACGCCGCCCAGGCCGGCCAGCGCGGAACCGGCCGCGAACACGGCCACGAACAGGCGCCGGATGCGGTAGCCCAGGCTTTCGACCATGTCGCGGTTTTCCACGCCGGCGCGGATCAGGAGGCCGATCTTGGTGCGGTTCAGGGTCAGGAACAGCACCGCGAACACCGCCAGGCCGACCACCACCGCCAGCAGCCGGTATTTCTCGATCGCGGCGTCGCCCAGGAAGATCGCGCCGCGCAGGGAAGTCGGCAGCGGCAGCGGGATGGTTTCGGCGCCCCAGATCACGTTGATCAGCTGTTCGGCCACGATCATGCCGCCCATCGTGATCAGGATTTGCTTCAGGTGCTGGCCATACACCGGCATGATGATGATGCGCTCGAAGGCCCAGCCGAGCAGCGCCGTGACCAGCATCGCGAGGGTCACCGCCAGTCCCAGCACGCCCAGGTTGAGCAGCAGCGAATCGGCTTCCAGCCAGCCGCGCATCGGCAGCAGCACCAGGGTCGCGGCAAAGGCGCCGACCGACACGAAGGCGCCATGGCCGAAGTTCAGCACGTCCATCAGGCCGAAGACCAGGGTCAGGCCGCTGGCCATGATGAAGATCATCATGCCCATCGCCAGGCCGGCGACGGTCAGCGTGACCCAGGTCGGGAAACTGCCGACCAGCGGCAGCATGATCAAGGCCAGCACGGGCACCAGCACCAGCGGCGCGATGTCGCGCGGCGTGCCGGGCAGGACAGCGTCCGGCTGCGGGTGGGCCGCGCCGCGGGGGAGGGTTGCACTCATCGGGGAAATCCTATTGGTGGGAGGCGAGCGACAGGCCGAGCAGGCGCTGTTGCAGCGCCTCGTCGCCGGCCAGGGCCGCCATGCTGCCGGTGTGGGCCACGCGGCCGTCGTCCATGACGCTGACGCTGTCGCCGAGCGAGCGCACGAAATTGAAATTCTGCTCGACCAGCAGGACGGTTGTCTCGAGCTCCTTCAGTTCGCGGAAGGCCGCGATCAGGCTTTGCACGATGGCCGGGGCCAGGCCCTTGGTCGGCTCGTCGACCAGCAAGAGCTTCCTCGGCTCGACGATCGCGCGGGCGATCGCCACCATCTGCTTCTGGCCGCCCGAGAGGTTGCCGGCCGGGTAATTCCAGAATTTTTTCAGGGCCGGGAAGAAGCCGAAGATCCAGTTCACGCGGGCCTGGTCCATCGGCCCGTCGCGCGCGGCCAGGTGCAGGTTTTCGCGCACCGTCAGGCCCGAAAAAACAGCCATGCTTTCCGGGACATAGGCGATGCCGAGGCGCGCGATGTCGGGCGTGGCGAGCTTGGTAATGTCGCGCCCGTCGAAGCCGATGCTGCCGGCGCTGGCCTGCCACAGGCCCATGATGGTGCGCAGGGTGGTGGTCTTGCCGGCGCCGTTACGGCCCAGCAGCACCGACAGGCCGCCGCGCGGCACGACCAGGTCGACCCCTTGCAGGATGTGGTACTGGCCGATGTGGGTGTGCACGCCGGACAGGGTCAATAAAGGTTCAGGCACGGCCAGTTCAGGCATGTTCGGCTTCCGGTGTTCCAAGATAGGCTTCCTGTACGATCTTCGATTGCATGACCGCGGCGGGTTCGCCGTCGGCCACCAGGGTGCCGTTGTGCAGCACGATGATGCGGTCGGCCAGCTGGCGCACCACGTCCATCTTGTGCTCGACCAGCAGCACGGTCTTGTCGGCGTCGCGTTTCACGGCGTGGATCAGGTCGAGCACGACCGGCACTTCGTCCACGCTCATGCCGGCGGTCGGCTCGTCGAACATCAGGATGTCCGGTTCGAGCGCCAGCAGGATCGCCACTTCCAGCTTGCGCTGGTCGCCATGCGAGAGCGAACCGACGAGTGCGTCGCGCTTGCCCGCCATCGCGACGCGCTCGAGGTAATGGCCGGCGCGCTCGATCAGTTCCTTGTGGCCGAACCAGACCGAGAACATGTTCATCCCCACGCCGGCGCGGCTTTGCACGGCCAGGCGCACGTTTTCCATCACCGTCAGGTTGGGGAACAAATTCGTCAGCTGGAACGCGCGGCCGATGCCCAGGCGGGTCCGGCGGGCGGCGCCATGGCGCGTGATGTCCTCGCCCTTCAGGAGCACGCTGCCGGAGGTGGCCGGCAGCTGGCCCGAGACCAGGTTGAAATAGGTCGTCTTGCCGGCCCCGTTGGGGCCGACGATCACGGTCAGGGTGCCGGGATAGAAGTCGGCCGTCACCGCGTTGACCGCGACGTGTCCGCCGAAGCGGATCGTCAGGTCGCGCGTGGACAAGGACGGCTGCTGTGCGTTGTCACGAACCATGTCAGCGCTTGTTCCTGACCGGCAGCGGCAGTTCCGAGGCCGGGATTTCGCGCACCAGTTCCAGCAAGTCCCATTCGTTCTTCTGGTCCTTCTTGATGCGGAAGTGGTACATCGATTGCAGCGCCTGGTGGTCTTCCTTGCGGAAGCTCATCGGCCCCTTGGGCGTCTCGAAGCGCATGCCTTCCATGGCCGTGACGAGCTGCTCGCTGCTGATTTGGCCATTGCGGTTCGGGACCTTGGACAAGGCGTTGAACACGGCGCTGGCCGCGGCGAAACCGCCGGCGGTGAACATGTCGGGCGGCGCCTTGAAGCGCTTGGTATGTTCGGCAACCAGCCAGTCGTTCATCTTGTTCTTCGGGAAGGCGTAGTAATAATAGACCGTGCCTTCGGTGCCGGCGTAGTTCTTCCAGGTCTTCATCACCGGCAGGATGTTCCCGCCCGGCGCCAGCGAAATGCCGAAGCGCTCGGGCTTCATGTCGGCGATCTTGTTCATCGGGTTCGGACCGGCCCAGATGATGCCCAGCACGCGCGGCTGCGGCTTGTCTTTCAAGGCATCGAACAGGCGCTGGGTCGGCGCGGTGAAATCGGTCGCGGTGGCCGGCGCGTATTCCTCGTGCACGACGGTGGCCTTGCTGCCGGTCGCCGCCAGTGCTTCCTTGCCGGCCTTGACGGCGTCGCGCCCGAAGGCGTAGTCCTGGGCCAGGAAGGCGACGCTGCCGCCTTTCAGGGTGCTGGCGGCGGCCAGCGCGTCCTGCATCGAGCTGCGCGCGGTGCGGAAGATGTACTTGTTCCATTTGTCGCCGGTGATCGCGTCGGCCACGGCCGGCTCGACGATCAGCACCTTCTTGTATTCCTTCGCCACCGGCAGCATCGCGATCGCCGAGCCCGACGAGGTCGTGCCGACCGCGATGTCGACCTTGTCGTCGCCATACGCCTCGGCCAGCAGGGTGCGGCCCAGGTCCGGCTTGTTCTGGTCGTCCTTGACGATGACCTTCAGCTTGCGGCCGCCGATTTCCATCTTCCCGCCGGTCAGGTATTCCAGGCCCAGCATGAAGCCGGTCTCGGTTTCCTTGGCATAGGCTTCGAGCGGGCCGGTCTTTCCCGCGATGAGGGCGATCTTCAGGTCGGGGCCGGCGGCCAGCGCGGTGGGCGCGGCGACGGCGGCGAAGGCGGCGAGGATGGCGGCGCCGAGGGGTTTGACGAGATGCTGCATGAAGTCTCCTGGTTCTGTTTTAAGGAAGCGCTGCCAGGAACTGGCGGATCGCTTCCAGAGATTGCGGCTCGGTGAGCATCGGCGCGTGGCCGACGTTCGGCACTTCGGTGTACTGCATCGTGGGCGCGGCGCGCCGCATCCACGCCGCCTGTTCCGCCTCCAGCAGGTCGGACAGGGCGCCGCGCACCAGCAGCGTCGGGCGCCTGTGCGCGAGGCGCTTGAAGGCGAGGCGCGCCGGCAGCGAGGTCGGGCGCAGTTTACCTGTCTGCAATGCTAACGCAATACGCGGGTCGTAGCGCAGGGCGAGTTTGCCGGTCTCGTCCTCTTCGAAGGCACGCCGCGCCCACTTGCCCCATTCCTCTTCGGGCGCGTCGGGAAAGGCGCAGGCATTGATGTCCTTGATGTAGGACGCCGCGTCGTCCCAGGAGGCGAGGGTGCCGCAGCGACCGGCGTAGCCGGCAATGCGCGCCAGGCCCTTGACCGACAGGACCGGGCCGACGTCGTTGATCACCGCGCCGGCGATCAGCTCGAGGTGGCGCACGGCCAGCGTCATGGTGATCAGGCCGCCCATCGAGGTGCCGATGAAGATGGCGCGCGCGATGCCCAGGTCGTGCATCAGCTTGACCACGTCGCCGGCGTAGACGACCGGGTTGTAGTTGTCGGGATGCGGGTCGCGCGCCGAGTGGCCGCGGCCGCGCACGTCGGGCACCAGCACGCGCCGTCCGAGCGCGGCGATCCGCGGCGCCAGTTCGTCGAAGTCGCCCGAGTTGCGGGTCAGGCCGTGCAGGCAGATGACCGGCAGCCGCGCCGGCCCGGCGGCGGCGGGGTAATCGCGTGCGTACAGTGCCAGGCCGTCGCCGCTCTGGTAGCTGATAGGTGTGAAGGTGGACACGCTGGCAGATCCTGTTGTTCTTGGTGTGGGAGAGCGGGCAAGGCAGGGGCCAGCCACGCTGCCGCCGGCAGCGTGGTCGTAATGCATGGCCCCTGGTCTTGCCCGGCCCGAAGGATCAGAAGCGGTACTCGACCGTTGCCGACACCGTGCGCGGGTTGCCGTAGAAGGCGGTCAGCGTACCCTCGTTGCCCAGGGTCGGGAACAGATAGCCGGCCGTCTTGTAACGCTCGTCGCTCAGGTTCTTGCCATGGATGCCGGCGCGGATCTTGCCGTCGGCACGGGTCCAGACGATGCTGGCGTCATACAGCTTGTACGATTCCTGGTCGAGGACCGACTTGGTCTCGAACTGGTTGGTGGCGCCCTTGTACGAAGCGGTGGCGATCAGCGAGACCTTGCCGTTGTAGCCCATGAGCGGCAGGGCGATGTCGTAGTTGGCGCGCAGGTTGGAGGAATTACGCGGCGTGTTCTGGAACACGCGCTGGCCGGCCACGTTGACGCCGGCGACGACGTATTCCTTGTACTGGGCGTCGATGTAGCTGACCATGCCGGCCAGCGTGAAGTCGCGCGTCAGGTTGGCCACCGCTTCGAGTTCCACACCCTTGATCCTGGCTTTGCCGGCATTCGTCGTCACGCCGGCGAAGCTGTCGTCCTTGCCGTCGCCGTTGGTGTCGATCGCCACCGAACCGGGGATCTGCACGTCCTGGTAGTCGCTGTAGAAGAGGGCCGCGTTGGTGGTGATGCGCCCGCCGTGGAAGGCCGACTTCAGGCCCAGTTCGACCGTCTCGATGGTTTCCGGGCTGTAGCCGGCGCGCGCCTGGGCCAGCGGCAGGCGGCCGCCGACGATGTTGATGCGCGGGTCGAAACCGCCGCCCTTGAAGCCTTCCGAATACGAGGCGTAGACGTTGTGGTCGGCGTTGATCTTGTAGTTGACGGCGATGCGCGGGGTGAACTTCTTGTCTTCCCGTTCCAATCCGCTGCGCAGGTCGGTGTCGGTGCGGAACGGGATCGCGCCGGGGTTGCCCATGTCCGGCGTGCCGTTCGCGCCCAGGAAGATCTGGCGATAGATCGAAGCGGTGCGCTTGTCGACCGTGTAGCGCCCGCCCAGCGACAGCGACAGCGCGTCCGTGAAGTTGTAGCTGCCGTCGACATACGCGGCCCAGGCCTTGGTGCCGATGTCGCCGCTGGTGAAGGTCGAGGTCGGGACGGCGCCGGCCAGGATGGTATCGAACTTGTTGAAGGCCTGGGCGTCGATGTAGTAGACGCCGGCCACGCCCTGGATACGCTCGCCCGAGTAGCTGAGGTTGAATTCCTGGCTGAACTGCTTGTTGGTGTACAGGGCCGGCACTTCCATGTCGACCACCTGCAGCGAATCGAAGTCGATCGGCGCCCAGGACTTGTCCTGGCGGCTGGCCGTGATCGATTTCAGGGTGAACTGCGGGTTGAGACGGTATTCGACCAGGGCCGAGACGCCGTGGGCGGTCACTTCCTGCTCGTGGCCGAGGGCGCGCGTCAGGTTGGCGCGGGTGTCGAACACGTTACCCAGGATCGGGGCGCCGCTGGTACGGCCGACGATCAGGCGGTGGCCGTTTTTCGGGCTCGAATCGTCCTGCGTGCCGTCGGCGGCGAGGCGGATGAACAGGTCCGGGGTCGGCGTGTATTCGGCCGACAGGCGCAGCGCCGTGACGTCCTTGTCGTAGTTCTCGGCGCCGGTGTAGAGGTTCTTGCCGAAGCCATCGCGCTTGAAGCGGGCCGCGGTGGCGCCGATACGCAGGGTGTCGCTGAGCGGGGTGCTGACGGTGGCGACGGCGTCCTTCTGGCCGTAGTTGCCGAGCGTGCCGCGCAGGCGCACGTCGGTCTTCGGTCCGAGCTTGCGGGTGACGTACTTGACGGCGCCGCCGATGGTGTTGCGGCCGTACAGGGTGCCTTGCGGACCGCGCAGCACTTCGATGCGCTCGACGTCGTAGATGTCGGCCACGGCGGCCTGCGGACGCGCCAGGTAGATGTCGTCGATGTAGATGCCGACGCCGGCCTCGAAGCCGGCCAGCGGGTCGGCCTGGCCGACGCCGCGGATGAAGGCGGTCAGGGTCGAGTTGGTGGCGCGCGAGGCTTTCAGGGTAGTGTTCGGGAGGGCGAGGGCGAGCGCCGTCACGTCCGGCACGCCTTGCTTGGAGAGCTGGTCGGCGCTGAACGCGGTGACCGAGACCGGCACGTCCTGCAGCGTCTCTTCGCGGCGGCGCGCGGTGACGACGACCTTCTGCATGTCGGAGGTGGTGTCGTTGTCAGCCGCCGGCGCGCCGGACGATTGCTGGGCGTGGGCGACTCCCATGGCGCCGCTGGACAAGGCCAGCAGGGCGGCGGCGGAATGTTTGACCAATTTCTTTTTTTGCTTTGTCAGGCGCATTTCTTGTCTCCAGTTTTTTATGAACAGCGGCATGCTCGGAATCGCACGCAGAGCAGTGTGCACCGGTTCGGTCTGGCTGAAAAGATAACTGGGCGCCCACCCCTTGTGCGTTAATGCACAGCTCGCCGCACCAAGGCGGGGCAAGCTGCATGCAGGGAGAATGCTGCGACTGCACAATTTGGGCGCGGTTTGTGGTCGCTCAAACATGCATATGGGAATTGATTGCCGGGGGAATGTGCACTGGTGCACAATAGGTGTTCTTGATTTAAAACAATGTGCCGATGAATACCCTGCCTGAGTGGACCGACCTTCGATTCTTCCTCGAGCTGGCGCGTGCCGGCACGCTGTCGGGCGCCTCGCGCCGCCTCGACGTCGAGCACACCACGGTGGCGCGCCGCATCGACCGTCTCGAAAAAGAACTCGGCACGACCCTGTTCGACCGTTCGCGCGAAGGCTACGAGCTGACCGAGATGGGCCTGGCCCTGCTGCCGCATGCCGAAGCGATGGAAGGCGCGGCGCTGGCCGCGGCCGAGCAGCTGGGCGGCGCGGAAGTGGCGGCGCATGGCGTGGTGCGCCTGGGCGTGCCGGAAGTATTCGGCGTCAAGGTGGTGGCGCCGCTGCTGGTCGGGCTGCTCGATGCGAACCCCGACCTGACGATCGACCTGCTGGCGCTGCCGCGTTTCGCGAACCTGGCCAACCGCGAGGCCGACCTGGGCGTGATGCTCGATCCGCCGACCACGGGCCGCTACATGGTCACGCGCCTGGCCTCGTTCCGCTTCTACCTGTACGCCTCGCCGCTCTACCTGGAAAAGCATCCGCCGATCCGCCAGCAGTCCGACCTGTCGCAGCATTATTTCGTCGACTACGTGCAGGACACGCTGGCCAGCCGCGAGCTGTCCTACCTCGACGAACTGGGCTTTACGCCGCGCCGGCGCCTGTGCTGCTCGGGCATGACGGCGCAGATCGAGGCCGCCTCGCTCGGCATGGGCCTGATGATGGCGCCGCCGTACGCAGTGCCGGACGACGGCAAGCTGGTGCCGGTGCTGCCCGGCTTCTTCGCCGAGCGCTCGTTCTGGCTGGCCGCGCCCACCGATCTGTACCGGCTGCGGCGCGTGAAAGTCGTGTGGAACCTGCTGCGCGACTACGCCGACAGCCAGCCATCGCTGTTCGTATGAGCGCCTGCCTGGTCAGGCCGTTTGCGGCCGCGGACGCGGCGCGCGTGAACCGGATCGCGCGCGCGGCTTTCGCCGAATACGAAGGGCGCTACGAGGACTGGCCCACCTTCATCGACGGCATCGGCCGGATGGCCGACCTGGCCGCCAGCGGCGACCTGTTCGTCGCCGAACTCGATGGCGTGATGGTCGGCGCGGTCGTGCACCTCAAGCCCGGGCAGGTACGCAACGCCATCTTCCCCGACGACTGGTCGGTGATCCGCATGCTGGTCGTCGCGCCGGAGGCGCGCGGCCACGGCGCCGGACGGCTGCTGGTGGCCGCCTGCCTGGACCGCGCGCGCCGCGCCGGCGCGCCGGCGGTGGGGCTGCACACGACGCCGCTGATGGCGTCGGCACTGCGCCTGTACACGGCGATTGGATTTACGCGCGACCGCGACCTGGCGCCGATCAGGGGCGTGGACTACGGGCGTTACGTGCTGCCGGCGCAAGGCATCGCGTGCGCGCTGGCGATGCTGGCGGAGGCTAGCGAAAGGGAGGGTGGACTCCCGAGTCCACGCTAGGTTACGAGACCGCCGGGGACTTAAGCCTTGAACGGCGTGCGCTCGTTCAACTCACTCATGTACTCGTCGATCCCGCCCGCCTCGCGCTCGAGGAAACGCTCGATCGCGTCCGCGAACGAGGGATGCGCCAGCCAGTGCGCCGAGTAGGTACGGGTCGGCAGGAAGCCGCGCGCCATCTTGTGCTCGCCCTGGGCGCCGCCTTCGAAGGTCGTGATGCCTTGCTCGATGCAGAATTCGAGCGGCTGGTAATAGGCCGCCTCGAAATGCAGGCAGGGCACGTGTTCGAGTTCGCCCCAGTAGCGGCCATACAGCGTGTCGGCGTCGTGGATCACGAGCGAGGCGGCGATCGGATGGCCGTTGCGTTCGGCGATCACGAGCAGGATATTCTCTGGCATGGCGCGGCCGATGCGGCGGAAGAAATCCAGGTTCAGGTAAGGCGTCGAATGGTGGTCGGCATAGGTGTGGCGATAGCAGCGGTTGAAGAACGTCCAGTCGGCGTCTTGCACGTCAAGCCCGCGCACGCGGCGCAGCGTGACGCCCGCTTCGCGAACCTTGCGCCGCTCGGCGCGGATGTTCTTGCGCTTCTTTTGTTCGAGCGTTGCCAGGAAGTCGTCGAAGCTGGCATAGCCCGGGTTCAGCCAGTGGAACTGCACCCCGCTCCTGAGCATGAAACCGGCTTCCTGCAACTGGCGCGCATGCGCTTCGGGCGGGAACAGGATGTGGGTCGACGAGACCTCGGAGGCGCGCTGGGTGCCGGCCAGCACGGCGATCAGCGCGGCGCGCGCGGCGTCGTCGACCGCCAGCAGGCGCGCGCCGGCCACCGGCGTGAACGGCACCGCCGACAGCAGCTTCGGATAGTAGTCGAGGCCATGGCGCTGGTAGGCTTCGGCCCAGGCCCAGTCGAACACGTATTCGCCGTAGGAATGGCCTTTCACGTACAGCGGCAGGGCCGCCGCCAGCGTGGCGCCGTCGTAGAGCGCGATGTATTGCGGTTGCCAGCCGGTCTCGGGCGAGGCGCTGCCCGACTCGTGCAGCGCGTGCAGGAAGGCGTAGGAAAGAAACGGGTTCGCGTCCTCCTGCAGTGCCAGCAAGCCATCCCAGGCGGATTGACCGATCTCGGACAGGGAAGAGACGATATGCGTGCGATAATTCAAAATTGCTCTTATACCTATTCAGGGCACACCAAATGACCAACCGATTCTTCAATCTGTATTCCCACGGCTTCGCGCGCGTGGCCGTCGCGATTCCCCGCTGCCGGATCGCCGACCCGGCCTACAACGTCGAACAGACCTTGTCGCTGGCACGCCAGGCGGCCGAGCAGGGCGCCGCGCTCGTCGCCTTCCCGGAACTGGGCCTGTCCGCCTACAGCTGCGACGACCTGTTCCACCAGAAGGCCTTGCTTGACGCCTGTGAAGACGCACTCGCGGCCATCGTCGAGGCGTCCGGCACGCTGCCATTGGCGATGGTAGTGGGCCTGCCGCTGCGGGTCAATCACCAGCTGTTCAATTGTGCGGCCGTCGTCGCCGGCGGGCGCGTGCTCGGCCTGGTGCCGAAGAGCTACCTGCCGAACTATGGCGAGTTCTACGAATCGCGCCAGTTTTCAAACGCCGAATGCGCCGCCGTCGAGGCCATCGAACTGTTCGGCGAGCAGGTGCCGTTCGGCGCGAACCAGGTGTTCGAGGTCGAGAACCTGCCGCTCCTGCGCTTCCACGTCGAGATCTGCGAAGACGTCTGGGTGCCGGTGCCGCCATCCTCGTTCGCCGCGATGGCCGGGGCCACGGTGTTGATCAACCTGTCGGCCTCGAACGTGCTGGTCGGGAAGAGCACCTACCGCCACCAGCTGGTCAGCCAGCAGTCGGCGCGCTGCATGGCCGCGTATCTGTACACCTCGGCCGGGCGCGGCGAATCGACCACCGACCTGGCCTGGGATGGCCAGGCCATCATCTACGAAAAGGGCGAGCTGCTGGCCGAGTCGCAGCGTTTTCTCGACGAGTCGCACATCATCTTCGCCGACGTCGACCTCGAACGCCTGTCGCAGGAGCGCATGCGCGCCACCACCTTTGCCCAGTCGGCGCGGCGCCATGCGCGGGAAGTGGCGAGCTTCCGTGTCCAGCGCGTGAAGCTGGCGCTGCCGTTTGAATCCACGCTGCCGCTGGCGCGCGAGGTCGAGCGCTTCCCCTACGTGCCGGCCGAGCGCCTGCTGCGCGACGAGCGCTGCACCGAGGTCTATAACATCCAGGTCCAGGCCCTGATCCAGCGCCTGTCCTCGAGCGGCATCCAGAAGGTGGTGATCGGCGTCTCGGGCGGGCTCGATTCGACCCACGCGCTGCTGGTCTGCGCCGCCGCGATGGACCGCCTGAACCTGCCGCGCACGAACATCCTGGCCTACACCATGCCGGGCTTCGCCACCAGCGGACGCACGCTGCAGCAGGCCCACGCGCTGATGGACGTGGTGGGCTGCACGGCGCGCGAAATCGACATCCGCCCGAGCTGCCTGCAGATGCTCAAAGACCTGAACCACCCCTACGCCGAGGGCAAGGAGCAGTACGACGTCACCTTCGAGAACGTGCAGGCGGGCGAGCGCACCAACCACTTGTTCCGGCTCGCGAATCACCTTGGCGCGATCGTGATCGGCACCGGCGACTTGTCCGAGCTGGCGCTGGGCTGGTGCACCTACGGCGTGGGCGACCATATGTCGCACTACAACGTCAACGCCAGCGTGCCGAAGACGCTGATCACGCACCTGGTGCGCTGGGTCGCGGAAACCGGGGCCGTGGTCAAGGGCGGCGCCGAGGTGCTGCTGAACGTGCTCGCCACCGAGATCAGTCCGGAACTGGTGCCCGGAAAAGCGGGCGACGACAAGCCGGCGCAGATCACGGAAAGCGTGATCGGCCCCTACGAGCTGCAGGATTTTAATTTGTACTACATACTGCGCTACGGCTTCACGCCCTCGAAGGTGGCCTTCCTGTCCTGGTCGGCCTGGCGCGCGAGGGACGAAGGCCGCTGGCCCGACGAGCATGGCGCGCGCAACGAGTACGAGCTGGCGGCGATCAAGCGCAACCTCGCGATCTTCCTGTTCCGTTTCTTCAAGACCAGCCAGTTCAAGCGCAGTTGCGTGCCGAACGGCCCCAAGGTCGGCAACGGCGGCTCGCTCTCGCCGCGCGGCGACTGGCGCGCCCCAAGCGACTCGGAAGCGACCGTCTGGCTCGACGACCTGGCCAACATCCCGGATTGACCCACCTTATTTTTCGACACCTGGAGCAGACATGAAACAGATCACCTGTGTAATCAAGCCGTTCAAACTCGATGAAGTGCGCGAAGCCCTGGCCGACGTCAACGTCACCGGCCTCACCGTCACCGAGGTCAAGGGGTTCGGACGCCAGAAGGGCCACACAGAACTGTATCGCGGCGCCGAATACGTGGTCGACTTCCTGCCGAAAGTGAAAATCGAAGTGGTGGTCGACGACGGCGTGGTCGACCAGGTGGTCGACGCCATCATCAAGGCCGCGCGCACCGGCAAGATCGGCGACGGCAAGATCTTCGTGCAGGACGTGCAGCAGGTGATTCGCATCCGTACCGGCGAGACTGGACCGGACGCGGTGTAAGCCCCTCCTGGCAAGCTCAGCTGTTATGTTACGCTTCGGCGCTTATCTCCCGATCGGAAACCCAAGATGTTAAAGAGTGCCACTTTCAAGAATTTCACGACCGTTCCGAATCAGGAGTTTCAATTCGGTGCAAGTTTGAACGTGATCGTCGGTGAAAATGGACTTGGAAAATCACATGTGCTCAAGGCGATTTACTCGCTGCTAAAAGTACAGTCGAACAAAACAGCCGAACTGACGAAGACCGCTCTTGAAAAAGCATATGCAGAGAAACTCGTTGCGGTCATGCGCCCCGAGGCACTCGGACGCTTGGTAAAACGGAAACAGGGCCGCGACCGTTGCGAGCTAACGCTGAATATGCAGGAAACGTCGCAGTGCGCGACGATCGCATTTGCATCGAGTGCGAAGTCGCAAGTGGAAGTGGCCCGGGCGCCGACCGAAGCTTTGCCTTTATCGCCTGTCTATCTGCCGACGCGTGAACTTGCCACATTGTGCCCATGGTTCCTGCCCCTGTATGACAACTACCATCTGGAATTCGAGGAGACTTGGCGCGATACCGTGTCCTTGCTTGGCGCTCCATCAGTGAAGGGTCCACGTGAGACAACAGTTGCAAAGCTGCTGGCTCCGATAGAACATGCCATGAATGGCCGGGTGATCGTCGATAACAAGACGGGCCGCTTTTATTTATCTGTCCCTGGTGGCGGGCAAATGGAAATGCCGCTTGTAGCGGAAGGTGTGCGTAAGCTGGTCATGCTGGCAAGACTGATAAGTACAGGAGTGCTACTGGAGCAGGGCTATCTGTTTTGGGATGAACCTGAAACCAATCTGAATCCAAAGCTCATCAGAACGGTAGCGGCAAGTATCGTCCATCTGGCACGGCACGGCATCCAGGTATTCATTGCGACGCACAGCCTGTTTCTTCTGCGCGAGCTTGAGATCCTGCGTTTCGAGCCGGGATCCAAAAAAATCGATACCCGTTATTTCGGTCTGCATGCGGACGCGTCTGGCGTGAACGTCGCACAAGGAGAGAGGCTTGAGGAGATCGGCACAATTGTCGCGCTCGACGAAAGCCTGATGCAATCCGATCGTTACCTCGAGGTGGAGTAACCGGATGCTGGTTCTCGATATCGATGGGTTAACGTTTTCGTTTCCGGATCGCTGGAATGCCAGCAAGTTCGACGAGTGGTCGTTTTACCGGAACCAGTTTGCTAGGCAAGCTGACGGAATCAAAGCAGTCGATGCGATCGCGGTCGATCCGGCCAAGCATGCGTTTCTGATCGAAGTGAAGGACTATCGACATCCGGAGACGGAAAAGCCATCGCAGCTTCCCATAGCAATTGCCAACAAGGTACTTCACACCCTGGCTGCAATGTTGCCGGCCAAGCTGCATGCTTCCGAACCGGCTGAGAAAAAATTGGCTGGACAGGTAATGAAATGCGTTTCGCTGCGGGTCGTCGCGCACATCGAACTTCCGCAGCGCCATATTCCGGTAGTTGACCTCGCCGATGTGAAGCAGAAAATCGGACAGTTGCTTCGCGCGGTCGATGCTCATCCTAAGATCGTGTCGATGCGTGACATGAAGGGCTTGGGCTGGACCGTAACCTAGGAAGTTCGCAACCACACCATGCCGATCGATGGAAGTGTGGTTCTGGGAATGTGATCCGGATGTCTCACGTGCCGTGGTGGAAAACGGCCAATGTTTGGGTGAGGTGGTCGTTTATTCACCGCCCCATCTGGATATCGAACTTCCACGAGGCCAGCCGCATCACGCTGATCGACAACGCGCTGGTCCACAGCGCGAAGTCGTGCGAGACGTTGGTGTAGAGACCCAGCAGCAGGAACATCCAGTTGCCCAGGAACGCGCACAGCGCATACGGTTTGCCGTCCCTGAACACCATCGGCACTTCGTTGCAGACGATATCGCGCAGCACGCCGCCGAAGATCCCCGTGATCACGCCCATCATCGAGGCGATAAACAGCGGCATGTTGGCGTCCAGCGCCGCCGAGACGCCGGCGATCGAGAACAGGCCCAGGCCAATGGCGTCGGCGACCACGATCAGGCGTTCGGAGACGATGTGGCGCAGCGTTCGGATCAGGGGCGAGGCGACCAGGGCCAGGACGAAGATGGCGATCGCGTATTCCTGGTGCGTGACCCAGAACAGCGGCCTGCGGTCGAGCAGGATGTCGCGCAGGGTGCCGCCACCGAAGGCGGCGATGAAGGCGACCGTGAACACGCCCACCAGGTCCATGCGCTTGCGGCGCGCTTCGATGAAGCCGGAAAATGCGCCGACCAGGATCGCCATGATTTCGATGAACTTAATGAGAGTCATGCAGCGGACTATTCTGTTGGCATGTTGCTAGCCTAACATGCCGCGCGCACCGCGTGGGCTCGATAGCCCACGCTACCTCATGCCGCCGTCACCGGGGCTGTTTCGGCCAGCGGCAGGCGCACGCTGAACACGACTTGCCCATTCTCGTGGCGGTAGCTGATCTCGCCCGCGTGTTCGCGCACGATCGAGGCCACGATGTACAGGCCCAGGCCCATGCCGGTGCGGTTCTGCGGGTTGTGCAGCGAGCTGCGCTTGAAGGGATTGAACAGGGTCGCGGCCAGTTCCTCGGCGATCGGGGTGCCGTTGTTGGCGACGTCGAGCGTGGCCCAGCCGGCGTCGGCCCGCAAGGCGACCCGGATCGGATGGCCGACGTGGCCGTGGTGGCGTGCATTGCTCAGCAAGTTCGACAGCACCTGCGACATGCGGCCGGCGTCGGCGGGCACCGGCACCGGGGCCGGCTTCGTGTAGGCGTAGGTAATGGTCGGGTAGGCGAGCCGCATTTCGTCGACCATGTCCTCGACCAGCGTGGCCAGGTCGACCGGTTCGAGCTGGACGCCCAGGCCCATGCCGCCGTCGATGCGGCTCATGTCAAGCACCTGGCCGATCAGGCGCTGCATGCGGTTCGAGGACGACTGGATGCGCTTGCCCAGCGTCGGCTGGTTGCCGCTGCCGCTGCCGCGCTCGAGCAGGGTGCCGGCCATGTTGATCGAGTGCAGCGGGTCGCGCAGGTCGTGCCCCAGCATGGCCAGCAGCTGGGCGCGGGTCGATTCGGTCTGGGCGCGGCGCGCGTTCGAGGCGCGCAGCAGTTCGGACAGCATCAGGCGCGCGTTCGACTGCACCGGCGCTTCCCAGCCCTGGGCGCGTCCGAGCACGGTTTCGTGCCATGCGTCGAAGGAGCCGCGCGGGGTCAGGCGCGCACCCAGCGGGCCATGGGAGGCCGTCTTTTCGGGGCGGCCGGCCCAGGCCACCTGTTCGATCTGCTCGGTGCGCAGCAGCAGGCACCAGCCGCCGCCGGGCGGATCGAAGGGCAGGGCCAGCATGCCGACCCATTTGCCCAAGGCCGGCTGCACGTCGAGCGGCCAGTCGGCCAGCTTGTCGCGCACCACCAGGTCGCTGGCGTCCTGCGGCAGCGCGCGCACGATCGCTTCGGCCGTGGCGCGTTCGATCGCGCCGAAGCTGACCACCTTGCCGTTGTGGACGCAGACCATCGCATGCGAGCCGGTCACCTGCTGCAAGGCGTCGGCGTGGTGCGCCAGGGCGTCGAGCGGCTCCTCGTCGATCAGCAGCGATTCGACCAGGCTGGTACGCACCAGCGCGGCCTGTTCGACCTGGGCGGCGTCGCGCTGGGCTTCGATGCTCTGGATGGTCGAGGCCATCACCTGGGCCAGCACGTCGGCCGACATACGGATCGAGTAGGGAACCTGTTTCGGCGCCATGTGGTGGCAGGCCAGCAGGCCCCACAGGCGGCCGTTGATCACGATCGAGACACTCATCGAGGCGCACACGCCCATGTTCTGCAGGTATTCGATGTGGATCGGCGAGACGCTGCGCAGCACGCTGTAGCTCATGTCGAGCGGCGCCGCGCCGGGCGCGCCCAGGAGCGGCACCGGTGCGTAGGCGACATCGGCGATCATGCGCAGGGTGGTGAGGATGTACATGCGGCGCGCCTGGGCCGGGATGTCGCCGGCCGGGTAGCGCTGGCCGACATACGGAGTCAGGTCCTCGCGGCGCGCCTCGGCCACGACGTCGCCGCTGTCGTCGTCACGAAAGCGGTAGGCCATGACGCGGTCGAAGCCGGTGAATTCGCGCACCTGGCGCACGGCCAGTGCGAGCAGGGCGTCGATATTTTTCTGGCGCCGCACGCGCTCGATCGAGCTGTGCGCCTTGACCGCGAACAGGGCCACCGTGTCGGCCGCCTCGGCCCGGGTTTCGAATTCGGCGATGATGCGCCCGCGCGTGGCGTGCACGATGCAGTCGTACTCCACGGCGCCGAGTGCGAGCGCGGCAAAGGCCGGCGCGCATTCGCCGTCGACCTGGCATTCCACGCATTCCGCGATCAGTTCCGTCGCCGCGAGCGGCAAGGCCAGGGCGCTGAAATGCTGCCCCGGCTGCGGCGCCGCCAGTTCGCCGGGCAGCGCCGCGCTCCAGCCCTCGAGCGTGCCATCGACGCTGAAGAAGAGCAGGAAGCCGTGCGGCTGGACGAAGCCCGGAATATGGATCGGCTCGTCCGCGCAGGATTGCAGGTCGACCAGGGGAGCAGCGGACATGGGAACGATGGGGCTGGACTTCAATGGACTTCCCTTATGGTGGGCGCGGGCACGATCGACAATGGCCGCATTCTACAACGCCCGCCAGACCGGTGTCGCCTCAACAGTATTGCAGACCTGTAACTGTTGTATCGGCGGCCACGGACGGCTGCGGGCTTACAGGTCGAGTGCCGGTTTCAGGAGGACGATCAGTGCGCCGTTGCCGCCGTCGGCCCGGTTGGCGACGCAAAACGCGACCACCTCGTCGAGCTGGACCAGCCAGCTGTGCACGACCGAGCGCAGCACCGGTTCGCCGTTCGGCGAGCCGTAGCCGACCCCGTGGATGATGCGGATGCAGCGCACCCCGCGCCGCACGCAGCGCCGGACGAAATCGCCGACCTCGCCGCGCGCCGTATCGCGCGTCATGCCATGCAGGTCGAGTTCGCCCTGGACCGGCCAGTGGCGCTTGCGCAGCTTCTTGACGACGTCGGGGCCGACGCCGTCCTTGGCATAGCTGAGCGTCGGATCGTCGTCGAGCAAGCCTTCGACGTCGAAGCCGTCCGACAGCGACTGCTGCAGCACCAGGGCGTCGTCCTCGTCCTGCGAGAGGACGCGCCGCCCCGGCTGCTCGCGCTGCAGCGCTTCCTGGACCGGACGATAGATGTAGCGGTTCGATTCCGGCATCTTCTTGACGCCTTCCATCGCACCGCGAAATTCGAGCGCCCGTTCGCGCGCCAGGCGCTCGCGTTGCTCGCGCGCGGCGGCCTCGATGGCGCGCAGGCGCTCGTCTTCCTTGAGCCGGTCGCGCAAGGCTTTCAGGTCGCCGAAGTCTTTCATGCCTGCCATACGTCCAATCCCCGACGATTACGCGTCTTCGAGCGCTTCCAGGTAGCGCTGGGCGTCGAGGGCGGCCATGCAGCCGGTGCCGGAGCTGGTGATCGCCTGGCGGTAGATATGGTCCTGCACGTCGCCGGCGGCGAACACGCCGGGCACGCTGGTGGCGGTGGCCATGCCTTCGGTGCCGCTCCGGGTCTTGATGTAGCCGTTGTGCATGTCGAGCTGGCCGTCGAAGATCATCGTGTTCGGCTTGTGGCCGATCGCGACGAACAGGCCGTGCACGATCAGGTCCTTTTGCTCGCCGCCGGCGGTCGAACGCAGTTTCAGGCCGGTGACGCCGCTCTGGTCGCCAACGACTTCGTCGAGCGTGTGGTTCAGTTCCAGCACGATCTTGCCTTCCTTGACCTTGTGCATCATGCGGTCGACCAGGATCGGCTCGGCGCGGAATTTGTCGCGGCGGTGGATCAGGGTGACTTTCGAGGCGATGCCGGCCAGGTAGAGCGCTTCCTCGACCGCGGTATTGCCGCCGCCGATGACCGCCACTTCCTGGTTGCGGTAGAAGAAGCCGTCGCAGGTGGCGCAGGCCGACACGCCGCGGCCCATGAAGGCCGTTTCCGATTCCAGTCCCAGGTACTGGGCCGAGGCGCCGGTGGCGATGATCAGGGCGTCGCAGGTGAATTCGTGCGAGTCGCCGACCAGGCGGATCGGTTTTTCGTTCAGGTAAGTGGTGTGGATGTGGTCGAACACGATCTCGGTATTGAAACGCTCGGCGTGCTGCAGCAGGCGCGCCATCAGTTCCGGACCTTGCACGCCCAGCGGGTCGCCCGGCCAGTTCTCGACATCGGTGGTCGTCATCAGCTGGCCGCCCTGTTCGACGCCGGTGACCAGCATCGGGCTCAAATTGGCGCGGGCGGCGTAGACGGCGGCGCTGTAGCCGGCGGGACCGGAACCGAGGATCAAGACTTTGGCGTGTTTCTTAGTGGTCATGGGGTGCGAGGTAGAGATGTGAGAAAGGGGAAACTGGGGGCGGATTAGACTTAAATCAAGGTGCCCCAATTTTGCAAACCGCAGGCTGGATTATAGACGATGATGCGCGCGAGCATGAATCACGGGCCTCGCGTCGCCATATGGCTTAGAATGGCTGGATTCCGAAACGGCGAACCCATCAGCAGCTAGCAGCATGAGCAAGAAGAGTACCGCACAGCCCCCGACCCCACCCCGTCATCCGTCCCCGCGATCGCCGATGCCGCGCCGTCTTGCCCGTCTCCTGCTGGAGGCGCGCTGGATCGCGATGGCCGTCGCCTTCCTGTATTTCGTGCTGATATTGTTGAGCTATAACAAGGCCGATCCGGGCTGGTCGCACGCCAATACCGTGCCGGCCATCGCCAACCTGGGTGGCAAGGCCGGCGCCTGGCTGGCCGATTTGTTGTTGTTCATTTTCGGTTTTTCCGCCTGGTGGTGGGGCGCGCTGTTCCTGCGCGCCGTCTGGCGCGGCTGGCGCCGCCTGACCGACAAGTTGCCGACACCCGCCGAGCCGGAACACCAGGACGAATTCATCGTCCGCTGGATCGGCTTCGGCCTGATGTTCGCCGGCAGCGTCGGCCTCGAATACCTGCGCATGTGGTCCTGGGAAGTGGAACTGCCGCGCGCCCCGGGCGGCGTGCTGGGCCAGATGCTGGGCCATTCCTCGCAGGTCGCCTTCGGCTTCACCGGCGCCACGCTCTTGCTGCTGCTGCTGTTCGGCCTGGGCTTCTCGCTGTTCTTCCACGTCTCCTGGCTGGCCGTGGCCGAGCGCATCGGCGAAGCCTTCGATACCAGCATGGACTGGTTCCGCATGCGCGTCGAAGACCGCGAAGACCGGCGCCAGGGCGAAGTGGCGGCCGTCAAGCGCGACGAAGTCGTGGTCACCGAACGTGCGCGCCATGGCGACAAGCCGGCCAAGGCTGGCCGCGCCGAGCCGCAGTTCGACCAGGACGAGGACGATCTGCCGGTGCGTCCGCCGCTGCGCGTGGCGCCTTCGCTGGGCGAGCCTGCGCCCGCGGCCCCGCTGGCGCTCGCGGCCCAGACCATGGCCGCGCCCGGTGAGCCGGCGCCGATCAAGATCGAGCCGCAGATGATGTCGGTGCCGAAAGGCGAACGCGCCGTCAAGGAGCAGCAGACCCCGCTCTTCCGCGACCTGCCGGGCGATTCGCCCCTGCCGCCATTGTCCCTGCTCGACGATCCTCCGGCGGTGCAGGAGACGGTCGGCATCGACACCCTGGAATTCACCAGCCGCCTGATCGAGAAGAAACTGTCCGACTTCGGCGTCGAAGCCAAGGTCGTGGCCGCCTTCCCGGGGCCGGTCGTCACGCGCTACGAAATCGAGCCGGCCACCGGCGTCAAGGGCAGCCAGATCGTGAACCTGGCGCGCGACCTGGCGCGTTCGCTCTCGCTGACCTCGATCCGGGTCGTGGAAACCATCCCCGGCAAGAACTACATGGCGCTCGAATTGCCGAACCCGAAGCGCCAGATCGTGCGCCTGACGGAAATCGTCGGTTCCAAGGTCTATAACGACAGCGCCTCGAGCCTGACCGTGGCCCTCGGCAAGGACATCGCCGGCAAGCCGGTGGTGGCCGACCTGGCCAAGATGCCGCATTTGCTGGTTGCCGGTACCACCGGTTCCGGCAAGTCGGTCGGCATCAACGCGACCATCCTGTCGCTGCTCTACAAATCCGATCCGGCCGACGTGCGCCTGATCCTGATCGACCCGAAGATGCTGGAGATGTCGGTCTACGAAGGCATTCCGCATCTGCTCGCGCCCGTCGTGACCGACATGCGCCAGGCCGGCCACGCCCTGAACTGGGCGGTGAACGAGATGGAGCGCCGCTACAAGCTCATGTCGAAACTCGGCGTGCGTAACCTGGCCGGCTACAACGCAAAAATCGCGGAAGCGGCCAAGCGCGAAGAGCACATCCCGAATCCGTTCTCGATCATGCCGGACAATCCGGAGCCGCTGGAAAAACTGCCGACCATCGTCATCATCATCGACGAATTGGCCGACCTGATGATGGTGGTCGGCAAGAAGGTCGAAGAACTGATCGCCCGTATCGCGCAGAAGGCGCGCGCCGCCGGCATCCACCTGATCCTGGCGACCCAGCGTCCCTCGGTCGACGTGATTACCGGCCTGATCAAGGCGAACATCCCGACCCGGATCGCCTTCCAGGTCTCGTCGAAGATCGACTCGCGCACCATTCTCGACCAGATGGGCGCCGAGGCGCTGCTCGGCATGGGCGACATGCTCTACATGCCGCCCGGTACCGGCCTGCCGGTGCGGGTGCACGGCGCCTTCGTCTCGGACGAAGAAGTGCATCGAGTTGTAAAACATCTTCAATCGCTGGGCGCGCCGAATTACATTGAAGGCATCCTGGAAGGCGGTACGGTGGAAGAGGGTGCGAACGGCGGCGACGGCATGCCGGCGGGCGAGGGCGGCGGCGAGGCCGACGCCTTGTACGACCAGGCCGTGGCCGTGGTGCTGAAGAACCGGCGCGCCTCGATCTCGCTGGTCCAGCGCCACCTGCGCATCGGCTACAACCGCGCCGCGCGCCTGCTCGAGCAGATGGAAACGAGCGGCGTCGTCTCGCCCATGCAAAGCAACGGCAACCGCGACATCCTCGTGCCCGCCACCCAGGCGGAGTAAGACAGGATTCCTGTTGGCTCCCGCACCGACCGCTACCGTGTCTTACGGTAGGGTCGGACTCCTGCACATTCAATCAAGGACCACGATGCCCAACAACATGAAAACCACCATCGCCGCGCTGATCGCTACGCTGACGCTCTCTGGCGCGGCCCACGCCGGCGCCCTCGACCAGTTCAAATCCTTCGTCGCCACGACCAAGGCCGCGAAAGGCGAATTCACCCAGCAGCAACAGCGCAAGTCGCAAACCGGCAAGATCTCGCCGATCTCGAGCGGCAGCTTCGTCTTCGCCCGTCCCGGCAAGTTCATCTGGAACTACCAGAAGCCCTACGACCAGCTGCTGCAGGCCGATGGCGACCAGCTCTACATCTACGACAAGGACCTGAACCAGGTCACCGTCAAGAAGCTCGGCAGCGCGCTCGGCTCCTCGCCGGCGGCGATCCTGTTCGGCAGCAACGACCTGGAAAAGAACTTCACCCTGTCCGAAGCAGGCACCCGCGACGGCCTGGAATGGCTCAATGCCGTGCCGAAGGCGAAGGACACGACCTTCGAGCAGATCAGCATCGGCCTGCGCAACAGCGTGCCGGAAGCGATGGAACTAAAAGATACCTTTGGGCAAACTTCTGTATTAAAATTTACAAGTTTCCAACGTAATCCATCGCTCGGTGCCCAGCAGTTCAAGTTCGAGATGCCAAAAGGCGCCGAGGTCAATCACCTCTAAACAAAGGTTGGCTTTGAACAAACAAATGTTGGCTTTCCCGGCGGCCTTGCTGCTCGCCCTGGCGAGTACCGCCAGCCATGCCCAGGACGATCCCGCCGCCCAGCGCCAGCCGAAGGCGCTCGCGTGCGCAACGCCGGTCATGCCGAAAGAAGCCCTGCGCTACGAACTGTCGGGCGAGACGCGGCTCCTGCTCGATCTCGACGATGCGGGAAAGCCGACCAACCTGCGCGTCACGCGCAGCAGCGGCTGGAGAATGCTCGACGCGGCCTCGGTCAAGGCCGCGGCCACGTGCCGCTATGCGCCGCCGACGGATCCGGCCTTCAAGCGGGCCGACATCAAGGCCGTGTACAACTGGAGCATATCGCCCCCGCGCGCGAACCAGGTTCCCGCCGCCCTGGTGGCCGGCAGTTGCCCGGTCTCGGATCGCTTCGCCGATTTCCGTCCGCTCGCCGGTGACGTGACCGCCAGCGAAGGGCTGCTGGTGCGCTTCGTCCTCGATTCGGCCGGCAAGCCTTTCGGTATTTTCACCGAAGGCGACAGCTCGCCCGAGCTCTACCAGGCCGCCGTCGCCTATCTCGGCGCCTGCCGCTTCACGCCGGCCACCGAGGATGGCCGGCCGGGACATGGCAACCTGTTCGGCCGGCTGCTGCCCAAGCAGGCCTGAACACCGCTGCGCAGGGGCGCCTGCGCACGCATCGGCTACACTAGCCGCCATGCACACGATCTTTTCCCTTTCCTTGCCACGCGCCGGCGGAGGCCGCCGTGGATGATTTCTTCAAGAACGAGCCGGCCGCGCCGCTGGCCGAAGCCTTGCGTCCGCGCACCATCGATGAAGTCATCGGCCAGAGTCATCTGCTGGGGCCGGGTAAACCGCTGAACCTCGTCTTCAAGTCCGGCAAGCCGCATTCGATGATCCTGTGGGGGCCGCCGGGCGTGGGCAAGACCACGCTGGCGCGCCTGACCGCCTATGCCTTCGACTGCGAATTCATCGCGCTGTCGGCCGTGCTGTCGGGCGTGAAGGATATCCGCGCCTCGGTCGAACAGGCCGAGCAGTACCTGGCGCGCGGCAAGCACACGATCCTCTTCATCGACGAGATCCACCGCTTCAACAAGTCGCAGCAGGATGCCTTGCTGCCGTTCGTGGAGTCGGGCCTGGTGACCTTGATCGGCGCCACCACCGAGAATCCCTCGTTCGAGGTCAACTCGGCGCTGCTGTCGCGCTCCCAGGTGTATGTGCTCAAAGCCTTGAGCGACGACGAGATGCGGCTCTTGCTCGGCCGCGCCCAGGAGCGCGTGCTGGCGCACCTGAAGTTCGACGAGATCGCGATTTCGACGCTGATCGGTTATGCCGACGGCGACGCCCGGCGTTTCCTGAACCTGCTCGAGCAAACCAAGACCTCGGCCGAAACGAGCGGCATCACGACCATTACCGGCCAATTCGTCGACAACGCGCTGACCCTCAATTCGCGCCGCTTCGACAAGGGCGGCGACAATTTCTACGACCAGATCTCGGCCCTGCACAAATCCGTGCGCGGCTCGCATCCGGACGCGGCCCTGTACTGGCTGTGCCGCATGCTCGACGGCGGCGCCGACGCCAAATACCTGTCGCGCCGCATCGTGCGCATGGCCTGGGAAGACATCGGCCTGGCCGACCCGCGCGCGCTGCAGATCGCCAACGACGCCGCCACCACCTACGAGCGCCTCGGTTCCCCGGAAGGCGAACTGGCGCTGGGGCAGGCGGTCGTCTACCTGGCGATCGCCGCCAAGAGCAATGCCGGCTACAACGCCTTCAACGCGGCGATGGCCTTCATCCGCAAGGACAAGTCGCGCGAGGTGCCGGTGCACTTGCGCAACGCCCCGACCAAGCTCATGAAGGAGCTCGGCTACGGCCACGAATACCGCTATGCCCACGACGAGCCGCATGCCTATGCGGCCGGCGAAACCTACCTGCCCGAAGGCATGCCGGAGCCGCGCTGGTACCAGCCGGTGCCGCGCGGGGTGGAGGCGAAGGTGGCGGAGAAGCTGGCTTTCCTGCGCCAGCTGGACGAGGATGCCGGCGCGCCGTAAATCTCGGTGTCAAGAACCGCCGCCCGCTTGGTACAATTGCGTTTTCGACACACTGCTGGCCTGACCCCGACATGATAGACATCCAACTTCTCCGCAAAGACATCGACACCGTTTGCGCCCGCCTGGCCGCGCGCAAGTTCCAGCTCGACGTGGAAGGCTTCAACGCCATCGAAGGCGAGCGCAAGGCGATCCAGACCCGCACCGAGGAACTGCAGGGCAAGCGCAACGCATTGTCCAAGCAGATCGGCATGCTCAAGGGCAAGGGCGAAGACACGGCGGGCGTGATGGCGGAAGTCGCGGGCCTGGGCGACGAGCTCAAGGCGAACGAAGCGATGCTGGCCGAAGTGCAGCGCAAGATGGTCGATTTCCTCGAGGCGATCCCGAACCTGCCGCACGAATCCGTGCCGCGCGGGCTCGACGAGACCGGCAACGTCGAAGTGCGCAAGATCGGCACGCCGGCGAACTTCGACTTCGCGGTCAAGGACCATGTCGACCTCGGCGAAAAGCTGGGCCTGGACTTCGAGACCGCCACCAAGATCACCGGTTCGCGCTTCTCGGTCATGAAGGGCGGCATCGCCCGCCTGCACCGCGCGCTGGCCCAGTACATGCTCGACACGCATACCGAAAAGCACGGCTACACCGAGTGCTACACGCCCTACATGGTGAACGCCGATTCGCTGCGCGCCACCGGTCACCTGCCGAAATTCGAAGCCGATCTGTTCTCGGTGAAAAAGGGCGGCGTCGAAGGCGAGGGCGAGAGCTTCTACCTGATCCCGACCTCGGAAGTGTCGCTGACGAACATCGTGCGCGACGAGATCGTGGCGCTCGACCAGCTGCCGATCAAGATGACGGCGCACACCCCGTGCTTCCGCTCGGAAGCGGGCAGCTATGGCCGCGACACGCGCGGCATGATCCGCCAGCACCAGTTCGACAAGGTCGAGATGGTGCAGATCGTTCATCCCGAGCAGTCGTATGCGGTGCTCGAAGAGATGGTCGGCCACGCCGAAACGATCCTGCAAACCCTGGGTTTGCCTTACCGCGTGATGCTGCTGTGTAGCGGCGACATGGGCTTCGGCTCGTCCAAGACCTACGACCTCGAAGTCTGGCTGCCGGCGCAGAACACCTACCGCGAGATCTCATCGCTGTCGAACTGCGAAGCCTTCCAGGCGCGCGGCATGGCCGCCCGCTTCCGCAACGCCCAGAACAAGCCGGAACTGCTGCACACCCTGAACGGTTCCGGCCTGGCCGTCGGCCGCACCCTGGTCGCGGTGCTCGAGAACTACCAGCAGGCCGACGGCAGCGTCGTCATTCCCGAGGTGCTGCGTCCCTACATGGGCGCTCTCGAGCGCCTGGTGCCGGCCGCCTGAACGCCGCCGCAAATAGCTCTTCCGTTTTTTGTGGAGGCTGGCTATAATGCTGGTCTCTTGCAGCGACCGTGACACCGATTTAGGAGAGGTGGCAGAGTGGTCGAATGTACCTGACTCGAAATCAGGCGTACGTTAAATCGTACCGTGGGTTCGAATCCCACCCTCTCCGCCAGCAGTAAAAAAAAGGCTCCCAAACCGGAGCCTTTTTTTCGTCCGAAGCGGTCGTGCACCGTAGCGTGGGCACGAGTGAAGTCACTTCGGAGTGCCCGCCTACGATACTCTTGCGCAACTGGGAGCCGGTCGCTATAATGCCAGCCTTGCAGCGACCGCAACACCGATTCTGGAGAGGTGGCAGAGTGGTCGAATGTACCTGACTCGAAATCAGGCGTACGTTAAATCGTACCGTGGGTTCGAATCCCACCCTCTCCGCCAGTAAATGAAAAAGCCTCCCAGCGGGAGGCTTTTTCATTTTTGCGGGTCGCACCCATGCTGTCAATGGCGCTTTGTCGCCTGCAGCCACACCGCCGCGATCCGCTCCACCTCTTCATAGCCCTCGCAATCGAGCTGGCCGCCGAAGATATCCGGATCGAGTTCCTCGTAGCGCCAGTGCGCGCAGGCGGCGTCGAGTTGCGGGCGGATCGTTTGCAGGAATTCGTCGCGCCCGTCGACGATGGCGATGCCGGTGTACAGCAGCAGCGTACCGCCGGGGCGCAGGCGGGCGAGCGCTTGCTCGACGATGCGCAGCGAAATGGCCGCGCCGCGCATGTCGCCGCCATGGCGATAGCGCAGCTTGCGCGGATCGAGGATGTAGGGCGGGTTCGACAGCACCAGGTCGAATTCGCCCTCCAGGTCACCGAGCAGGTCGCTGTGGCGCGCCACGACTGCCGGCGTGCCGGCCAGGCGCGCATTCACGCCCGTCAGTTCCAGCGCGCGCGCGTTGATGTCGGCGGCGATCGCTTCGCAATCCGGAAAGCGCGCCGCCACTTCGATCGCGCCCGCGCCGCCGCCGGCGCCGATGTCGACCGCGCGCCGCGGCGGCGCCAGGCCGTCCATCGCGCGCTGCAGGGCGGCGATGTAGCGGTAGGTGTCGGGTCCGAAGAAGACCGCGTCTTCGGCATGGGTCGGGAAGGCCGAATGAAAGTAGAGGCGCGTGCCGATGGTCGAGGCGCGCAGCGTCGAACACAGCTTGTCCTCGCGCTCGACCAGCACGCCGGCACGGCGCATCAGCGCCACGAGTTCGGCCGGCAGGGTCTGCGCGCGAAACGGCCGGCTCCAGCCGAACACGCCGCGCACGTCGCCGGCCCAGGCATTCTCGGGACGGCCGTTGACGCGGCGGTGGGTGGCCGGCGTGACGGTGGTGAACTGGTAGCCTGCGTCCTGCAGGGCCCGGCCCAGGGCGAGCAGGGCGTCGGTATCGAATTGGGTGGTCATGCCTGCAGCATGCGCGCGCGCGAAGGTGTACTCTGTACGCTAGCGTACAAAGCCGGGAAAGCGCCCTTATGTGAATACCCGAACATACGGTTCCGTGCGCCGCGTCCATACTGCATGCATGTTCAAGTTGGCAACCGTGCCACGCGAAACCAGTTAAAGGATAGTTATGAAGCCACTTCTCCCGGATCAGGAACACGCACGCGTCGACCGCGAAGTCGCACGCGAGCGCCATCAGCGCACCCTCAATGACGACGCCCGTGCCGGCTTGGCACAGGACGATGAATTCCGCATGAAAGACGCGCGCGAAAGCATGAATTCATCCAACCTGCGGCGGACGCGATGAAGTGGGAAGGCGACCGCGAGAGCAGTAATGTTGAAGACAACCGCGGCGGTGGCGGTGGCGGTGGCGGCTTCAATATCGGCGGCAAGGGTGTGGGCCTCGGCACGATCGCGATCGCGCTGGTGGCCTCGCTCTTCTTCGGCGTCGATCCCGGCACGGTGATCGGCATGCTCGGCGGCGGCGGCGGGCCGGCGCCCCAGGTCCAGCAGCAGCGCGACCCGGCCGCGCCCCAGGCCAGCGACCGCGATGCGCGCTTCGTGCGCACCGTGCTGGCCTATACCGAGGACGCCTGGACGCCGATCTTCAAGGCCCAGGGCAGCACCTACCAGCCGCCGACGCTGCAGATGTTCGAAGGCCGCACGCAAACGGCCTGCGGCACGGGCAGCGCGGCCACCGGCCCGTTCTACTGCCCGGGCGACCAGAAGGTCTACATCGACCTGAGCTTCTTCCGCCTGATGCAGGACCGCTTCAAGGTCGGCAGCGACTTCGCCCGCGCCTATGTGATCGCGCACGAAGTCGGTCACCACGTGCAAAAGCTGATCGGCGTGTCGGATCAGGTGAACAAGGCGCAGGCGCAGGCGTCCGAGTCCGAGAGCAATGCCTTGTCGGTGCGGCTCGAACTGCAGGCCGATTGCTTCGCCGGCGTCTGGGCCAACAAGACCGAGCAGAAGGAAGCCTTCCTCGAGGCCGGCGATATCGAAAGCGCGCTGGCCACGGCCACGGCGATCGGCGACGACACCTTGCAGCGCCAGTCGCGCGGCACGGTGGTGCCGGACTCGTTCACGCACGGCAGTTCCGAGCAGCGCGTGCGCTGGTTCAAGCGCGGCTTCGAAAAAGGCGACCCGCAACAATGTAATACCTTCGAGGCGCGCAGCCTGTAAGCGTGCCCTGGATCGGAGCCCCGCCGTTGCGTACCTGCGCAGCGTGCGGGGCTTCTTGCGTTTGAGCAAATCATTTTCTTGAGGCTCGTCCACACTTCGATGATCTCCGGCAATCTTAAGCCGGAACTTTTCGAATGGAGATGCGATGAAGCTTCGACCCCGCCTGCTGGCCACGCCTCTTGGCGTCCTGATTGCAACTACCTGCGCCGCCTCGGTGCCGACGCCGATGATGAGCGCGCCCACCGGCGCGTCGATGACGGCGCAGGCCGACCTGGTGGCGCAGCTGGCCCAGGGCCGCAACGCGCGCGGGCTCGATGGCAACCACGGTTTCACGCTCGCCCAGCAGCATCCCGGCATGCAGGGCACGCAGGTAATACGGGCCGCGCACACTTACAAGGGCTTGCGCGTGTTCGGCTCGGAATCGGTGGTCGTGATCGACGCCAAGGGTGCGATCCTGTCCGAATCGGCCTCGGAGCGGCGCCTGCACCTCGGCCGCGGCGCCGCCAACCGGCTCGGCGCGGCCACCCTCGATTTCGACGTCAAGCCGCTGATGCCGACCAAGGCGGCGATCGACGTCGCGGTCGGCGCGACGCTGGCGGCGACCGGACCGGAGGCGACCCACATCACGCCGCCCAGCGCCGAACTGCTGATCTATCCGGTCATGAAGACGGAACGCGCGGCGAGCGCCGAAGGCAAGCCGGAAGCCGAACTCAACGCGCTGGACGTGACGGAAGTGGTCGACTACTACGAACTGGCTTACCTGGTGCGCACCCGCATGCAGCGCGCCGACCATCCCTACTATCACGACACCATCGTCAGCGCGCGCGATGGCCGCATCCTCGCGCGCTGGAGCGCGCTGCAAACGGTGGTCGGGGTAGGCAAGAGCCAGTACAACGGCGAGGTGCCGATCAGCACCACCCTGGCCGAGGGGACCTACCGCATGCTCGACCCCGAACGCGGCACCGGCGGCACCTATGGCGCGATGGCGATCACGAATGCCAACGGCACCAGCAGCGCCGGCAAGATGTACACGCACACGAGCAATACCTGGGGCGACGGCAAGCAGTACGTCCGCGGCGGCAGCACGACCGACGCCAACGGCCAGACGGCGGCGGTGAACGCCATGTGGGGCTTGATGAATACCTACGACGCCCTGAAGAACGCGCTCGGCTGGCATTCGCTCGACGGCAAGAACACGGCCACCTATATCGCCGTCCACGTGAATACGGCCTACGACAACGCGTATTACAGCGATACCTGCCGCTGCATGTTCATCGGCGACGGGTCCAGTTTCACCAGCCTGGGCTCGATCGACGTGATCGGCCACGAGATGGGCCACGGGGTGACGGCGGCCACCTCGGACCTCGTGTATTCGGGCGAGTCGGGCGGGCTCAACGAATCGAGTTCGGATATCGGCGGGGAAGTGGTCGAGGCCTACGCGCGCGCCGGCGGCAAGGGCGAAGCGATTCCCTCGAGCGGCAACGACTGGATGCTGGGCACCGAGATCGCGCGCGACGGCCAGCCGCTGCGCTGGATGTACCGTCCGAGCAAGGACGGCAGCAGCCCGGATGCCTGGAGCAGCGCGCTCAAGCGCCTGGACGTGCACTACAGCAGCGGCCCGAACAACCGCATGTTTTATTTCCTGGCGCAGGGATCGAAAGCGGACAAGGCGGGCGACTACTACAGCAAATACCTGGTCAAGTCACCGGCGGCGATGAGCGGCATCGGGACCGACAAGGCCTTCCGGATCTGGTTCAAGGCGAACACGACCAAGTTCACCTCGAGCACCAACTACGCCGATGCGCGCGCCAAGATGGTCGAGGCGGCGCAGGAGCTGTACGGAGCGGGCAGTCGGGAGGCCGTCGCCGTGCAGCGCGCCTATGCCGCCATCAATGTGGGGGCGGATGTGGACGAGCCGGCCGCGGCCGAAGCCGCGCCGGCCCAGGCGGAGGCGCTCAGTCGCCCAGCAGCGGGTAGGGATTGAGCGGTGTGCCCTTCCACCACTGCTTTTCGGGCGTCAGTGCGACCACGGCGAAGTGCAGGTGCGGCGCGCTCGGATCGGCATTGCCGGTCGCACCGACATAGCCGAGCAGGTCGCCGCGCTTGAGCAGCATGCCTTCCTTGATGCCGTCGGCGTACTTGTCGAGGTGGGCATAGTAATACGCGTGCTGCTCGCTCGGATCGAACTGGTACAGGGTCAGGCCGCCCGGCTTGCTGTCGAACAGCTTGACCACTTTACCGTCGCCGGCGGCGCGCACGGGGGTGCCCTTCGGCGCCATGATGTCGAGCGCTTCGTGGTGGCGTTCCTGGCCGCGCGGCTGGTCGAAGGTGTCGGTCAGCTTGGCATACGGGACGCCTTCGACCGGCACCAGCAACTTGCCGGCGGTACCGGCACCGGCCGCCAGCTCGGGCGAGGCGGCAGCTGCCGCCGTCGATTGCGTGGCCGGCCGGATCGGCAGGCTGGCATCCGACAAGTCGGTCTGCACCAGGCGGTCGGTCGGGGTGCCGGCGGCGGGCGCCGCTGCGACCGGCGCCGGTGGCGCATCGCTCGGCGGCGCCGGCAAGGCGCCGCCGTCGGTGATGATGGGATTGGGCGCGTCAGCGATCTCGCGCAGGTACACAAACAAACCACCGGCGCCCACCACCACGCCAATCAGAAAAGTAACCAGCCATCTCATGTGCAAACCTCCTCGTTGATAATCACTCCTGCAGCACGACCGCCGTGCCCGCCGCGACCACGGACGCCACTTCGGCGGCGCTCCAGTTGGTCAGGCGGATACAGCCGTGCGATTCGGTCTTGCCGATGAACTTAGGCACCGGCGTGCCGTGGATGCCGTAGTGCGGCTTGGACAAGTCGATCCAGGCCACGCCGACCGGGTTGTTCGGGCCGGCGGCGATCGTCGCTTTCTTGTCGCCCGGCTCGGCATCCCAGAACAGTTTCGGGTTGTAGTGGTAGGTCGGGTTCGGGTGGACGCCGTCGATCTTCCAGGTGCCGACCGGCAGCGGATCGTGTTCGCTGCCGGTGGAGGCGGGATATTGGGCGATCTGGCGGTCGGAGGCGTCGAACAGCATCAAGACCTTGCGGCTGTCGCTGACGACGACCTTGCTTGCCGCCGCCAGGGCCGGGCCGCCGTGTACGCTCGGCACGACGATCCGCTCGCCGACGCGGGTGAAGCTCTTGCCGGGATTGAGTCGCGTGATCAGATCGGGGCTGGCGTGGAATTTCTCGCCCAGGCCTTCGGTCGGGGTCGCATAGCCGAGCTTGGGCAGCTTGGCCTTTTCCATCATGTCTTCAGGAATCGGCTGGAAGGGGCCGGCGACGTCTTCATTCGTCAGCACGTAATTGGTGAGCGTGGGCGTGCTGTCCTGGTTCAGCGCATTCCAGGTCGCCTCATCGAGTTTGCCGCTGGCCTCGAGGTTGCGCGACTTCTGGAACGAGGACAGCGCCTGGCGCATGTTCGAGCCGAAGGCGCCGTCGATCTCGCCCGGCGAGAAGTGCAGGCGGTCGAGCAGGACCTGGGCGCGCAGCAGGCGGTCGAATTCGGCCGCGCTCGCGGACGGGGCCGCAGCGGCGTCGGCGGCGGCCGGCTGGGCCGCTTGCTGGGACGCTTGCGGCGCAGGCGCGGCGGCGCTGGCGGCGAAGGGAAGGCTGCCGGCGAGGACGGCGAGGAGAAGGGGGGCGACGATTTTTTTCATTTTGCACCTGCAATGCTGACTTAAGGAGCCCTAGCGTAGGCGTGCGACACTCGGCGGTCTGTGCGCAAACGAACTCAGGCTTAGGCGGATCGTTACAATCGCGGGATGACCCATTTCATCACCCTCATGCCCGCCGGCGTCCGCCTTCCCGCCACCGACGGCACCGTCTTGCAGGCGCTCGAAGCGGCCGGCTACGCGCTGCCCAATTCCTGCCGAAACGGCACCTGCCGCACCTGCCTGTGCCGGCTTGCCGCCGGCTCGGTGCGCTACCTCGTCGAGTGGCCCGGCCTGTCGATCGAGGAAAAACGCGCGGATTACCTGCTGCCCTGCGTCGCCGTGCCCACCGGCGACATCGTCGTCAACGCGCCGCTGGCGAAGCGGCAGGGCTGACGCCGGCCGTGCGCGCCAGCGCGCGTTCGATCGCCGCGGCCACCAGCGGCCAGGAGGGCGAGCTGGCCGCGACTTCGTCGTAATGGCTGGCGCCCGGCAGGATCACCACTTCCGCGCTGTCGCCCGCCGCCCGTGCCCGCGCCGCGTAATCGTGGGCCACGCGCGGCGGCGAGATCGTGTCGAGTTCGCCGGTGACGAGGATCGTGTGGCTGCCGTTCGGGATCAGTTCGGCCGCATTCGTGTCGACGTAGACGTCGGGCCGCGCGGCGCTCGGCAGGCCCGCCAGTTCCGCTGTGTCGCGCCCGCAGCTGGTCTTGATCAGTTCGCGTTCGCGGCGCAGGTCGGCAAGCCCGCCCAGGCTGACGACGGCGCGCACCGGCAGCGCGCCGGTCCTGTGCAGGGGGCTGGTGGCGGGCACGCGGCCACGGCCGGCGATCCATTGCACCAGCTGGCCGCCGGCCGAATGGCCGACCGCGACCACGCGTTCCAGGTCGAGCCGGTTGGCCGGCGCCTGCGCCGTCAAGGCCTCGAGCGCGCCATGCATGTCCTGGTACATCCCCGGATAGCCGCCGCCGGGCTCGTCGACCCGGCGGTATTCGACGTTCCAGACCGCGATGCCGCGCTGGACCAGCGCGCCGGCCATGTTGCGCAGCTGGGCGATGCCGCCGAATTGTTCGGTCCAGCAGCCGCCATGCACCAGCACGGCGACCGGGAAGGGGCCGGGGCCGCTCGGCAGGAACAGCTCGGCGTACTGGGAGGGCGCGCTGCCGTAGGCGACGCGGGTGGTGGGGGCGGGGCCGGTCAGGGCCATGTAGTCGGCAAGTTTCATGGGAGCGGCCGACACGAGGGCCGGGAACAGGGTGGACAGGAGCAGGAGTCGTGTTTTCATAGGGAGTCGAGACCAGAAAACATGCACTATACCCATGTTTTGGCGCTGCGCACGATTGAAAACCCTGCCTTGTCGTCCATGCTAATCTTCGCAAAACGTCAAGCTTTTCAACCATCTTTCTGAACAGAGAGGACATTGATGGATACCACCGATCCTCATCCAGGCCGGGGCGCATTCCATGCCCACTCGACGCCGGACCCCGAGCAGCCGCCGCCCACCGTTCCGGTTCCCGACGACGTGCCCGATCCGGTGCACGCGCCCGTCGAGGAACCTGTCATGCCCGAGCCGCCGATCCGGGCGCGCTGAAAACAAAACGCCACCCGAGGGTGGCGTTTGTCATTCCAGCTTCACTGCAAGCTCAGCCCTTCGCGGGCTGGCCGTCGCTGCCATTCGTGCCCTTGAGCGGCGGAATTTCCTTGATCATTTCCTCGGTTTCCAGTTCGGCCGGCGTTTTTTCGCCGCTGCCGATGTCGCCTTCGTGCAGGAGGGCGCCGCCTTTTTCGGCGGGGTCCACTGGGTGTTGTGCTTGGCTCATGGTGCTTCCTCCGGTTCGATGTTGAGGCTATCGTAACAGTCGCCGCATGGACCGGGCGCGCAGTACGACAGTGTGGCGATCTTGCTGAATCGAACATAAAGTTACAATTATGTTCGCTGTCGAACGTTTCTATTCTGTGGATTTTTTTATAATATCTGCTTAAGGGTATCGGACAGATTTGACGGAGAACCAGATGGGCAATTCACTGCATAACAAGATTTACCTGGGCCGGAGCACCGGTTTCGCATCGCGCCGTTTCCAGGGCGTGCTGGCCGTCGGCGCCATCGTCGGCGCCGGCCTGCTGTGGATCGCATTGCGCACCTTGCGCTGAGCGGCCTCGCGCCGACTTTTCGGCGCTCCCGGGCGTTCATTGGTTGCCGTAGCGCGTCACGGCGGTTACCATGGCGGCCCAGCAGAAAATAAGAGTGGTATGAAGAACGAAAAACTGACGACAGACGAGTACAACGCACTCGAGTTTATCCGGCGCGGCGCACGCACCGACCGCGTCAATGCCTGCGTCGGGCGCAACGCCAAACGCCTGGCCGGCTTGAAGATGATTGCCTACGCGCGCGATGGCAAGGTCGAAATGACGGAAAAAGGGCAGCAGGTCTTGTTCCTGCGCTCTTGCGTCGAAGCCTTGACCGCGCTGGCGCAGGATCCCGCGGCCACCGTGGCGGGCGACGTGGCCCAGTTCCTGGTCCGCAAGTCGCATATCGCGCCACGCGAGGAAGGCGGCTTCGACGTCACGCCACGCGGCCTGGAATCGCTGGCCGATATCCAGGCGCAGGAACCGAAGAAGTAATCTGGAAGGCTCTTGCGCTCGCAGGGGCCGGGGCGATGGGACGCTTTGGCGTCCGCGAGCCCGGCAGGCCGGAACGGTGCGTCCGGCCGCATGGTATTAGTTGCGGCGGCGGCGGTGCGGGTAGACCAGGGTGCGCACGGCAATTTCCGCCGGCACGTTCATCGCCGCCAGGAATTCGGCGGCACGCTGCATGCCCAGCGTCGGAATCGAGGCCACCGCCTGGTTCACCAGGTCGCGGGTACGCAGGTCGGTCCTCACCACACGCGCATTGGCCGCCTGGCGCGCTTGTACTTCTTCCATCTTCATCATGTTCCCGAGATTGCAATAGCGACATGACTATTGTAGAGCAATGGTGTTCACAATGCCACAATCTTGTAGGAATAATCCTTCAAGAAAGCGACGCGGCCGGCTCCGGTGCGACGGTCTGTTCCGGCGCCAAGCCGCGCCCCTCGACCAATAACTGTTCGAATTCATGCGCCGCCAGCGGCTTGCTGAAGTAATAGCCCTGCATTTCGTCGCAGCCGTGGCGGCGCAGGTAGTCGAGCTGCTCGGCCGTCTCCACCCCTTCGGCGATCACCGCCAGCTTCAGGTTGTGCGCCAGCGCGATGATCGAGGTGACGATCGCTTCGTCGTTGGCGTCGCGCGTGATGTCGGCCACGAAGGAGCGGTCGATTTTGAGCACGTCGATCGGGAAGCGCGACAGATAGGACAAGCTCGAATAGCCGGTGCCGAAGTCGTCGATCGACAGGTTCACCCCCAGCGCCTTCATGCGGTGCAGCAGGTCGACGGCCGGCGTGATGTCGCTCATGAACAGGCTTTCGGTGAGCTCGATCTCGAGGTATTTCGGTTCGAGTCCGGTTTCGGATAACACCCTGGCCAGGTTCTCGATCAGGTCGGGCGCGCCGAACTGGCGCGCCGACAGGTTTACCGCCAACTTCAGCTTGTCGAAGCCGGCGTCCTGCCAGGCCTTGTTCTGGGCGCAGGCGGTGCGCAGCACCCAGGCGCCGATCGCCACGATCATCCCGGTTTCCTCGGCGATGCTGATGAAGCGTCCCGGGGGCACCATGCCGAGCTCCGGATGCTGCCAGCGGATCAGCGCTTCCATGCCGCAGATCTTGCCCGTCTTCATGTCGATCTGGGGCTGGTAATACAGCACGAACTCGTTGCGCTCGACCGCGTTGCGCAGTGCGCTCTCGATGCGCACCCGCTCCAGCGATTCCTCGTTCATGGCCGGCGTATAGAACTGGAAGTTGTTGCGGCCCAGTTTCTTGGCGCGGTACATGGCGATGTCGGCATGCTCGATCAGGGTGTCGGCGCTGGTGCTCTCGCTCGGGTAGACCGCCACCCCGATACTGCAGGTGACGAAGAACTCCTTGGTGCCGAGCATGACCGGCTGGGCCACCGAGGACATCACGCGCTGCACGATCTCGGGCGTGAGCTGCTGGTCGCCGCGTTCGGACACGATGACGACGAATTCGTCGCCCGACAGGCGCGCCACCGTATCGGCGTCGCGCAGCGAGGAACGCAGGCGCGCCGCCACCGTCATCAAGAGCACGTCGCCGGCCTTGTGGCCCATGCTGTCGTTGACGAACTTGAAGCGGTCGAGGTCGATCAGCATGACCCACACCGGATTGCCGCTGCGGCAGGCATAGGCCACCGCCTGGCCGAGCCGGTCCTGCAGCAGCGAGCGGTTCGGCAGGCCGGTCAGCGTGTCGTGCTGGGCCACATGGTGCACGCGCTGCTCGGTGAGCTTGCGTTCGGTAATGTCGCTGCCGGTGCCGCGGTAACCGGTGAACTCGCCCAGCTCGTCGAACACGGGCTGGCCGTTGACCAGGAACCAGCGCGTCTGGCCGTTGTCGTCCAGGGTCTGGTATTCGAAGTCGGCGAAGGGCCGGTAGGCGCGTACCCGGGCGATGTGCTCGCGTCCATAGTCGGTGTCGCCCAGCGCCGGAATGTATTCCCAGCGCGTCTTGCCCAGCAGGTGGTCGACCGTGACCCCGGCCTTTTCGGAAAAGCCGCCGGTGATCATCGTGAAGCGCAAGTCGCTGTCTTGTTCCCAGTACCAGTCCGAGGACATCGATACCAGCTGGCGGAAGCGCTGTTCGCTTTGCTGGAGTGCCTTTTCGGTGCGTTCGCGCGCCACCATGTCGTCGACCAGGCGCCGGTTGGTGCGCTTGAGGTCGGCGGTGCGCTTGCGCACCAGTTGCTGGACGCGCCGCGCACGCGCGCCCGAGGCCTGGACCCAGGCCGCCGTCATCAGGCTGAGCAGGATACCGCCGGCCAGCATCGCCAGCGAGGCCATGTGGTCGGCGGCGAACGGCCGCGGTTTGGTGCTCACCTCGACCAGCCAGGGTCGGCCGGCCAGGTCCAGCGTGCGCGTGACCTCGGTGGCGTGTTCGGGGGCGATCCAGCTGCCGATCAGCTCGCGCCGCGGCCGCTCACCGTTACGGCTGGTGGTGAAGACCAGGTTGGCGGCCTCCGGCCGCGCGCCCGCATACACCGACATCACGACCTGGCTGTCGTCGAGCAGGCCGGCGCCGGCCAGCGCCATGCTCACCAGTTCCTGGGCCCGGACCACGACGGCGGTATCGCCGGCCAGCCGTCCCTGGCTGTCGTAGACCGGCAGCAGCACCTGGAAGCTCGGCTGCGGGCTGGCGTCCTGCACCAGCGGGAACAACGGGGTGGCGGCGGCGCGCCGTTCGGCGTGGGCACGGGCCACGGCCGCCGTGATCTGGGGCCGGGTGCCGGAGTCGAAGCCGAAGGCGGCTTCATTGCCCTTGAGCGGCACCAGGTAGTCGACGATGTTGTAGAGCGGGCGGCGCGCGGCCGGCACCCGCCGGCCGCCGCGTTCCTCGCCGATCACGGTGCCGGGAATCACGCTCTGCAGAGCGGCTTCGGCGGCGGCGCGCTCGCTGTCCTTGACCAGGCGGTGAAAATTGAAGGCCTTGATGAACCGGTGGCGCTGCAGCAGCGGCGTCGTGAAATCGTGGAACTGGGCGCGCGTGACCGGGGCGCCCAGGGTGAACAGCTGGTTGGTGACGGTGATGACTTCGACCGCGTCGCGCAGGCCCTGGCGCACGGTCGCCACGCGCTGCTCGGCGCGCTGGTTGAACGACAGCGCCAGGTTGTCGTATTCGAGATGACTCACGCCCACGAACAGGGCGGTGGAGGCGGCGACGCCGGCGCCGAGCGTGAGGGCCGCCGCGCGGGTGAGTGAAAACGGCAGGCGACGCAACATGACTGATCCCAAAAAATTATTTGCCCGAGAGCACCATAGCAAAGGAGTGTGTCATATTTTCGGCGTTTTTCGCAAACAAATCCTTACGGTGCGTGCGACGATGACGCGGGTGTCGCTACGATCAGACATGGCGCCATGTCAGCCAGGCAACGAGCGCCCGCGCCAGCAGCCGGTTCATGAACGGAAAACCGAGGCCGCGCCGGCCCTGCAGTCGCGCCAGCAGCCGCGTCGCGCCGCGCGCGCCGGGCCTGGCGCGCAATGCGAACAGCAGGTGATTGTTGCCGGCAATGCCAGGAAAGTCGCAGACCCGGCCGTCGAAGGCATGCCCGATGCGTTCCACGATGCGATCGTGGCAGGGGTCGTAGTCGAGGATGTTCGCCGCCAGCACGCCGCCCGCGCACAGCGCCCGGCGGCAGGCGCGGTAGAAGGCCAGGCTGCCCAGTTCGGCGGGCATGCCGGCGGCGTCGAAGCCGTCGACCAGGATCACGTCGGTCTCGTCCCGCATGGCGCGCACGTAGCCGGCGGCGTCGGCATGCACGATGCGCAGGCGCGCGTCGTCGGGCGGCACCTGGAATGCCTCGCGCAGGGCGATCACCTCGGCGCTGATCTCGAGCACCGTGATGCGGGTGTGCGGAAAATGGCGGTAGCAGAACTTGGCCAGCGAGCCGCCGCCCAGTCCTACCATCAGGATGTGGCGCGGACGCGGCACGAACAGGGCAAAGCACATCATGGCGCGCGCATAGGCCAGCACCAGCGCGTCGGGATGCGAGAGCAGCATCTCGCTCTGGATGTCGCCCGGCTGGAATTCGAGCGTGCGCCGGTTGCCTTGCGTGCGCACCAGGGGCGCGCCGGGGCGGGGCGGATCGCGGGGCTCGGGAGACTGGCTCATGGCGCCAGTATAGAAGAGAACCCGCGCCCGGCGCGCCATCCCGCGCCCCGGCCCCTACCTTGTCCGCAGGCATGAAACTCTGATAAGCTGGCCGTTGCCGCCACCCGGAGAGCTCATGTTTCTCGATCACCCATCGATCACCGCCACCAACAGCGCCCTCGAACCCGACCGCATCGAGCGGCTCGACCGCGTCTACGGCTACGCGATGGCGCTGGCCGACAGTGCCTGCGACACCGCTTTCGTCGACAAGCTGACCCAGTTGCACGACCATAAAGGCACCCTGATCGTGTTCTGGAACGAGCCGCCGAACGAGACGCAGCGGGCGTATTTCGCGCGCGCCTGGGCCAGCAAGGTCGGCGACGGCAGCGAGAACGTGGAACACGAATGCTGAGCGGGGCCATGCTGACGATGGATTCGACGACCATGGTGCTGGTGCTCGCGCTGGGCAACCTGGCCCTGTGCAGCGTGCTGTTCTTCTTCGACTACGGCGCCGTGCGCGCACCCAGCCTGGCCAGCTGGGGCCTGTCGAAACAGGTACAGGCGGCCAGCTGGATCCTGCTCGCCCTGGGCGGCGCGCGTGTCGTGCCCGAGCCGCTGGCGCTGCCCGGCGGCTGGGCGCTCCTGATCGCCGGCGTCGCGCTGGAGTCGGCCGCCCTGTGGGAAAGCGCGCACCGGCGCGCCCTGGTAAAGGCCGTGGTGCCGCTGGCGATCGGCGCCGTGCTGGTGTTCCTGGTCGCCTACTGGGTCGACGCCAACGGCGTCGGCAAGCTGGCCGCGGCCCTGATCCTCGGCGCCTTCTACCTGTTCGGCGCGGCCGCCCTGGCGCGCGGCTGGGGCCAGGCCTCGATGCTGCAGCGCGCGCTGGCCGTGGTCACCGCGCTGCTGGCCTTGTCGGTGGCCGCGCGCGGGATCCTGGTGCTGGTCATGCCCGACGGCTGGCGCTGGCTCTCGCACGACTTGCTGCGACAGCTTTCGACGATCGCCTTCTATCTGCTGATGCTGGTGAACGGCTTCGGCTACCTGCTGCTGGCGCGCGAACGCCTGCAGGGCGACCTGGCTCGCCTCGAGACGCTCGACCTGGTGACCGATGCGCCGAACCGGCGCGGCTTCTTCCATGCCCTCGCGCCGTGGATGGCGCTGGCGCGCCGTCCCGGTTCGCCGACCGCGCTGGTGGTGCTCGACCTCGACAGCTTCAAGCGCGTCAACGACGGCTACGGCCATCCGGTGGGCGACGTCGTGCTGCGCCACGTGGCCGACCTGTGCAAGCGCCAGCTGCGCGACAGCGACTTGCTGGGGCGCCTGGTGGGCGGCGAATTCGCGCTGCTGCTGCCGCGCACCGGGATGGAGGAAGCCATGCTGGTGGCCGAGCGCATGCGCGCGGCGATCGAAACCACGCCAGTCAAGACCGAGCGCGCGATGATTTCGATGACGGCCAGCTTCGGCGTCACCACGATCCGCCCCGACGACAGCCACGTGACCCTGTTCGGGCGCGCCGGCGCCGCCATGCGCGCGGCCAAGGAGGGCGGCCGCAACGCGATCCGCCTGGCGCCGCGCGAGAGCGCGCCCGAGCTTTAATTCTCCTTCGGCGCGCCGTCATCGGGGCGTCATATGACGGGTGCAGACTCCGGACTTTCAGGTCCGGGGCGCACCATGCCAGATTCCACATCCACCACGCCCTTGTACGGCGCCGTCGAACTCGGCTCCGACAGTTTTCGGCTGCATGTCGCCGGTTGGGACCACGGCGCCTTGACACTGGCCGCCACCCTGGACGAACCGATCCGCCTGGGCGCCGGGATCGGCGCCGACGGCTGCCTCGAGCGCGAGACCATGCGCCGTGCGCTGGCCTGCCTGCGCCGCTTCAAGCTGGCACTGGCCCTGTACGAGCCGCGCGCCGTGCGGGTGGTGGCCACCGCCGCGCTGCGCGTGGCCTGCAATACGCCGGCCTTGCTGCCGGCGCTGGAAGCGGCGATCGGCTATCCGGTCGAGGTCATCGGCGGCGAGGAAGAGGGCCGCCTGGTGTACCTGGGCGTGGCCGGGGTGCTGGGTGCGGCGCCCGAGCGGCGCCTGGTACTCGACGTCGGCAGCGGCTCGACCGAGATCGCGGTCGGGCGCGGCGACACGGTCGACCTGGTGCAATCGTTCGGCGTCGGCGCGCTGCGCCAGGGCCTGACTTTTTTCCGGGACGGGATCGCGCCCGGTGCGTTCGATGCCGCGCTGGCCTCCTCGCGCTGCCGCTTCGCCGAGCTTGGGCACCTGACCGGGCAGCAGGCCTGGCCGCGCGCCTACGGCGCCTCGGGCACGGTGCGCGCGCTGTTCGAGCTCGGTGGCGCGGTCGTGCCTGAGGCGCGGCCCGCCAGCGCCGACGATCTGCACCGGCTGCGCCGGGTGCTGGTCGAGGAGGGCGGCTTCGCGCGCAGCGCCACGCTGGCGCGCCAGCCGGCACGGGCGGCGCAGATGGCCGGCGGCCTCGCGCTGCTGCTGGCGCTGGTCGACGAACTCGGCATCGGCGAGCTGGTGCCGGTGCAGGCGGGCCTGCGCGCGGGGGTGATTCGCGCGCTCTCGGAGCGCACGCAAGGCGGCGCCCCCTATCGGGAAATCGCCTGATCGACTATATTGTTTACCTTGTTAAGCAGTGGAATACCCCATGACCAGAAAACCGGCTCCCGCCACCAGCGCGGCCACGGCCGCATCGACGCGCGCTAAAGCAGTCCCCGCAGTGACCAAGACCGCGGCCAAGACCGCGGCCACATCCTCCCGAACCGCGACAAGCGGCGCCAAGCCGAGCGCCAAGGCTGCGCCCGTAAAAGCGCCCGCCGCCAAGGCCGGCACGCGCGCCGCGCCGAAAACCTTCGTCGCGAAAGCGACAACCAAGGCGGCACCCAAGGCGGCGCCGAAAGTGGCCGTGAAGGCGGCGCCGAAAGCGCCGGCCAAAGTCGTCAAGGCCGCGGCCAAGGCGCCTGCCAAAGTGGCGGCCAAGGCGGCGCCCGCCGTCAAGTCCGCGGCCAAGGCCGCCGGCCGCGGCGCGGCCGTCAAGCAGCCCGCGCTCGGCCTGAAGAATGCCGCCAAGGCGCTGGTCAAGGCCGCGCCGCCGGCCGGACGCGGCCGCACCGCTCCCGCCGCGCCGGCGACGCAGGCTGGCCGCCCGGCGCTGGTGCGCGACAGTTTCACGATGCCCGATGGGGAATATGCGGTATTGGCGACGGTGAAGCAGGCCTGCCTGAAGGCCGGCTTCGAAATCAAGAAGAGCGAATTGCTGCGCATCGGCGTGGCGCTGGTTGGCCGCCTCGACACGGCGACGCTGCGCCAGGTGCTGGGCAGCCTGCCACAACTGAAGACCGGGCGTCCGCCCAGCCCGTAAGACGATCGGATCCGGGCCGCGCTAGTGCAGGGCGGCCGAGGTCAGCTCCTTCAATTCGCGGATCGGGATATTCGATTTCTCGTGCATGCGCAGCAGGATCGTGGCGCCCACGTTCAGTTTGCGGTGGCGGATCTTGCTGATGATCGGCGGCTGCACTTCCAGCACGCGGCAAAGCTCCGCATCGTTTTTGAGGTGCAGTTTTTCGATCAAGGTGTCGAGCAGCCGGTTGGGCACGAAACTCGAAGGTTCAAGGGCGCGCGCTCGGTGCATCGCGGCCAGCATTTCCTGTTTTTTTTGGCGTACGTTCATGTACTCCTCCAAAATGCATACTTTGGTTGAGGGGACAGGACCGTTCTGGAAGCGCCCGACATATTGATCACTTCTTGTGTGGTCGGGTCGTTGTGATATTACTACGACTGTTCAGGAGGGGCCGCACTATTCGTCGCGAATAGTGTCTAACGTGCTTATTTCCGCGTGGAACTTACGCTAACGTGAGCCCGGCGCGGGTCAGCATCAGCACTTCGTCGGCCATCTCGGCCGCCGCATGCGAGTGCGTGACCATGATGGCGCCGGCGCCATTCGCGCGAATTTCATCGCGCAGCAGGCGCAGGATGCCGCCCGCCGTTTCCGGGTCGAGGTTGCCGGTCGGTTCGTCCGCCAGCAGCAGGGCCGGCTTGTGGACCAGGGCGCGCGCGATCGCCACGCGCTGCAGTTCGCCGCCCGAAAGCTGGCGCGGGAAGTCGGCGCCCCGTCCATCCAGGCCCACCGCGGCCAGCATGCCCGCGGCGCGCGCCGCGCTTTCGCGGTTCAGCAGGAGCGGCAGCGCCACGTTCTGCTGCAAGGTCAGGTGCGGCAGCACGTGGAAGGCCTGGAAGATGAAGCCCATGCGGGTGCGCCGCAGGCGCGTGGCGGCGTCGTCGTCGAGCGCCGCCATGTGCGCGCCGTCGACGATCACGTCGCCGCTGTCGGGCGTGTCCAGTCCCGCGATCAGGTTCAGCAGGGTCGACTTGCCGACCCCCGATTCGCCCATGATGGCGACGAAACGTCCGGGCGCGAAGCGGTGCGAGAGCTTGGACAGGACGGTACGTCCGCCATAGGTCTTGGTGAGATTGGCCAGTTCGAGCATGGACTTACCGTGTGAGGGCGCGCCGCAGCGCGAAACTGATCGCGTCGACCAGGGCGACGAGCAGCAGCATCGCCAGCACCACGGTCGCCGCGCTTTGCATCTGGAACAGCGACAGGTGGTATTTCAGCATCTGGCCCAGCCCGCCGGCGCCGACCACGCCCAGCACGGCGGCGGCGCGGATATTGTTCTCCCAGCGGTACAGCGTGTACGACAGCATCTGGGGCAGCGTTTGCGGCAGCGTCGCGTAGAAAAAAGCGGACAGCGCCGGCGCGCCGTTGGCGCGCAGCGCCGCTTCCGGCTGGGGCGCGGCGTTTTCCAGGGCGTCGGCGAACAGGCGTCCCAGCACGCCGGCGGTATGGGCCGCCAGCGCCAGCGTGCCGGCGAAGGGACCCAGGCCGGCGGCCACCAGCAGCAGCGAGGCCCACACCAGTTCAGGAATCGAACGCAGGACGTTGAGCACGATGCGCACCGCCACGCGCGCCGAACCGCCCCAGCGGCCGGCGGCCGGCAGCGCCAGCACGACGCCGCCCAGCACCGCCAGCAAGGTACCGAGCGCCGACATCGACAGCGTCTCGAGGGCGGCGTTCAGGGTCTTCATCAGGAAGGGCGTGGCCAGTTCGGGCGGCGCGAAGCCGCCTAAAAACTCCGCGCTCGTGTCCAGCGCCTGCGGCGTTAACAGGGCCGCCAGGTCCAGGCGCAAGGTGGCGAAGCTCGCCGCCACCAGCGCCACCAGGACGAGCACCAGCAGCGGCGTGCTCCAGTTACGCGGCGGCGGCGAGGGTGTCATCCGAGCCTCCGGCGCAGCATGCTCGACACCAGGTCGGCGGCGCCGACGAGCAGCACGAACATGAGCAGCATGGTCGCCACTTCGCCGCCCTGCATCATCTTGGTCGATTCATCCATCCGCTGTCCCAGGCCGCCGGCGCCGACGAAGCCCATGATCGCCGAGCCGCGGATCGCGCACTCCCAGCGGTAGACCGTGTACGAGACCAGTTCGGCAGCGGCGTCGGGCAGGGCGCCGTACAGCAGCGCGGGCAGGCGCGCGCTGCCGTTGGCCAGCAGGGCCTCGGTCGCGTGGGCGTCGCTCGACTCGAGGATCTCGGCATATACCTTGGCCAGCATGCCGCAGTAGGTGAGCGCGATGGCCAGCACGCCGGCCGTCGGCCCCAGGCCCACCACGCGCACGAACAGCAGCGCCCACACCAGTTCCGGCACGCTGCGCAGCAGTACCAGCACCCAGCGCACGAGCTGGCGTACGAACGCGGCAAGGGGCCGGATGCGGCCGGTGCCGAGGCGCGAAATCGACAGCCGCTCACTCACCAGCAAGGTGGCGGGAATCGCCCCGAGCAGGGCCAGGGCCAGGCCGGCGGTGGCGATCGCCACCGTGATCCAGGTCTCGCGCAGCACCATCGCCAGGAACTCGAGCGAGTGCGCGGGCCGCGCGAAGTCGCGCAGGAAGCCGCCGGCGGCGGCCAGGCTTTGCAGGTCGAACAGGATCCAGGGCTTGAATTCGCTATAAACGAGCGCCGGCCACAGCAAGGCCAGCGCGATCGCGCAAGCCATCAGGCGGCCACGCCAGGCCGGGTCGGGGTGCAAGGAAAGCGCCGCCATGCTTAGAAGCAGGCGCCGACGGCGATGCGCTCGGGCGGCTCGTGGTCCTGGTGCGGGGCGGCGTCGAGGCTTTCGTTCTCGTAGAGCGCGGCGATCATCTCGTCGCTGACCTGCTCGCGCGGCAGGTCGAACACGATGCGCCCGTCGCGCAGGCCGACGATGCGCTTGAAATGGGCGCGCGCCATCTCGACCTGGTGCAGGCTGCACACCAGGGTGGCATTGCGCGCGGCCGCTTCCTGCTGCAGCGTGGCCAGCGTGATGCGGGCCAGCGCCGGATCGAGCGCGGAAATCGGTTCGTCGACCAGGAAGGCGTCGGCGGACGACAGGAGCAGGCGCGCCAGGCTGCAGCGCTGGCGCTCGCCGCCCGACAGGCGGTCGACCCGCGCATACAGTTTGTCGCCCAGGCCGAAGCGGCTCAAGGCCGCAAAGGCCGCATCCGGGTCGACTGGTTTGAACAGGGAGCGCAGGGCCAGGCCCAGGCTCCAGTGCGGCAGGCGCGCGGCCAGCACGCTGGTCACGACGCGCTGGCGCGGCGGCAGCGGCGGCGTCTGCGGCGCCAGGAACAGGCGCGCGCGCAGTGTGTGGCGCGCCTGTTGCGACAGCGCCCAGGGCGCCAGGCCGAACACGGTCAAGGTGCCCGCGGCCGGCCGGTGGGCGCAGGCCAGCGTCGAGAGCAAGGTGGTCTTGCCGGCGCCCGACGGACCGATCAGCGCCAGCTGCTCGCCCTGGTCCACGACCAGGTCGAGTGCGTGCAGCGCGGCCGCCTGGCCACCGGTGAGGTGGCGCACGGTCAGTTGGTCGAGCTTGAAACTCATCGGGCCGCTTACCTGGTTACTTCAGCAGGCCGGCATTCTTGGCCGCCGCTTCGATATCCTTGTAGTTCTCGGCCTTGGTCGGCACGAATTTCGTGGCGCGCTGCAGGTCCAGGATTTCCTTGCCCTGCGGAGTCGACGCGTCGAGCGCCAGGAAGGCGTCGCGGATCTTCTTTTGCAGCGCCGGCGTCATGCTGCTGCTGACCGACCAGTTGTAGTCGAAGTAGCCCGGGGTGGTGTAGAACACGCGCACCGCTTTTGGATCGACCTTGCCGGCGTCGATCAGTTTTTCCCAGACCGAGATGTTGAGGGCGCCGGCATCGACCTTGCCGCCGGCAACGGCCGCAACGGTGGCGTCATGCGCGCCCGAGAAGGCGATGCGCTTGAGGTCGGTGTCCGGGTTGATCTTCGCGCTCAGCAGGAAGGAGCGCGGCATCAGGTGGCCCGAGGTCGACGATTCGGAACCGAAGGTCAGGGTCTTTCCCTTCAAGTCTTCGAGCTTGTTGATGCCGGGCTGGGTGGTGATGAAGACCGAACGGAATTTCTCGTCTTCCGCGCGCTGCACCAGCGGCACGACCTGGCCCTTGCTGCGCACGTTGGCCTGGACGAAGGTGAAGCCGCCGAACCAGACCATGTCGAGCTTGTGGTTGATCAGGCCTTCGACCGAGGCCGCGTAGTCGGTCACCGGCGTGAACTCGACCTTCAGGCCGGTGGCCTTGGCCAGGTAGTCGCCCAGCGGCTTGAACTTGCGTTGCAGTTCGGTCGGTGCCTCGTCCGGGATGGCCGACACGCGCAGCACGCCCGGCGTGTTCTGGGCGGACGCGCCGCCGGCGCCGAGCAGCAGCGTAGCGGTTACGGAGGCGGCGAGCAGCGACTTCAGCGCGGTCATTGGGGACATGGTCATCTTTCTTGTGGATTAAAAGGAGCGGGCGGCGAGCACGCTTGACGGCGTGCGAACGCGAACAAATCGGGTATTCCGCTATGATAGCAAAAACGGCAACTTCCTAGCCAGGGCGCATTGGGCACTCGGGCGGCACGAATGATAAACCTTATGCTGACGTCATGCACAACCGAGAAACCGGTGCAAGGCAGCGCCCACCTGCCGGCCGAGCTGTTCGACGGCCTGGGAGCACGCCAGGCAACGATTTCGCCCAAGTTCCTGTACGACGCGCTCGGCTCGAAACTGTTCGAGGCGATCTGCGAGCTGCCTGAATATTATCCGACCCGCACCGAGGCGGGCATCTTCGAGCGCCATGGCCGTGAAATCGCGCACGCCTGCGGCGTCGGCACGACGCTGATCGACCTGGGCGCCGGCAACTGCGCCAAGGCGGCCAGCCTGTTCCCGCTGCTGCGCCCGGCGCAGTATGTCGCGGTGGATATTTCAACCGAATTCGTCAGCGAGGCCCTGGCGCGCCTGCGGCTGCGCTTTCCGCAGATCGAGATGCAGGCGCTCGGGCTCGACTTTTCGAGCGGTCTCGCGTTGCCCGACAGCGTGCGCTGCGAGCGCCGTTTGTTCTTCTATCCGGGTTCCTCGCTCGGCAATTTCACGCCGCCCGAGGCACGCGCTTTCCTGACGCGCCTGCGCAAGGGCTGCGGCGAGGACGGCGGCTTGCTCATCGGTATCGACCTGGCGAAAGACAAGGCCATCCTCGACCCGGCCTACGACGACGCGCTCGGTGTCACGGCCGCCTTCAACCTGAACGTGCTGCGCCATGTGAACCGCCTGCTGGGGAGCGACTTCGACATCCGCCAATGGCGCCATGTCGGCTTCTATAACGAGCCGGCCGGCAGGGTCGAGATGCACCTCGAAGCGAAAAGCGCGCAGTGCGTGCGCTGGCCGGGTGGTGGGCGCGATTTCGCCGCGGGCGAACGCATCCATACCGAAAACAGCTACAAATACCGCCAGGCAGACGCCATCGGCCTGCTCGAGCAATCGGGCTTCGAGGCGACCCGGGTCTGGACCGATCCGCGCTGCCCGTTCGCAGTCATCCATGCGCAGGCCATCGCCTGATCCGGACCATGCTGGCTGACGATTTCCAGGCCGTGCGCCAACGCTCGCTGCAACTGGCCGCGCCGCTCTCGAACGAGGACTGCTGCGCCCAGTCGATGGCGGACGCCAGTCCCGTCAAGTGGCACCTGGCGCATACCACCTGGTTCTTCGAGACCTTCATCCTGGAAGCGCGCGAACCGGGCTTCAAGCCCTTCCACAGCGCCTTCCGGGTGCTGTTCAACTCCTACTACAACGGGGTTGGCGCCAAGCACCCGCGGGCCCAGCGCGGCCTCCTGACCCGGCCGTCGCTGGACGAGGTGCGCGACTACCGCCAGGACGTCGATGCGCGCATGACGCGCCTCCTGGCGACGCAACAGGACGCGGCCCTGGCCGAACTCGTATTGCTGGGACTGCAGCACGAGCAGCAGCACCAGGAGTTGATGCTGACCGACCTCAAGCACCTGCTGGCCCAGAACCCGATCGCGCCCGCCTACGACGGCGCGGCGCTGGCGCCGGACGCGCCGCCCGCGCCCCTGGTCTTTTTGGAATTCGACGGCGGCCTGGTCGAGATCGGACACGATGGCCGCGGCTTTTGCTTCGACAACGAACTGCCGCGCCACCGCAGCTATGTCGCCCCCTTCGCACTGGCCTCACGCCTGGTGACGAATGGCGAATACCTTGCCTTCATCGAGGCCGGCGGCTACCGCGAGAGCGGCCTGTGGCTGGCCGAAGGCTGGGACCGGGTGGCGTCCGGCGAACTGGCCGCGCCGCTCTACTGGCGCGCGCAAGAAGACGGCTGGCACGAGTTCACGCTGCACGGCCTGCAGGCAATCGATCCGGCGCGCCCGGTCACCCATTTGTCGCTGTACGAAGCCGATGCCTACGCGCGCTGGGCCGGCGCACGCCTGCCGACCGAGGACGAATGGGAATTCGCGGCGCGCCTGGCGGGCATCGCCTGCGGCCGCTTGCATCCGAGCGCGGCCGACGGCGCCGGTCTGGCCCAGATGTTCGGCGACTGCTGGCAATGGACCAGCAGCAGCTACGCACCCTATCCCGGCTATGCGCCGGCCCCGGGGGCGATTGGCGAATACAACGGCAAGTTCATGGTCAACCAGTATGTGCTGCGCGGCTCGTCCTGCGCGACGCCGGGCGGGCACGCGCGTGCCAGCTACCGCAATTTCTTCCCGGCCCACGCGCGCTGGCAATTTACTGGTATCAGGCTGGCGCGATGATCGGGCTCGGTCGTTTGCGGCTGCGCCGCCTGCGCATGCGCCGCCTGCGCGTGCAGATCCTGAACCGGCGCGCCAACGCTTATATCCTGTTGCATCCGTTCGCCTTCCTACTGAGCGTGATAAAAGGTTTTCGCGCCAACCAGGGTCTGTTGCTGGCCGGCGCCGTCGCCTATTACGCGCTGCTCTCGATCGTGCCCTTCCTGATGCTGGTGGTCGTGGGCCTGTCGCATTTCATCGACCAGGCCGAACTGCTCGTCACCTTGCGCCGCTACCTGGAACTGCTGGTGCCGGGCCAGTCGCCCTCGATCGTGGCCGAGGTCGCCAACTTCCTGGATAACCGCGAGTTGATCACCTGGGTGCTGGGGATCACGATGCTGTTCTTCAGCTCCTTCGCCTTTACCGTGCTGGAAAACGCGATGAGCGTGATCTTCGTCCACCGGGTGGCGATCCGGCGCCGCCATTACCTGGTCTCGGCCGTGCTGCCTTACTGCTACATGCTGGCGCTGGGGGCCGGAGTGCTCCTGGTCACGCTGGTGGCCGGCACGCTGCAGGTAATGGGCCAGGAAAGCGTGCAGTTGTTCGGCACGACCTGGTCGCTCGGCGGGGTGTCGGGCGCGCTCCTTTACCTGATGGGGCTGCTTGGCGAAATCCTGGTGCTGACCTCGATCTACCTGGTAATGCCGGTCGGACGCCTGTCGCTCTCGCATGCGCTGGTGGGCGGGGTGACGGCCGCGCTGCTGTGGGAAGTGGCGCGCCATGTGCTGGTCTGGTATTTCTCGACCTTGTCCCAGGTGAATGTCGTGTACGGCTCGATGACCACCGCCATCGTCGTCATGTTCAGCCTCGAGATCGGCGCCACGCTGCTGCTGTTCGGCGCCCAGGTGATCGCCGAGTACGAGCGGGTCGGGCGCGGCAAGGTCGACAATAACCACCCGCCGATGACGACCGCGGGCTAGCCCCCTTGTTCTAGATCAATTTCCCAGAAGTATGCTGATGGCACAGTAGGCGCTTGCGCCGGCACAACGCTGGGCAATCGAGAGAAGGGGAACGGTCATGGAAGCTGGCGTATTCCTGGGTTTGCCTGTGCCGGTCATGCTGGCATTGTTCGCGCTGCTCGCAGGGCTGGCCCTGCTGGCGCGCCAGTTGCATCAACTGCAGCGGCCGGCCGTGGTCCGGCGCGGCGCCCATCCTCCCGCACGCGACAGCGCTCATCCCGATTAAGAACCTATCCCAGTAGGGAATGAGTCGTTGCTGACGCGCCTGACAAGCGGCTGCTGCGTTGCTCGTCGTTGCATGGCTCGCCATGCGGCCTCCTCGCGCCTTGCCCCCGCTTGCCATGCATCGTCATCAACTTCCTCCTCCCTACTGGGATAGGTTCTAAGGGCCCGGGCTTACAGCACCACGCTGCGGTTGCGTCCGGCCGACTTGGCCGCATACAGGGCGCGGTCGGCCCGTTCGATCGCCTGGTCGATCGGTTCGCCATCCTCGTAGCGCGCAAAGCCGGCTGAAAAACGCACCCGCACGTCCGGCAGCGCCGGGCTGGCCGGCATCGATTCCAGGCTCTCGCGCAGGCGTGCCACCCCCAGCGTCGGGTCGCCCGGCGGGGTTTCCGGCAACAGCAGCAGGAATTCCTCGCCGCCCCAGCGCCCGATCATGTCGGTAGTGCGCAGCACGACCTGGGCCTGGGTGGCGAAGGCGCGCAGCACGGCGTCGCCGGCCGCATGGCCGTGGGTGTCGTTGATGTTCTTGAAGTGGTCCAGATCGATGATGCAGACGAAGAAACGCGAGCCGCCGCGGGCGTGGCGCGTCGCGTGTTCCTGCAGCAGCGTCATCATGCGGCGCCGGTTCGGCAAACCAGTCAGTTCGTCGCGCGCGGCCATTTCCTTGATGTGGGCGAGTGCCTGTTCGAGCGCGATTTTTTGCGTCTTGAGGCGGGTGCGCATGTCGGTCAGCTGGCCCGAGAGCTGGGAAATGGCGAGCATGACGATGGCGGTCAGCGCGAAATTGAATAATTCCTGGCGCGCCGGGTAGTGGAGCGGGTCGTGTCCGGCACACCAGACCATCACGAACCCGATCAGCGTGACCGTATACACGCATGCATTGCGTACCGCCATCGGGCGCAGGCTGAACATGCCGAACACCATCACCAGCGAGAGCATGATCACGGTCGCGCCATGCACCGGCCCGGTAATGGCGTAGGAGGTCGCGATGAGGGTTTGTGCGATTATCGTTTGCGGCATCGCCAGCGTCGGATCGGCGAAGCGCCGGTTCATGCCGCTTCGAATAATGACGTAGAAGGCGAGCGTGAAGCCTACGAAGAGCAGCGTCATGATGCCGACCGGGCGGGCGTTGGCCACGCCGATGGTGGCCGCGTAGACGAGCAGCGCGACCACGGTCGCGGCGACCAGTGCGGCCAGGCCCAACAGCGCCAACGTGCGGCGTTGCAGATTGTCGGTGCTGAGGAGAAGATTGGCCAGGCGGGTGGTAGGCGCGAGGGAAGGCTGGGGGTCAAGCGCCGCCGGGGCGGCCTGTTGCGTGGGCATTGTCTCTGGGGCTTCGTTGTTAGCGTTCACAACCGGTCTTTGCCGGCAGAGCGCATTATACAACCGACAATTCTTAAAAATGCAATGCCGTGCTTGGCAGCGGAAAAATAAAAGTGTCGAAGCGGCAACTTTTTAGGTTGCCGCTTCAGGGGAGGCGGGAGGCGTGGCGGTCAAGCCGTCACGACGACGCGCGGCGCACCTTGCGCCATGCGGCCGATGACTTTGGCGTCGCCGAAGCCTTCGCGCGCGAACAGGGCCAGCACCGCCTCCGCCTGGGCCGGATCGCATGACACGAGCAGGCCGCCCGAGGTCTGCGGATCGGTCAGCAGGGCTTGCTGGGCGGGCGTGATGGTCGCGGACAATGCGACATCCTTGCCGTAGGCATCCCAGTTGCGCCCGGAGGCGCCGGTGAAATAGCCATCCTGCGCCAGTTGCAGCACGCCCGGCAGCAGCGGGATGTCGCCCATGGCGAGTTCGGCCGTCAAGGCGGCGCCGCGCGCCAGTTCCAGCAAGTGGCCCAGGAGGCCGAAGCCGGTGACATCGGTCAGCGCGTGCACGCCGTCCATCGCGGCCAGCGCCTGGCCTGGCTTGTTGAGCTTGGTGGTATTGGCGATCATGGCGGCGTAGCCGTCCGCGCCCAGCATGTCCTTTTTGAGGGCCGCCGACAGCACGCCCACGCCCAGCGGTTTGCCCAGAATGAGGACGTCGCCGGCGCGCGCATCGGCGTTGCGCTTGACGCGGTCCGGGTGCACCAGGCCGAGCACGACCAGGCCGTAGATCGGCTCCACCGAATCGATGGTGTGGCCGCCCGCGATCGGAATGCCGGCCTCGGCGCAGATCGACTCGCCGCCGCGGATGATGTCGCCGATGGTTTCGAGCGGCAGCTTGTTGATCGGCATACCGACCAGGGCCAGCGCCATGATCGGGGTGCCGCCCATCGCATACACGTCGGAAATCGCATTCGTCGCGGCGATGCGGCCGAAGTCGAAGGGATCGTCGACGATCGGCATGAAGAAGTCGGTGGTCGCGATCAGGGCCTGCTCGTCGTTGAGCTTGTAGACGGCGGCGTCGTCGGCGGTCTCGATGCCGACCATCAGCTGGGGCGGCACGGGGAAGCCGCTCGAATTCTTCAGGATTTCCGCCAGCACGCCGGGCGCGATCTTGCAGCCGCAGCCGCCGCCGTGGGAGAACGAAGTCAGTTTGATGGTCTGCTCGGGCGCATTCATGTTCGGTTCCAATCTTTTTTAAATGTTCAGGCTGCCCGGCTCGCGGGGCGCAGCAGATTATCCACCAAGTCGGCCACGGCCGCTTGTTCGGCGCTCGGCAAGAACAAGGGGGCGCGCGCGGCGCACTGGCGCCGCAGCAGCGCGTCGAAGCCGGCATCCTCGGCGCAGCGCTCGATCAGGCGCGCCAGCGCGGCCGCGTCACCGAGGGGGAAGAAGCCCGCGTAATCGGTCCCCAGCATGCCGACATTGCCGTCGATCCGGGATGCCAGCACCGGCACGCCGCTGGTCACCGCTTCGATGATGACGTTGGCGCCGCCTTCCATGCTTGACGCGATCACCATCGCCTGGCAGCGCTTGAGGCGCTGGCGAGTCTGTCCATGCGACATCGGGCCGAGCCAGCGGTAGCGCGGCGTGGCCGCCTGCGTGGCCTGCGCGGCCGCCAGCAGCGCCGGGTCGAGCGCGCCGCCGATGTGCAGCAGGCGCAGGCGAGGGTTGCGCACCAGCGTCGCCGCGCGCATGAAGGTCAGCGGATCCTTCTCGGCACGCAGGTGGCCGACCATGCAGATATCGATATGGCGGCGCCCCGGCGCGGGCGGGCTCGGGCGCAGCGCGGGCGCGGACTGGTAGATGACATGGGCCTTCGCCCGCAGATGCGGCGCCAGGCGCGCCAGGCCCGCTTCCTGCAGCACGACCAGGGCGTCGGCGGCGTCGAGCGAGGCGCGGGCCGCGGGCGAACTGTCGATGTCGCGGTACAGGTCGGTGCCAGTCAGGACCAGCAGCGCGGGCTGCTGCGGATGCGCCGCCTTGAACGCGGCCAGCGATGGGGCCGAACGGCGCGCATGCAGGGCGATCAGGAGCGCGGGCGGCGCGGCGCCGGCATCCCACTGCGCGCCGATCTCGAGCGCATGGCGGCCGCGCAGGAAATGCGCCCACCGGCTGGCGGTTTGCCAGTTGCCGTTGTTGTCGCGCGCGGCGGCGGGACTGACGATGAGGATGCGCTTGCGGTCCATCGGGTGATTGATCAAGGGCGGCGGGGAGCGCGATTATACGTCGGGCCGGTGGCATCGCCCACGCGTTCGACCGGCGCCGGCAGCCGCGCGCCGCGAACAGCGCCCAAAAAAAAGGCGCTGTTCGCATTAAGTGTGGAATCTTCCGGAACGGCTGAGGTCCAACCTCACTCGTCGACGCCGGAGGAAGCATGCTTGCACGCCCATTCGAGCAATGGATCACCCAGCTCAGCAGCTTGACGCGCCGCCAGCGCGAGCGGCTGCTCGACTTG
>Ga0213837_1000182_pt1 | contig 97819 bp, 82 predicted proteins | sample SWPATP12_FD_160572 | JGI IMG/M metagenome (GOLD analysis project Ga0213837, IMG submission 160572) | Coastal seawater microbial communities from Marineland, Florida, United States - SWPA TP1 #2 | ecosystem: Environmental > Aquatic > Marine > Coastal | place: USA: Florida | collected 2016-08-06
CTGGTATTCCGCCAGCAAAACATCAATATCCTGATAGTATTGGCGCTCAATATGACTGGCCAAATAGTCTAGCGTGGTGGTAGTGTTTGAGTGTATGCCCATCTGAACGCCATCAGATTCATCTGCGTTTAAGCGGCGAAATATCCTTTGTTTGAACTTGGCGATTGGAATGCTATAGAGGCTGTCTTGCTCCGGATTAAAAACGGCGACCGCAGCTATATCTATCTGCCTTTCTTTTAATGCTTTATAAATGAGCCGGTTAGGTATGCGAACAAACTCAATGTTTCTCTGGTTGTCTATGCCCCAGATTTGCCAGAACTCTTTTAAAAAATTAACCAGCGCACGAAATTTATCATCGGAAATATTATTGATGGACACTTCATCGGGTAGCGCCACCCTAAGCAAGGGAAAGGGGTCTTGATAGTTGTCAGGGCTGAGTTCTTCGACAGCCCAGGTCGATGGAATAAAAGTAAAACAAAAAAAGAACAGCAAACTTCTGCCAAAGTTTCTTTGGACTCTAGGGGAGAATAAGGCAAAAGTTGTTGTTTTCATTAATTCTCTTTAGCTGAAATCTAATTAGTTAGCAAAGCAACTTTGCTACTAGCTTACTATAGCAAACCAAGTGATACCAGACTGGCACTGCCCGTTACTGCCGTTCGTTTGGTGGATGAAATACTCTGACGCACTTTAGCTATGTTAACCCAAACTTTATAGTACGCCTGCATGGGTAATTGCTTATTTCAGCTTTTGGTCTTTACTTCTTTTTGACCTGCATGCGCCAATTGATTCGCTAGGTGTTTGCTTATAACCTATGCAACGTGCTAAATTAGCGTTACTTTAAAGTTGTATATACAATCGAGTGAAAGACCATGGCGACAAGTTATACTCTACTTAAGGGCAGTGTGCCCTTGCTGATCAGCATGCCTCATAATGGTGAAGAAATTCCAGATGACATCGCGCAAACCATGACGGATAAAGCAATTACCGTCCCGGATACCGACTGGCATAAAGATAAGCTGTATGATTTTGCCCAATCCCTTGGCGCCTGGGTCTTGATGCCCAAATATAATCGCTATGTCATTGACTTGAACCGAGATCCTCAAGGGGTAGATTTATATCCAGGAGCCAACAGTACCGAGCTTTGTCCGACCACGGCCTTTGATTTATCTCCCCTCTACAGACCGGGACAAGCCCCGGATAGAAATGAGATATCGGGCAGGATAGCTAATTATTGGCAGCCTTATCATCAAGCACTCAAGGATAGTCTGGCCGAGATGCAAAAAGAGTTCGGTGTTGCCGTGCTGCTCGAGGCCCACTCTATCTTGTCGCATGTGCCACGCTTTTTTGATGGTCAATTGCCAGACTTTAATTTTGGTACGGCTGGTGGTGCAAGTTGTGCGGATGAGCTGATAAGCGCTATTGAAGCCTTAGATTTATCTCCCTATAGCCGGGTCACCAATGGTCGATTTAAAGGCGGCTTTATCACCCGCGAATATGGCGAGCCGGCAAAGAACATTCACGCGATACAGCTGGAGTTGTCTCAGCGCACCTATTTGAATGAGCCAGGCAGTGAATACAATGTAGAGCTAGCGGAACAGGTTAAGCCCAAACTAAGGTTGTTGGTTGATTGCCTGATTGATTTTGCCAAACAAAATAGCCAAGGCAAGAGCGAGAAGTAGGAGCAAAGTACAGATGGTTTTATACGCAGATAAGGTCTTGCTTAGCACAGGCTGGGCCAGTGAGCAAAGCTTGATAATTGAAGATGGTGTCATCACGAGTATTCAGCCGGGCTTTATCTCGGGGGCAGAGCGAGCAAGGGGAGCCGTGATCCCCGGCATGGTGAATTGCCACTCCCACGCCTTTCAACGGGCATTTGCTGGTTTCAGTGAGCAGGGCAGTGAAGGCCAGGACAGTTTCTGGACCTGGCGCAAGATCATGTACAAGTTTCTTGGCCAGTTAACGGCCAAGGATGCGGAAGTCATTGCTACCCAGCTATATATTGAGATGATAAAGGCGGGTTATACCCGGGTCGCCGAGTTTCATTATCTGCACCATGATATCGATGGCGGAAACTACCCTAAGCTGTCGAGCATGGCAGAGGCTATTTTTAAAGCCGCCAAAAACTCCGGGCTTGGCTTGACTCTGTTGCCTGTACTCTACCGCTATGGTGGCTTTGGCGAACAAGCTCCTAATGAGGGGCAAGCGCGTTTTATCAATTCTGTTGAACAGTTTAACCAGCTGGTATCCGATTGCTTTACGCTAAGTAAGGACTACTCAAATACCAATGTCGGTATTGCACCCCATTCACTGCGTGCGGTAGACAAAGCCTCGCTATTACAAGCGGTTGACCATGTCCGCAGCCTGGATAAGACGGCGCCTGTTCATATTCATATTGCCGAACAGCAACAGGAAGTGAATGATTGCCTTGCCCATTATGGCCAGCGTCCGGTGCAATGGCTATTGGAGAATGCCGAGCTGGATAAGCATTGGTGCCTGATCCATGCCACTCACATAGATGAACAGGAGCGACAGGGCATGATTTCCAGCCAGGCGATTGCCGGTATTTGCCCGACGACGGAAGCCAACTTGGGTGACGGTATTTTTCCTACCACGGAATTTTTGCAGGAACAAGGCACCTTTGCCATAGGCTCTGACAGCCATATATCGGTGAACCCGGTGGAAGAGCTACGCTGGCTGGAATATGCCCAGCGATTAATCAGGCAGCAAAGGGCGGTTTTGGCCGATAATAGCCAGCCCTCGGTGGGCTTAAACCTCTGGCAGCGGGCTACTAAAGGTGGTGCGCAAAGTACGGCCACCAATACCGGGGAACTTGCCGTCGGCAAGCAAGCGGATTTACTGGTATTGGATACTAAGAATACAGGTCTGTTTGCTCACTCGGAGCAGCATCTACTCGATAGCATGGTGTTTGCCAGCCAGCAAAATACCGTACAGGATGTGATGATCAATGGCTGTTGGGTCGTGCGGGATAAACAGCATGGCATGGAAGAGCAGGCTGCAGAATCATTTGCGGCACTGCTAAGTCGCTTGTCCGCATAGAAGAGCAATAATTGGTTAGCTCGGCACAAGGCTTGGGCTAGCTAGGTAATGAATTAGAGCAAAGACTGGTATTTATCTATGGTTTTACAGACTTTTTCCAAATTGGATGAGTGGAAAACAGGGTTGCCCTTGCCTGCTTGGCAATACTCTTCATAAAAGCCCTTGACTGCCTTACGGTTTAAGGTGATTTCTTTTAGGTAATTAACTTCATCAGTGGTAAAAGAGTCAAATTTAGGCTCCAAGTCCTTGTAGATCCTGTCTGCCTTCAAGCGAACTTTGGTATCTGTGGCGTCCGAAAAGGTCTCTAACACCAGCGTCTTAAACTCTTCAAATTTCTTTTCTACCTCGGGTTGAGGATAAAAGTGCAGAAAGAGTGCAATGGCGACGATTAGGATCAATAAATTTTTCATGCTACACCGTAGAATAGTTAAGTACTTATAGGATAATCAATTTTTATCAAACAATACATTATCCGGGGAAAATAAAGTAGAATAAGGCATCTCTCGCGTAAATTGCTTCATGATATGACAGTTTGCGTATACAAGGACCCATTGTGAACTCAGGCGATATAAACAGTAAGGCTTCGGCCAAGATTCCCGTAAAAAACGTCAAAATTCATCAACCTAAATCACTCGGCAGTGAACAATATAAGCCGCGTGATCAGATTTATGTGCGTAAGGTGACCGGTTTTTACCACAAGCTGAGACGGAAAATGAACTTCTTTTTCCTGGCCTTATTCGCGGTTTTGCCCTGGTTGCAATTTAATGGCCAGCAGGCGATTCTGTTTGATATTGCCGAGCAAAGGTTCAACATTTGGGGGTTAACCCTTTGGCCGCAGGATTTGACCCTGCTGGCGTGGATTTTTATCCTCAGTGCCTTTTTATTGTTTTTTGTTACTACTTTTTTAGGCAGGGTCTGGTGCGGCTACCTTTGCCCGCAGACGGTATGGACCTTTATCTTTATCTGGTTTGAGGAAAGAATTGAAGGTACGGCCAACCAGCGTAAAAAGCTTGATGCCATGCCGATGGATTTTAACAAATTCTGGCGCAAGGCATTGAAACACTCTTGCTGGCTGTTTTTTTCTATCCTGACGGCATTGACCTTTGTCGGCTATTTTGCCCCCATGCAGCAAGTTTTTGTCGACTTTTTTACCTTTAATACTTCCTTTGCTATTGCTGGTACCGTTCTGTTTTTCGCCTTTTGTACCTATGGCAATGCCGGCTGGATGCGAGAAGTTATGTGCCTGCATATGTGCCCCTATGCGCGTTTCCAATCCGCCATGTTTGATAAGGATACCTTGACGGTTTCCTACGATGCAGAGCGCGGGGAAAATCGTGGCCGTCGTGGCCGCAAACAAGATCCTAAGGCACTAGGCCTGGGAGACTGCATCGACTGTAATTTGTGTGTGCAGGTGTGCCCGACCGGCATAGATATTCGTAATGGCTTGCAATACGAGTGTATCAATTGTGCTTCCTGTATTGATGCTTGCAATGGCGTGATGGATAACATGAACTATGAGCGAGGCCTGATCCGCTATACCACAGAGCATGAATTAAAGGGCAAAAAGGTGCACTTGGTTCGCTCTAAATTAGTAGGTTATGCCGCCGTGCTTGTGGTGATGACCAGTTTGCTGATCATGGAAATTGTTAACCGTGTCCCGGTGTCCATGGATATTATCCGCGACAGAAATGCCCTGGCGCGTGAAAATAATCGTGGTGAGGTGGAAAACGTCTATACACTTAAAATTCTAAATAAATCACAGGCCGATAATACCTATCGTTTGTCTGTTAAGGGCGTAGACAATGCTAAGTGGATAGGTGAACAAGAGGTCTTTGTTAAGGCAGCGAGCGTTTATACCCTGCCGATCAGTATTGCGGTCGACCCCTATGACCTGAAAGGCTATATGACAGATATTTCATTTGTCATTGAACAGGTTTCCGGGGATAGTGATACCACACTGGAACAAGAAAGTAGGTTTTTTAATAAGCGCTAATGTCGGTATTTGATTTTACTTCCCTCTCGCCGGATTTGATCCTGGATGGCCTGGAAAGCGTTGGTTTTACGGTTGATAGCGGTTTATTGCCGTTAAACAGTTATGAAAACCGGGTTTATCAGTTTCATGATGACAACTTGACCAAGTATGTCACCAAGTTTTACCGGCCACAGCGTTGGCAGGAAGCTTCAATCCGTGAGGAGCATGCATTTGCCCTGGAACTTGCCGAGCAGGAACTGCCTCTGGTGGCGCCGCTGCTTGTTGATGGAGAGTCCCTGTTTAACCATCAAGGCTATCACTTCGCTGTCTACCCCTGCCGAGGCGGACGGATTTTTGAAGTGGACAATCTCGACCAACTGGAATGGATGGGGCGGTTTCTAGGTCGCATTCATGCCGTTGCCGCACAAAAAACATTTGAGCACAGACCTGCATTTACTGCCGACGAAATGTTGCACCAGGCCAGGGAAACCATTGCCGTTTCTGATTTTGTGCCAGTTAGCCTGCAAACAGCGTTTTTTACCATACTGGATCAGGTGATTGCTCTGGCGGCAGAGCAGTATCAACCGCAAGATATTATGCGCCTACATGGTGATTGCCATGCCGGTAATATATTGTGGACGGATGATGGCCCGCACTTTGTCGATTTGGATGATTGCCGTATGGGGCCGGCCGTTCAGGATCTCTGGATGATGCTTTCCGGCGACAGGCAGCAACAATTGTTACAACTGGATACCCTGTTAATGGGCTATGAAGAGTTTTTTACATTTGAATCTAACCAACTAGTGTTGATAGAATCCTTGCGTACCATGCGAGTGGTTAACTATATGGCTTGGTTGTGTCGGCGTTGGCAAGATCCCGCGTTTCCCGTTAATTTTCCCTGGTTTAATACCGAGAAATATTGGGAGCAGCAAATATTGACACTGAAAGAGCAAATGTCTGCTCTGCAACAGCCGCCATTGAGCCTATTGCCTGCTTAATCAGGACAAAGGCTCACTTAATTATTACTAGGATTAAAAATGAAAAAGATTGTAAGCTTAATAGTTTTTTTATTGATGCCGTTAATGGCCTGCTCGGCTGATTATACAGAGGGTAAGCAGTATACCAAGGTCAGCGAAAAAGCGTCGAGTAAGCCGGAAGTCAGGGAGTATTTTTCATTTTATTGTCCCCATTGTTTTCGTTTTGAGCCCTTTATGCAAGGGGTGAAAAAGCAGTTGCCCGAAGGCGTTACATTCGAGTTAAACCATGTTGATTTTTTACGTGCTGCCAGCCCTCAAATCCAACAGCTACTGAGCAAAGGTGTTGTGATAGCTCAACAACTTGGCATGGAAAAGAAAATGACCACTGCCATCTTCAAGTATATCCAGGTACAAAGAGCGGCTATCACCTCGGAAAAGGACTTGCGCAATATTTTTGTGCTTAATGGTGCCGATGGTGAAAAATTCGATAAATTGATGAAGAGCTTTAGCGTGAACAGCAAAGCCAAGCAAATGAAAAAGAACCAGGATTATTTTGCCAAAAAAGGCGCCTTGACCGGTGTACCAACCATAATAGTGAATGGCCAGTACCGCATTAACAATGCCGAGCTTGATAAGAACAATTTTGAGCAGGACTATCACAAGCTGATCAAGCATTTACTTTCTTTATAGCGATTAAATTTACCAAAAAAGGGCCTTAAGGGCCCTTTTGTCTTTACTGATTTTGGCTGTAATTCAGCTGCTTACTAAGTGCAGAACGCCGATATATCCAGTAGCTAAGCATCAATGCAACAATAAATAGCCCAAGGCTAATCATTAAATGTTGCTCGGCGCCTAAGCGAATGCCATTACCTGCCAATGAAAAAATCAACATTTGCGGAATAAAGCCTATTCCTGAGCCCATTATAAATGGCCCTTTAGCCAGGTTGGCAACACCGGCCAGTACATTGGTGAGAAAGTTACTGCCCGCCGGAAGTAAACGTATGATGATGGCCTTAGTTAATAACTGGTGTTGGAAGAATTCATGAAGCGTAGCGAGTTGCTTGGGGAACCTCTTAACTATGATCCGTCTAAAGCAATGCTTTGAAATCATATAAGTCAGGTAACAACCAGTGGTTGCTGCCAGCGTGGCAAGTAGTGCTCCTGACCAAATGCCGAAGCTGAAACCGGCAGAAAATGCTGCAATTTGTCTGGGCAAGCCCAAGGCAGTGGCAAGGCTTAAGGCTAAATATAAGGCCGTAGCCCCCAGTAGTCCTTTAGGTAAAACTTGAGATAGCCAGGCGCGCGCACTTGTCTCATCAAATAGACTGTATGAAATAAATAAACTGAACCCAACCAGCATGCTGATGGCGATTACAAGGGCAGTAATTTTACTTTGGTTGGACATTGTACGGACTATCTAATTGCCTATATAGAACTGGGAAGGCAGGGATTGTGACTATATTAGGCCCAAAATACCAGCCTTGTTGATGATTTTGTTAGCAGCTGATTTTATTTCAATAGATCCTGCAACAATTTAGCTTTTGCCGAAGCAAACTCCTCTTCGCTCAGGAACCCCTGTTGTTTTAGCTTACCCAGCTTGTCCAGGGCATTAACCAACTCCGCATCGACACTACTCTCGCTTTGTTTGGCCGCTGTTTTTAGTCCAGCAACTGGCTTGGTTTCTGCGCTGGCTTTAGTATCTGTTTTTGCTTCTGTATTTGGTTTTTTATCTGCGGAACATGCATTCATCTTTTGATCAGCAACGGAGATTTGTGTTTCCTCTTTGCTTTCGGGGGCACTACTAGCATAGGAAGTATGAGTTTGCTTTTGGATAACAGGCTTAACACGAATAATACGTTTGCCTGTCTCGCTAGCATTAAGCTGTTGGGCGATCAGCCAGCACCAGTCGATCAGCTTTTCTACCGTTTCATGATAGCCGGCCTTGGTGAGCCTTTGATTGCCTTTGCGCAGGTAGGTGCAAATGTTGTATTTGTGCTGGTTTTTATCTGTGAGTATAAGATCTATTTGCCGAACTTTGTCATCGACCATCTTATCTCTGTGCTCTTGGGCAAAAATACGATTATGCTTTGTTTCCAAGCTCGAGTTAAAGCCTTGCCCCTGCTCGGCCGAAATAATACTAATGGAGTTGCCGTTGAGTAAGATTTCACTCTGGACTATATCCGTTAGTCTTAAGGTATTATCTATTTCTTCCTGATGACGTTTGAACAGATGAATACTCTGGGATTCTTCATCATATTCGAATCGGGCATAGCGCTTATGTAATGTGCTTCTGGTTATCTTTAGTTGAATCCTGCCTCTGTATTGACGCAAAATGATGAGGATAACACCAAGGGCAATAATAAAGAGTAAAAGGTAGCTGCCGGTTTGGCTTGGTTCTGGTTGAATGTTTTCGCTTTCTGGCTGGCCCTGTTCAGGCCCGTTCGTCAGTGCCGATTCCAGATAATACAAGGAGCCAGTATTATCACTGAACAGCAATTCTCCATCTATATCCTGGTGAAGGCTAAGCTTGCTTAATGTCTTGGACGTATTGGTGATTACAACGCCTTCGGTCTTTACACTTGTCTTAGGGCTTGCTGCCAAATTAACTGAATTCAGTTTTAATTTTTGCGCTTCAAAGCTAAAGAACAAGGCCTTATCGATAAGGTTTTTATATGAGCGTCCCTGGTAAACAACAAAGGGGCTAGGGTATATAGAGTCTTGTTTAAAGTCAGCAATAATCTTGTGAGGCGGCTGTTGTCGCCAATCGTTACCACTTAGCCCTTTGCTCAATACGCGTTGCTTGTTATATAGATGGTTAATAAACAATGCCTGGTTATTTTGCTTCGACCAAAGCAGCTGTTCTATTTGTTGCAAGCCAAGCAGATAGGTTTCGTTGGGAACTTTACTGTCTTTTAAAAAGGGGTTGTCGGCCGGAATGGAATAGCCGCGAGTCCCTAACTTTACCGGATTAATTCTTAGAACAGTTCCCGAATATAGCGGTGATTTTGAAGCTTCATTGGTGCCATTTAAGGCGATATACAGTAAGCCAAAGTCGTCGCTCCATTGTTTTTGAAAGGGATCAAATGCCAGTTGCTTAATCATTCCTTCTTGGCTTAAGAGTGGAATGCGCAGAATTTCCCTTTTTTTCTCAAGGTTGGATGCTATCCCACTGCTGGAGTTGAATTGCCACTCAGTGACAACGGCCTCATGGCTATAAGTCGGCTTTTCTATTCTAGTTTTAAGTCTGAGAGCCTTAAATTTAGCATTGAACAATTCACTATGAGCCGTGTAAAAAGTGGCGTGCCCCTGTTGATCTCGAATTGAAAAATTTGGGTGAAGGGTGAAAGCCGTAAGTTGAATGCCCTGAGCTTGAGGGAAGGCTTGGGTCAGATCAATAAGGGTTTTGTCCAGGGATTTTCCCTTGTTTAGGGTATTTACCCTGCCATCTCGGTCGGCCGCAAAATACTGAGTCTTGTCGCTAGGGTTTGCTACTAGTTCTACCCAATTTGTATTTTTAGTGTCACCTTGCCCTATTTCAGCAATCTCTTGTAATTGAAACTCTTTGGCAACAATGGGAAGGGAAGCAAAGAAAAAGCCAACCACGATCACTAGAACAAAACTTACCAAGGCGCTCTGAGCAATAGCAATATTTAATATGGGGTGATTTTTCTTGAACAAAATCCTGTGCTCTTATCTAATTAGGCTCTGAAGTCCCTGACTCTGTGCCGTTTTTCTTATATTTTATCTGACTATTATGTTACTGGTTCTTTAATAAAACAACTTGTCTGGCTTCAATAAACTGAGATTTTTCAGCATCTTGAAAATAATTGATCTTACCGTCGATCACAAGTGGATCGCCTATGTGAGCGTGGTCTTTAATATAATGCGCCTGCTTACCCCAAACATGCACCGGCCTTTCTATGGTAAAGGAGTGAATATTTTGAGTGATTGGCGAATGCACCTGGTGTGATATGGCCAGCTTGAATTCCGCCAGCTCTTTATTTTGCTCAGTGGTTACTAGCTGAATCTCAGAGCTGATTTGGCCGCTACATTGAATCTGGTTCAATGATTGGGCATAGCCCTTGGCAAAAGTTTGGGCAAAGGTGGCATGGATAATTTCACGGGATGATTTTTTGCTGTTCAGTAAATAACCGTGCACCAGTATCACATCTCCCTTGTCGGCATGGATTAAGGCTTTATCTACTATGTCACCTATGACTTTGACAGTATGAAAACTGGTCCATTCCCGGTATTTATTGGTGGTTTTGTCCAGCCAGCGGCTGTGGGTGGCCAGCTTTATCTCGGCAACGGCCACCACAGGGTTAGCCTGGTAGCGAATATCCGGCTTGGTGACCAGGTTCCCTAAAAGTGTGATCTGGCATAAATGATTGCTACTGCTGACTTGAGACATTGGTGAAGCGACTTAAATAATAGGATTAAATTGATTTACTTTATGAGAAATCTCGCCATTAGACAACAAGTAAATCTTTGTCGTAAGTCGGAATTAATAAATATTGAAATGGCGCACCCAGCAGGAGTCGAACCTGCGACCTCTGCCTCCGGAGGGCAGCGCTCTATCCAGCTGAGCTATGGGTGCGTAAATTGATTTTTTAGCGCGGCAAATACTATAGATTCTCTTTGGTTTTGTCTAGCTAAGTTAAGGAAAAGTTTTAGCCTGTTGTTTGAGGCTAAAAAATATGGTGATTTATCACATATGTATTGTTTCCTCATAGATTTTTATTAGGAATTTGGGCTTTCTTAGTATCTGCTAATGAAAAAGATGTACATTAATCATCAAGATGCCTAAAGTAATGGCTATACTAAGATAGTTATTTGAATCCATAGAAATTTCATCATATGAAACTTTTTCACTCACTACTTCTCTTGTGTTCTTGCCTTACGTTAAGCGTGACGGCAACTACCTACAATTTGGAAGAAATTGTTGTTGAACCCTACGCAGATGTGATCCAGCGCACGGGTAAATTAGATTTTAAGCGCACGTTAAATTTGTCTTTTAAAAGTAGTGGTTATTTAACCAAGCTGTCGGTTGATGAAGGGGATTATTTTGAAAAAGGCCAGTTGCTTGCCTCGCTCGATGTTGCCGAACTGATAGAACAAAAAAATGCCACCTATGCCCAACTATTACAAGCCAAGCGAGAAGTCAGCCGAATTACCAGCCTGATAGAAAAAAACTTAAGCTCGGAGCAGGAGCTGGATCTTGCCAAAACGCGTGTCGATACCGTACGGGCGGAATATAAAATTGCTTTTTATAATTTGGAAAAAGCTCAGGTGGTAGCGCCTTTTAATGGTGTGGTGTTGGCCCGTAATACCGAGCTTGGTGAGTTGCAATCACCTGGGCGCGAGATACTAAAGGTGGCGGCCCTTAAGAATAATTGGGTAGTGAAAGTTGCCTTGACTGGCATCGAAGTTGGCCAAGTCAGGCTCAATCAGGCGGTGCAGGTGAGGCTGCATTCACTTGGAATGGTTAAAGGAGTGATCAGCAAGATTCCAGCGATTGCCAATACAGACGGACAACTGTTTCTTATCGACATACTATTGCCAGATCTAAAATTGAATACCGGTGTGGTCGCCGGGCAGATAGCCGAAGTGATTATTGACTTTACCAGCAATAACTTTGTTTACCGTATTCCTATTGAAGCCCTGGTTGCTGTTGACGAAAATGGCAAGGCTCTGGTCATGACGCAGCTGGATAAGGATCAGCCGGCTGTACAGCAGGCCTTTGATATCTTCAAGCTGGATAATGAATTTCTCTATTTGATTGCTGAACGGACGTCCCACCCACTCAGTATCGTCACAGGTGGCTGGCAACACATTGTAATTGGTGACAAGTAGCAAGCATGAATCTACCTCGCTTAGCCATACATAATTCGCAGTTTACTATCACCCTGGTTGTTTTAATGGTGTTGGTGGGAATCGTTTCTTACCTGAATATGCCTCGCTCCGAGGATCCTCAATTTGATATCCCGATTACCTTGCTGGAAGTGATATATCCGGGGGCCTCTCCAACCGATATCGAAACCCTGGTGGTAGATCCGCTGGAGGAAGAATTTGCCGATATCGAGAATATTAAGAAGATCGAGTCTCAGGTTAAAAATGGTGGTGCCAGAATCGAAGTCACTTTTCTTTATGGCACAGATGCCGAGGCCTCATACAACAAGATCAAACAGGCTGTTTCCACCGTTAAGCCCAATATGCCACAAGGGGTGCAAGATGTTCTGGTGTTAAAAGCAACCCCCACCAGTGTCGCCATTATGCAGCTTGCCTTATGGAGCGAGCCGACGGATTACAAGGCAATGGAGTTTTATGCCAAGCAGCTGGAAAAAAGGCTCGAGGCAATATCCAGTGTTCGAAAAGCAGATATTTGGGGTTATCCGCCGCAAATTGTGGCAATTGATTTGAATTTGGCCTTGCTTAGGCACCATGGCATTTCGGTAACAGATGTCAATCGTGTATTGCAAGGGCGGGCCGTTAATATTACCCCTGGCTTTGTTGATGCCAGTACGCGTCGGTTTAATGTTAAGACCAGTGGTAACTTTCAACAGCTAGAGGAACTGGCGGAAACCGTTATCTTGTCAAACGATAAGTTTGCGCTGCGCCTGAAAGATGTAGCTTCAATCGATTTTGCCAGTTTAGAGCCCAGTTATCTGGCTTACTATGATAGTAAGCCAGTGATTTTCTTAACAGTAGAGCAGAGGGAAAACACCAATATATTTTCCCTGACCGAGCAGATCCGGGCTGAAATGACTCTGTTTCAGCAAACCCTGCCGGAAACTATGAAGCTGGAGGTGATATTTAAACAGGCTGACAGTGTAGAAACGCGTGTTAACGGCTTTTTTGATAACCTATGGCAAGGCCTGGTGCTGGTGGGTGTTATGTCCTTGCTTTTCCTTGGGCTACGCGAGTCCATGGTGGTGATTGCCGTCATTCCCTTGTCGTTTTTAATTGCCATCGGTTGGCTGGATTTCGCTGGCTTTGGTTTGCAGCAAATGTCCATCGTTGGCCTGATTATCGCGCTGGGCCTCTTGGTTGATAATGCCATAGTCGTTACCGAAAGCATTCATAGAGAGAAAAAACTGGTTGGCAACCTCAGTGATGCCGCTGCATCAGGTACCAGCCGCGTTGGCTGGGCCATCACCAGTGGCACGGTCACTACTATGCTGGCGTTTTTGCCCATGCTGATGCTGGCCAGCGATACCGGCGACTTTATCCGCTCCATGCCGGTAACCGTTGTTCTGGTGTTGCTGGCATCACTTATTATTGCACTGACTTTGACGCCCTTAATTGCCAGTAAGTTTTTCTCCAATAAGCCGGCAAAAATCAAGATGCTGCAGCATTATGTGAATATTTTTGCCGAACGTGTTTATGCCAAGGCGCTGTCCAAGCTGATGCGTGTTAAATGGCTGGTGGTTATAGTTGCACTTGCTGGCCTGTTCGCCATGTTGTCCCTGTTTACGCAAGTGGGGCTGAGCCTGTTTCCAAAAGCGGAAAAGCCCATGATCCTCTTGGATGTTGAGGCACCGTCAAACTCCTCCCTTGATTATACCGACAGCGTGATGCAGCAGATGACCCAAGTCATTGAAAGGTCGCCCTTGGTGGAAAAGGTCGCACTCAATGTCGGTAATTCCAATCCCCGTATCTATTACAATGAAATCCCCAAGCGGGGTGTGGTGCACTTTGGTCAGGTGCTTGTTGTCCTGAAAGAGTTTAACGAGGTTGAAATGCGCAGCCTGGTGAGCCAGTTCAGAACCGAGTTTGCCAAGTGGCCCCAGGCCAGGATCACGGTCAAGGAATTCACTCAGGGACCTGTCACCGATCAGCCAATTGCCGTACGCTTGATTGGTGAGTCTTTGGATGACCTGGAACGCGTGGCAAATGATTTGGCCGGTAAGATGGCAGCAATTGAAGGGGTTATTAATATCGACAACCCTATTGGTGTCGCCAATACCGAGCTGGCCCTGGCAATAGACTATGATAAGGCCGGCCTGGCCAATATAGACATCAATAATCTGGATAACACGCTACAGACGGTATTATCCGGGGCATTTGTTGGCCGTTTTAATGATGATAACGGCGAGAACTATCCCATTGTCGTTCGCCGTGAAAATCCGGATGTTAACGGCCTGAATGATATCCATATTAGCAATCGATTTGGTGATTCTATCCCGTTAAATCAGGTGGCAACCACCAAATTACAAAAAGGGCGTACCGAATTTTTTCATTACCAAAAATTGCGTATGGCCAAGGTTTCTGCCGATGCAGACAAAGGCTATTCAGTAAATGAATTGACCAATCAGGTTGTGAACTATTTGGAGCAATATGATTTACCGGCGGGTATGTATTACACCTTGGGTGGTGAAGAAGAATCACGGCAGGAATCTTTTGCTGGGTTGTCACAAATCATGCTGATCACTGCCATTGGCATTTTCGGCATTCTAGTCCTGCAATTCAAATCATTTTTACAGCCATTAATCATCTTTAGCTCGATACCTTTTGCCATGGCAGGCTCAGTGATCGGCTTGTATTTGACGGGCCTGTCCTTTTCCATGATGGCATTTGTCGGCCTGATCAGCCTGTTTGGTATAGTGGTGAATAATGCCATTATCCTTATTGATACCGCCAACCGTAACTTGGTGAAAAAGCAAAGCAGGCGAGAAGCGATTTTAAATGCCAGCGCGACCCGGTTTACGCCGATACTGTTAACCACTCTTACCACTATTGGCGGATTGTTACCCCTGACCTTGTTTGGTGGTGGACTATGGCAGCCGTTGGGTGTGGTTATTATTTCCGGGCTGTGTATCTCCGCTATCTCAAGCTTTTTACTGGTACCAGTATTGACAGAATTGTTTACAAGGAAAGATATTAATTAATGGGAGTACTGCTATTCTCATTTTTACAAAATAGGTCTTTAATTCGCATGTAAGACTTTCTAGCTAAGTGTGGAAGTAGAAGGTTCAATGGCATTCTGAGCAAGTGCCCGCGCCAATACAATATGAATTTCGCAATATTGTACTTCCAATCATGGCAACTACTATGATTTGGTATCAATACATTGTTAAAACAAAAATCCATTAGGCTTAAAACTGGCATTGTTGGTGCCGAAATGGAAGCATTTAGTTTGTTTTCAATTTTGGTATTTAAAATGCTGGTTACGTATCTAAATGCGTAAAACAGTGTTCTTTCAAGCCCTAACTCTTTAGCTTTAATTTGTATTTCCTGATAAAAATTATCATTCTCTACACTAAAGGTTTCAACCAGCTCTTTAATATCAATTAAATCCCTTAGACCCTTTTCAAACTCACTTTCGTAAAATAGGTGTGCAGCACTATGCAGTACCATTAGAGCAGGAGAAAACACGAAGGACTGATTCGACGTGTCTATTGCTTCTACATGTTCTATTAATATTTGCTGGTTAATATCGCTGTTTATTGTCGTAATGGGGAGTATATTATGATGTAGGTCCAACACGGTTTTACGTTGCACATGCTTAAGAGGTGGAATTTCATGGGACCACTTACGATAATAGGAATCATCGTAATCGGATAGAGTTTCGGCAAACCACCCATTTTTGAATAATTGTTCTTCAGATTTTCTTAAATATTTTTTTTCAACTAAAACATCAATATCAGATAATAACCTGTGATTACTCAGTGGTAGCTTCTTCAACGAGTAGGCTGCACCTTTCAAATATATTGTTTTAATTCCTATTTCATTCAAGGCTTTACTAATGTTATCGCACTCTTGCTTTACATTTATACTTTGCTTTATTGAGAATGTTACTGCCGCGTCAAAGTGATTTCTAGCCTGTTTAGGGACGCTTTGATAGAGTTCATTATTTTTTAGGATATCGGCTAAGTAAGAAAGTAATTGCGTCCCCCTTGCTTGCCTTACTAGTAGTTCCCAGTCTTTAATTTTCAGATGGTGAATTTTTGAAGGTGCATTAACAATTTCAACTAATAAGCTCACAAAATTACCTACTTTAATAAGGCATCAAAATCGTCTATAGCTTTTGTCAGATCACTATAAACGTAATCATAACAACTTGCTGAATCAACGATGCTAGCCGCCATATCAAAGCCTTGTTTTGATATGACGTGATAATTAAAGCTGTTTTGAATTAATTCAATGAGCGTTTGGCTCTTCTCTTTTTGCTCAAATCTACCCTTGCCAGCTAGATGATACTTTGGGAATACGACAGCAGCTATATTAGCGGGGATTGAATCATTCGTAACGCTGTTATTGTCAGGTTTCATTAATGATACTGTGCCTTTTGTTGTATCTGCAACTGGGGGCATTAGTCTTGCTTTGGGAAATCTAGTCGAAATAATATTGATAGATTCATTTTTCAAACTGATTGGCCTAGTACAAGGATAAACCCTACCATCTTGTAAAGAAATAATCGCTAGCTCATCAGATAAAAGCCGCCAGCCACTATTTGCTAGTGCAGCAGTTAGAGTACTTTTTCCTGACCCCTGGGGAGCCGGGAATACAATAGCTTTATCATCTTTTGCAATGACACCAGCATGAATAATTAAAAAATAGTGACCATAATTGGCTATGCACCAATTCATACCCCACTCCAACATTGGGTAGGCCTGATTGATAGGTAATGGCTTAAATGGTTTGTGGCCATCCACATAGAAGTCAACTTGAGGCCTTATCCAACGACGTATATTGTGTGCTTTGTTTACCGATACATAGAAATCTATAAAGCTATTGTCGTTGAGCAATTCATGGTGCTGGTAGTTTGTATGAATTTCATCAATTATATTTGGGATTGATGATTTTATATTAAATGAAAACGGACCTAATTTGATATTAAGGCCATGATGTTTTAATTTTTCAGCAAAAGCTTGCTTGGAGTTCACTTATTGTTCTAATCCACTTCTATAATTATTTTATTATCAAGAAGTAATTTAAGAGACTTATCTAGAAAGTCAACTATTTGATCACTACTCACTTCTGGTAGTTCAGATTCCATATGTTTCTGCAAACAATTAAATGTTGCAGGTGTTGCTTCTATATAGTTAAGAATACACCCGGTAGCTGTATCTAGTTTATGGGTATCGCCCGAGGTATCATCGTAAACGACGGTACCATCGGAAAAACACTTTATATTAATCCCTTGTGGCAGGCTATATGAAGACATCTTTACTGATTAAATATGATTTCTCCAGGAGTCTTCCAGGTAGGTTATCATCGCATTAATTAAGCCAATATCAGGCAACGCATCGACTGCTGTCTGGTAATCAACTATCATAGCTTCAATTGATGGCCACTTATAGTTACCCAAACTACCACCTTGGGAAATAATTATTGGCGCAAATGTTAGCCAGTTTAAACAATAGGCTATAGCAAAGCCTTCCATCTTTCTTTTTCTGTCACCCCCTGGTGGGTTATCAGCTCCCACTTGACCAAGTGTGCTTCCCGCCCCTAAAGAAGGTTCTCGACCGAAAATATTGACAAAAGGTTGGTCAATCGTAAAAGGTTTACCACCTACATAAGCACCAGAAGGCCAGCTATTAGGAAATGCACCGCCAGGTTTAGTGCCCGTTTGGGAAATCTTCTTCCATCTTCCTTGACTACACCCTGATTGTGTACCTTCACCATGTTGAGAAACATTACCTGATACAGATCCGGAACATACAATTGTAGATCCCCAGGCAGGCTTTCCTTTAACACTCAAGATAACAGGTGCAGCAATTGCACTCTTTCTGAGAAAGGATCTTCTTGCTGTCACATGCGATGAGTCTGATTTTTGATCCATAGGTGCTATTTCTTTATCTGACATTTCCTTAAACCCTTATTGCAAAACAGCTTGTGTAATAACTGTCAACATAATTTACACAATTGCGCTAGTATAGTCGATATTAGCCTCTTACTGCAAATTCTATACCTTTTAGGTAATGTTTAATGAAAACAAAAGGATATTTATCTGTGTTGGTGTATGAAGTTCATAAGTGTAAATTATAAAAACAGCTTGAAATTTGCTTTTTATATGGCAATACATGATTGAAGCATTAAAATGTAACTGGAATCAATCATCAACAAGAAAAATAACACTAACTGAGGCATGAAACAGAATGGATTTGGTGGGCTTGGCGGGATACATAGTTGCGAGTTTAGCGTTTTTCGTTTTTATTCTATTGCTGTTAGCGGCCAGGAATAAGACAGTTACCGGGCGGCTAGTGTTGTTCGCCAGCTCTTTTACTTTATTGTCTACCAGTCTTGCCGCTGTCCAGATAGAACAACACTTTACTTTAAAATTAGTTCTGTTTTTTGAAGCCATTAAAATTGCAATGTGGTCGCTACTTATTACCTGTACCCGAGAAAACCTGCAATCTCTGCAGCAGGTGATTCAGAGTAGAACAGTTAAACACTACCTTGGCATATGGTTCCTGCTAATTGTAACCTCCGGCTATGTTTCTATCGCATTGGAAAGTGGTGGCAAGTACCTATTTACCTTGCTTTTGGGGCTGAATTTATGGGCCTTGGTCTTGCTAGAGCAATTATTTCGTAACTCCAACCACAAAGCAAAATGGGCTTTGTGGCCTTTGGTCATAGCGCTTGGTGTGCTTTGTGTCTTTGACTTTATCATCTTTTCCCAGGCAACTATGCTAAACCAGTTAGATTTTGATTTGTGGTACTTACGATCGATTCCAATAACGATAGCTGTTCCTTTTTTACTGATTAGTACACGGAGAATGAAGGATTGGTCGGTAAATATTTTTGTTTCAAGAGGGGTTGTTTTTTATAGCTCTATGTTGATGATTGCCGGCTTATACTTGCTATTTATGGCCGGAGCCGGATATGTCATTAATTTTATCGGGGGTGAATGGGGGAGGCTTATTAGTATAGCTTTCGTGATTCTGGGAGGCGTTGTCCTCGCCGTCTTACTGATCACTGAGTCACTTAGACGTAGGGTAAAGGTATTTATTGCCAAGCATTTCTTTGCCAATAAATATGAATATAGGGAAGAATGGTTAGATCTAATTGAGAAAATAGAAACAACGAGCGCCGAATCCTACTATCAGATGGCCACACAAATAATGATGTCAAAGCTGGAGGCAGATAGTGGCGCTATTGTAAAAAAAATTGCCGGAGTCCAATTTAAGGAGCAGTACAGTGACGGTATCACCTTTGATGATGACATGAACAAGTTGATGAGTGAATGCGGCTCATTTTCTCAGCAACAAGGCTGGATTATCGATATTAATGAGTACCTTCAATCCCCTGACCTGTATCAGGGGTTGTCTATAGATATAGATCTCTGTGAATCAAAAAAACTCAGTGTTGTGATCCCCATCTTTATTGGCAAGGCATTCTATGGCATGTTTGTTTTCACTAATGCCAAAAATTCCAGTTCGTTGAATTGGGAGGATAGAGATCTACTGTTTGCCATATCTAAACAGTTAGGGAATTTTATTTCTCTACATGAAGCCAATGATAAACTGGCAGAATCAAAGCAATTTGATGCCTTTAATCGTATGTCTGCATTTTTGGTGCATGATTTAAAGAATATCCAGGCACAACTAACATTAATTACCACTAATGCACAAAAACATAGAAATAACCCTGAATTTATTGATGACGTCTTTGAAACCGTAGAGTCCGCAACAGAAAGGTTAGCTAAGGTGTTATTGCAATTACGGAACAAACAAGCGGCACAGTCGATGAGTCAATTGGTGAAATTGTCCTCACTTGTAGAAAAAGTGGTAGTACAACGCAGTATTAGTTTGCCTAAAGTAGAGTTTGATTCAACTAACGAAGTAGAAATGCAGCTTGATGGCGATACTTTCCATTCTATTCTTAACCACCTAATCCAAAACGCCCAAGAGGCAACGGATGATAAGGGCTGGGTGAAAGTAAATTTGTCGGCAACAGATTCTCATGTTCAAATTACTATTGCTGATAATGGTCATGGTATGTCACAAGAGTTCATTAACAAAAGGTTGTTTAAGGCATTTGATACCACCAAAGGCAATGCCGGTATGGGAATTGGCGTATATGAAGCAAAACAGTTTATTGAAGGCATTGCAGGCTTGATTGAAGTTGATAGTATAGAAGGGCAGGGCACCATTTTTACCATAACTCTGCCAATTAACCCTGTATATGATAAAAAGAATTAAGGATTTTAACCTGTATGGAAAAGTTGCTGATCATAGATGACGACAAAGGGATTCAAAAGCAATTAAAGTGGAGTTTGTCTGATTATGAAGTGGTTTTGGCGTCAGATCGAGAGAGCGCTATTGCTGCTGTTCGTCGCCATGAACCAAAAGTTGTAACGCTTGATTTAGGCTTACCGCCGGATGAAGCGAACGCATCTGAAGGGTTGGCTGCGTTACAAGAAATTCTTGCGATAGCACCTCATACTAAGGTGATAGTGATTACGGGGAATGATGACAGGAACAATGCCCTTAAAGCTATTGCGGCTGGTGCCTATGACTTTTATCAGAAGCCTATTGAACCAGATGTGATAAATGTCATTATTTCAAGAGCCTATACGCTTGCTGCTATAGAAGAAGAAAATCGTAACTTAAGAGCATCAGCGGGCAATGATTTTGGCATCATTGGTAGTAGTGAATCTATTGACAGGTTGAGGATGATGGTTAAGCGCATTGCGCCTACGGAAATTACCGCACTGTTATTAGGTGAAAGTGGTACTGGTAAAGAAGTGACCGCCAATGCCATTCACTTAGCGAGTGATCGTAAGAAAAAACCATTTATTGCTATTAACTGTGCCTCTATCCCGGAAACTTTATTGGAAAGTGAACTGTTTGGCTTTGAGAAGGGAGCTTTTACAGGAGCTCACAAAGCGACAAAAGGCAAGATTGAATGTGCAGAGGGAGGCACACTATTTCTAGATGAAATAGGAGATATGCCTTATAACCTGCAAGCCAAGCTATTACGCTTTTTACAGGAAAAGCGGATAGAGCGCTTAGGTGGCCGGCAAGAAATTCCTGTGGATGTCAGGGTTGTTTGTGCAACGAATCAGAACCTAGAGGAAATGGTGCGAGAAAAAACATTCCGGGAAGATTTGTTCTATCGCGTAAGCGAGATTACCTTAAACATTCCTCCGTTAAGAGAAAGAGAGGAAGATGTTCTCATTCTCGCGCAGTTTTTCCTACAGAGATATGCGCAGGACTACAAGCGTAATGTTAAAGGTTTTTCTGAAGACGGGCTGAGTGCTATTAGAGGATATAACTGGCCTGGCAATATCCGTGAACTACAAAATAAGGTTAAAAGCTCAGTTATTATGAGTACAGGTGCTCAGGTTACGGCATTTGATCTTGGCTTTTATGAGTCCCAGGATACTTCATATGAATTGTCATTAAACTTAAGGACTGTTCGAGAGCATGCAGAATCCATTGCGATTCAGAAGGCCTATGCATTATCAGATGGTAATATGTCTAAGACGGCCGAATTACTGGGCATAACACGCCCAACCTTATATAGCCTGATAGAGAAGTATGAGCTGGCGATAAATCACTAAACTTCATGAATAAAAGAGTCGCCAATTGGCGACTCTTTGTTTGATTACAAAATAATACTGTATTTTTAGTTTCTTACAGCTACCTGCCTACTAACTAAGAATAATAGCCCTATAGCCATTATTAATATTGTGCCCGGTTCGGGGACTGCTCTAATACTGAACCCAAACTGTACTGTTGTATGAGCTGCTTCTGGCGTGAGGAAACCCTGGCATCTCATGCCGGAAGGTCCAGTGTTGAAGCCTAACGCCGCACATTGACCATCGTTTAAAAAGCCTATGGGTGAAGGTGTTAGGCCTGGGCCTAAAATCAGCACGTCAACAAGGTAGTGATTACCATCATAAAATAAGGGTAAGTTTAGAGTAGGTGTTCCGGAAAAACCAAAAAGGTCGCCGCATGGTGTTGGTGTACCACCTGCACATGGCCCCGCATTTAAAGTTTCTCTAAATTCAAAGTCAAATAGTAGTGTAGGTGCAGGTATAGCTGGCCCAGCAGCAGGAAGTACGGGTGTCAATGTTAAGGTATCTGTCACTCTTGCACTTAATAAAGTGGCAAAATCTGTACTCATGGAGTTATTCCAGTGAGTGAACGAAACACCTAGGCCTATTTCGCTGCCAGAGGGCATTCCTGGGCCAAACATGGTATCTACTGAACCTACAACCGGGCCACCACCATACCTGTCGCTACCTGTATCCCCTGAGCCGACAGTTAATGCACTTCGCCCTGAAGTTGTATTGGTATAGTAAGGGGCAGGAGGAGCCGGAGGAGGGGCAGCTCCCCAAGATAATTCATAGTCTGTGGCTATGGTTGTTCCTGTGCCGGCGCCAAATACCGCATTAGAAAACGTCGCATCAGTAGAGTAGCTCCATTCAGTTACTATCAGTCCTGCGTGAGCTGAAGTAGATAGAGCATTTAATACTAGTATCCCTGTAGCAAAAATAACTCCTTTTATGATCGTGTTAATAGTATCCATTAGTATCACCTGCCTTTATTAGTAAACATAAAATAGCTATTGAAACCAATGGCTAGAATGCTGCATATATCCTGCCAAGCTTATAACAGGCTGATTATTAGTTAGAATTCATTAAAATAGAAACAGCCAGACATTGTCTGTATAAAAAATAAACAAACATAAATGAAGGTGAAATGAATATTAAGTTATTAATAAAAGGCAAATTTTAAAACTATAGCAAAAATTTACTGACGAAAAATTCGAAGCTCTGCCCAAAAAACAGTGTAAAAAAAATTGACACAACCTAGGTTAGCTCTAGGCTTGCCATGATTAAAGTGAGAGATATCAGTCAATTAGAATTGTATTAGTTGTCTGACGAGCTTTGATCTATTTATGGATTGCGTTCATGGCAGGCTTCTACTCTTCTATTTGGCTTTCTGCATATTGTCTACTTTTTTGTTTAAGTAGTTTGTCAACGTACCTCGCCATCTTTACTTTTTGCTTGATAGTAGTATCCAGTATTTCTTCTACATCACGCAAAACCTCTTTCAAGTTTTCAACTTTACTTGATGAATTTACTGCAACTTGAGTCGGCTCGTTGCTTTGTAATTGCTGAGAGTGCAATGAACCAGTTAACTCAACTTCCATTTCGTTGGCAACCTCATTGATAGCGTCAACATCAATACTTTCAAGCTCCTCTAGAAAGCCGAATAACAACAGGCGATCTACAAAAATATTTATTTTACGTGGTACGCCTAAGGTTTTTTCGTGAATGAGTTCAAAGGCCGTATCAGAAAACAGCTGCTCCCTATTGCAGCCTGCTTGGTGTAGCCTGTGGTTAATATAGTCCTTTACTTCTTCATCCGACAAAGGCTTAAGGTGGGCAGAAGCAATAATCCTTTGCCTAAATTGCTCCATATTTGGAGCTTGTATTATTTCTTTTAGCTCTTCCTGGCCAAGAAGAAAGCTCTGAATTAACGGTTTATTGTTTAATTGAAAATTAGATAGCATGCGCAATTCTTCTACGGTTTCAGACGGTAGATTTTGCGCCTCATCTACAAGCAACAAGGCTCTTTTTCCTTGCCTGTTTAACTCAACAAGAAACTGTTCAATTCCCTGTAATAAATCAGCCTTACTATCTCCCTGAACATTAATACCAAATTCGGAAGCCACTAATTCTAAAAGTTCATGCGGGTTAAGCTTAGTGGTAACCAATTGCGCGGCAACTATACTAGAGTCTCCAATATTATTAAGGAGGTTTCTGGCTATTGTTGTTTTTCCCGTTCCAATCGGACCTGTGATAACGATAAAACCTTCGCCCTGATCCAGTCCGTATTGAAGATAAGAAAGCGCTCTTTGGTGATGATTTGAAGCAAAAAAGAACCTGGGATCTGGGCTTAGCTGGAACGGCTTCTCTTTAAAGCCATAATAAGTTTCATACATATTAAAAATCTTTGCTTATATTGAAAATAGCACGTACTTCTTCATAGGTTCGTATGACTTCAGAAGAGCTTCTATCAAGATACTGGAGAGTAAAGTTGGTTGATAATGTTCTAGCAAGTTGACGGGTGTAGGTGGTGGCGACTGTCCGATAATAGTCATTTTGTCCGTTTGTTTCGGGGTTGCTCTTGTCAAACTCTTCACGTCTAAAGTCAGCCGTAATTGTAAAGTCACTTTTACCGCTTACTTTCCTGGTTATGCTCATATTTGCACTTAATGAATCATCCTGCCTGCCGGTATTTAAGCTCTCACGCTCTCTATTATTTATAGAGAGGGAAAAAGTGGTGCGAGACAGGGTTAGCTGTGTCTGCCATGAAAGTGTTTTGTTCAGAGAGAACTCGTTGCCTTCTATTAGTTCTTGATCATATAAAGAGAATAACTGGAATTGCTCAAAGTCAATTTCAGTATTTGAAGATAAAAAACAATCGGAAAAGTCACTCTCCAAATTCGCACTTTCAGGACACCAGTAGTTACCCAGTAATACTTGCTGATAACTATTCCTGTCAAATGCATCAATAGTTTCATTATACGAAATTGTATTCTTCAAGCGCTTAATTTTATGTTCAAATTCAAAGTCATAGGAGTCGCCATAAAACCTTTGACTATACTCTGCCGTTAAAGAAGTTCTTTGTGATGGTTGCCAGTTTACCGCAACAGTCAGGTAATCATCTGTGAGCTTTTTATCCTCGACATAGTTGTATGACATATCCAGGAAAAAATGAGGAGATACTTTCCAACGAAACCCCGGCCCAAATGAAGTCATGCTTGTATTGGTACTGCTAGCAATATCACCAGACGAATCTTCGTCATAAAATCTTAGTAGTGGTGTAAAATTGAACCCTGTGTATATACCTAGCAGTGCTTCGGCATTATAGGTTTCGCCTGATAAGTCATTATTCTCTCTTTTTGTAAAGAAGCCATCTACTTGCCAGAGTAGGCCAATGTTTTCATTTTTACTTGATGTATTAAAGGCTGCTGTGTAGCCATTGCTCTCACCTATATCGTCTTCAGCGGAGTGAATATTATATTTGAGAGAAGAACTAATCAAAAACTTGCTGTTTTCGATATTATACTCAATACCCGTCATGTAGCTTCTATATTCAACAGTATCTCCCGATACCAAGTCAGCCAAACTATTATTTGCGCTATTTTTTGATACATTGTTGATAGAGGCGCTTGCAACTATTGCCGGGCCTTCTGTCCATAAGGCTAACCGTCCATTAGCATTAAGGGTGCGGAAATCATCATCCAGATCATGGTTGTGGGTATAAGTTGCGTAAGTACCAGTAGCATCCAACGAAAACTCGGCTAAACGAGAGTTGAATTGGGTTTCTATGCCAGCAATATATTGGCTAACATAGCTGGTGGTTTTGTTATTTTTTTCCAGCTCAACATTGTCAGTATATGTTTCTTCAAAGACCAGGTTGGGAGTAAACTCCCACTCTCCACCGTTGGCCTTTGCTGCCAAAGCATAAATAACTAGACCATATATTAGCCATTTATGATTTTGCGCCATATCCGTATCCATAGCCGTAGTAGCCATATGTATCCTTAGATGATTTCAGCGTTTTATTCATAACCAAGCCAAGAGCCATTTCTTCATTAAGCAGACTGGTTGCTTTTTTAACATCTTCTATTTTGGTTTTAGACTCTTCAACAACAATAACTGCCTGCCCCATCAAGTTAGATAAGACAGGGGTTTCTGTCACCCCCAGGATTGGTGGGCAGTCAAAGATAACAACTCGATCAGGATATCTGTCGGCCAATTCTTTTGCTAAATCAGCCATTTTATTACTGGCTAATAATTCATTGGTTAAATGGTGAGGTTTACCCGAAGGAATTATTTTCAGGTTGTTAATATTTGTACTGTATATGATATCTTGGAGCGAATCTACGTCAGAGAGTAGGTACTCCAGCAGGCCATTCGAGGCTTCAAAGTCCAGCTCCCGGTTGATACTGGGTCTTAAAACGTCTGCATCTACGAGTAAAACGGTTTTATCCTGTTCCAGGGCTATGCTGAGAGCCAAGTTTATCGAGACAAAAGTTTTGCCCTCATTAGGGTTTGAGCTCGTTACCATAATCAGATTGCTATTTTGCAGTGTCTTTGACGCGCCACCAAAAGCGTTATTGAGTAACTTCCGCTTGATTTGTCTAAACTCTTCCTGGGTAACCTTCCTGCTACCTGCACCAAACATATAGCCGCGTTCTATCAGGCTTTCACCGTCAATATTAATATCCGCTTTTATACTTTCGTTATCAGATACTGCATCCGCAGGTTTTTCAGCCTGTGGCTCGACAGGGGCAATATTGTTCACTTCTTCAACATCAGTTTTAACACTTTTATCTGCCAGCTTCTGCTTTGCAAGTGCTTTTTCAATAGTACTCATGACTTAAAATATCCTTTGCAAAGGTGCCTGAATCAAATCCGGAAAAGCAAAATAACTGATAAACAACACCAAAATGCCCAACAATGTGATATTTGAGATAATAAAGATGAGTGTCTTTTTTCTATGCCAGCTATGTAACCCCAGGTTTTCATTAGCCGAAACCATGCCAAAAATAGGGATCCCGGTCGCTTTAGACAGCTGTTTAGATGAGGTGACAATAGGGTTTAACTGGCTCATTAATAAAGACAAACCCATGCCCGCACCTATGCCGAGTACCGTTACAGCAACGAAGAATAACACTCTAGGGGGGCCTGAAGGCGCCGTTGCAGCTCGAGGAGGATCTATTACTCTAAACTGAATTTTATCTGTAGTCTCATCTGCTTGCTGTGCCAGTTGAGCAGTTTCTCGACGATTTAGAAGTTCATCATGTTTTTGCTTGGTAATATCATAACCGCGAGTTAACGCAACTAGTTCGGCTTCGATTTCCGGTAAGGTATGAATCTTACTTTCCAGCTCTTGAACATCACTCTTATAATTATTTGACCTGACTTTAAGAGAGGCAATCTGGTTTTTAAGTTGGTTAATTTCTATTTGTACTTCCTGTAACACTGGGCTTTGACTAATAGCGGCAAGGTTGGAGTTGCCATCCGAAGAAGCAGCAATAAATTTCTCTATTTCTACTGCTCTTTGTTTATTTAAGTGCTCAAGCCTTCTTTTTACTTCTTTTACATCAGGATGCTTGTCGGTATATCTTAATTGCAGAGTATCTAAGGAGGCTTCAAGTTCTTCTATTCTGGCGTCATAGGTGGTTTGAATAGTATTTGAGCTCTTTATCTTGTTCTGTGAGCTTGTGGTTGAATTTTTGTCAACGGCTAGCTGTGCTTCCGCTGACTTTAAGCGTGTGGTCGCTTCCAACAACTCAAGTTCGATAGCCTTCAGCTTTTCTTTAGCCGAGTTCAATTTCTGGTAATAGCCACCAGATTGATTAGGTAGCACATCACTATATTTCTGCTTAAAGTCGGTAAGTTTGGCTTCCGCACTCATGAGCCTGTTTTCATACTCTTTAATTTGAGTATTTAGAAACTTTTGCGCCGTATCTGATTCACTGCGCGTTTCCCCCAAAGTGTTCTCAATAAAAACCGTAAGGGCTGATTGCACTATATTTTTGGCCATTTCCGGATTTTTATCGTCTATCGACAAGGTATATATATTTTCCCGGCCTGCAGTTGATATTTTCAGATCATTTTTTAGGCGTGCAATTATTGCTTCGTATTCTTCATTAGTATTTGCCTGCACATCCAGGTCTGTCATACGGGAAATACGTTCTAGGTTTGGTCGGCTAAGTAAAGTTTTTACCATAAGCCTAATTTGTGTTTGAGGATTAGTTTCTACCGTTAACCCTCTTAGTAGTGGCCGTAACAATGATTGAGTGTCGACATATACCCGAGCCTCAGATTCATAGACATCTGGCATTGCCGCAATGAAATACCAACCCAACGGACAGATAAGCCATGTTGAAATCATAATATAACGGCGTTTTATCCAAATTCCTTTTAGATAATCAATTATCTGTTCAAGTATTTCTTGCATTCCTGACCTCAAAAACAGGTTGTTTTCTTATATTAATTAATGCTATTTGTTTATGTGACTTTATAATGATTAAAACCAGGCTTCTGGAATGATGATGATATCACCAGGCAGCATGTCGACATTTGCGACAATTTCACCACCTTTTAACAAATCTTCAATGAAAATGTCATATTGTTTTTGTTGGCCACCTTCTATTCTAACCAATACAGCATCGTTACCATCGGCAAACTCTGTTAAGCCTCCTACTTGAATCATAACATCGAGCAAAGTCATATGTTGTGTATAGTTAATCGCTTTCGGCTCTGTAGCTTCACCAATAACCCTTATTTGCTCGCTAAATGGACCAACAAAATTGTTGACCGTAACTGTTACAACCGGCTCCCTAAGATAAGTACTTAAAATCTCTTCTATTGAGCGGGCTAATTCTGTTGGTGTCTTTCCCGAAACAGGAATATCTTCAACCAGCGAAGTGGTGATCATTCCATCAGGGCGAACAATAAAGGACCCTGACACTTCCGGATTTCGCCATACAAATATATTAAGAACATCACCGGCACCTATCAGATATTTATATGAATCCGTGTCTTTAGTTATTGATGGGTGAAGTTTTGCACTGGGCAAGGTATTGGAACTACAGCCAATTACAAGCTGTGTCAGAATAATCAAGACGATTACTTTTATACTGTTGATAAAATTTTTTTCCATGGTCACGATACCTTTTTCACAACTGAATTTTATTATTTACATAAACTACCAGATTGTATTTGATTTTTACAACCTATGCACATTTTTTAATTCAGGTTAACGATTTATTAATTTATGTTGTTTTACCGCGACATTCTTTACATTTATTAGTTGATAGATTCTAATATGCTGGCGGCTTTTCAGTTGGCGCTCAGCAATTTAAAAGGAATCTTAATTTTATATGTCTAGTCCAAAGTTTCGAGACCTATCTTCGGGTAGCAAGTCACTAGTCATTATTGAACTGGTATTTTTTGCCGGTGCATTCATAGCAGCAATTTATCTAAACGAGCTGATTAATTTCGTTAGTTACACTCCGATACCCAATAATCTTCTATTCGTTTACGCGCTCGTTTTTGCTTTGGTTGTGCAATTATCGTCTCTCGCACTAGGTCTATATAATTCTAAATTAAGAGAAAATTTCCGAGGTGTTGTTCGTCGATTGTTAGTTTCGGTAGCTATCGGCTTTTTTATTGTCACCATAGTAAACCCTTTCTATGGCCAGTATGCATTACCAACAGAAATTCTATTAGTATCTTCATTTTTAAGTCTGCTGTTGGCAAGCGCTTTTCGTTATATCACATTACAGGTCGACTTCTTTGGTTTTAATAAGCGGAATGTTTTGGTGCTTGGTGCCGGAGAGCGAGCTTCAATTATAGAAAAAAGAATGCGTCGAGATGTTGACCGTCAAGGCTTTAATATTCATGGCTTTATTATTATGAATGGCGACCTCGATGATGGCATCAAGAATGAAAGTAAGATCAACCTAGACAGCTCCCTGGTAAATTATGCTATGGAGCATGAGATTGATGAAATAGTAGTTGCCAGCGATGAACGCCGTAACAATCTACCTGTTGATGAATTGTTTGCCTGTAAAATTCGTGGTGTCGAAGTCACTGAGATCTTGGACTTTATTGAACGAGAAACTGGCCAGATAGCTGTTAACCTTATTTATCCTAGTTGGGTGATTTATTCCAATGGCTTTGCATCATCCAACCACCTTAGAAATACACTGGACTGGGTTTTTAATGCCTCTATGGGTTTTTTCCTGTTTCTCCTGACTTGGCCTGTGATGTTAATAACGGCGGTATTGATAAAGCTTGATGAAGGACTAAAAGCGCCCGTTTTTTATTTGCAGGAGCGTGTCGGGCTGGATGGGCAGGCATTTAATATCATTAAATTTAGAAGCATGCGTATTGACGCAGAGAAAGACGGCGCTCAAATGGCACAGAAGAATGATGATCGCACAACAAAAATTGGCAAGTTCATTCGTAAGTATAGGGTCGATGAATTGCCACAAATTTATAACGTTATGCGTGGTGATATGGGCTTTGTTGGCCCTCGTCCAGAACGCCCTGAGTTCGTACAAGATTTGATCAAGACTATTCCTTATTACAATGAACGTCACAATGTCAAACCGGGTTTAACAGGTTGGGCTCAACTTAAATATCCTTATGGCTCGACTCAGGAAGACTCGCTTGAAAAACTGAAGTATGATTTGTACTACATTAAACACCGTAGCTTTTTGTTAGATCTCTTGATTCTGATAAGGACTGTAGAAATCGTTTTATTTGGTAAAGGTAGATAACGATATCATGCAGTTAGAAAGGAATGATTCAATTGTTAATGCCATGACAGTTGATGTTGAAGATTATTTTCAGGTTTCGGCGTTTGAAGGGGTGATTGACAAAGCTGACTGGTCGAAACTGCCACTTCGTGTCGAGAAAAATACCTTTCGCCTATTGGAGCTTTTCGCACAATATAATGTGAAAAGTACTTTTTTCACTTTGGGTTGGGTTGCTGAACGTTGTCCTAACTTAATCAAAGCCATTGTAGAGCAAGGGCACGAATTAGCCAGTCACGGCTTTGCCCACCAGCGTGCAACGCATATGACTCGCCAAGAGTTTTTTGCTGATGTCGAACGAAGTAAAAAAATTCTGGAAGATACATCCGGGCATGAAATTATTGGTTACCGGGCCCCAAGCTTTTCCGTTAATGAGTCAAATACCTGGGTATATGACGCCTTAGTTGAGTTGGGATTCAAATATAGCTCAAGTACTTACCCAATTCAGCATGATCTCTATGGAGTACCTGATTGGCCAAGGTTTAAAAATTTGAGAAACGAAGGGATACTGGAAATACCCATACCTACCCTTCAAAAAGCCGAAAAAAATATTGGCATTGGTGGTGGAGGCTATTTTCGCTTGTACCCCTACTGGATGTCCAAACAACGCATTAACAAATACTTAGCGCAGGAAAAGCAGCCTTATAGCTTTTATTTTCACCCATGGGAAATAGATCCGGGGCAACCAAGGGTCAAGGGGGCGTCGTTTAAATCCAAAATAAGACATTATATTAATTTATTTCATATGGAGAAAAAGGTTGAGCGTTTATTAATGGATTTTAATTGGGATACGATGAAATCTGTTTATCTGGACGATTCAATTCAATAGAGAGTTTTATTTTGAGTAATCTGTACACAATCAACCAATTAAGCAAAGATGATATGCAAAGGTGGGACGCCTATGTAAGGGCTCACTCACAAGGAAGCTTCTTTCATCTCAGTGGCTGGAGCGAAGTTATTAAGAAGAGCTTTTCTCATAGCTGTCATTTTATTTATGCAGAGAAAGGTGGGCAAATTTGTGGAGTACTCCCCCTGGTTGAAGTGAAAAGCACACTCTTTGGTCACGCCCTGATCTCCACACCATTTTGTGTATATGGTGGTGCTATCGGGGATTCGGAAGAGGTAGTACGTAAACTGGAGAATGAAGCTTGTCAGATTGCCGAAAAGCTAAATGTTGATTATTTAGAGCTCAGATATAAAGAAAAGCAAAATTCAGACTTACTACTGAAACAGGCTCACAGTACTTTTGGCTGTGAATTGGCGGAAGATGCTGATGCGATACTGGCTAATGTGAAAAAGAAGCAGAGAGCGGTTATTCGCCATTCATTAAAGAACGAGCTGTCAACAGATACATCAGATAACTTGGATGCGTTTTACGATTTATTGTCACAAAGTTACCGAAACCTGGGTACACCAATATTTTCCAAACGCTTTTTCTCAAACCTAAAGGAAGAGTTTAAAGACGAGCTTGATATCTTAGTTATTAGGGATAAGCATGGACAGCCATCGAATGCGGTTATGAATTTCTATTTTGGTGACCAAGTCTTGCCCTATTATGGTGGAGGGAATAATGAGGCTCGTTCGTTAAAAAGTGCAGATTACATGTATTATCAGGTAATGTGTAATGCAAGGGACAGAGGGTTCACTTGGTTTGATTTTGGCCGAAGCAAAAATGATAGTGGTCCATATAAATATAAAAAAAATTGGGGCATGGAACCTATGCCTTTACACTATTACTACCACTTGGTTAAAGCCGAGGCTTTACCTAATCTCAGCCCAAATAATCCCAAATATAAAATGTTTATATCTATGTGGCAGAAGTTACCCCTTAAGGTCAGCCAGATTATAGGGCCTTTCTTGTCAAAATATTTAGGTTAATTAAATGAACAGCACAGAAAAAAAAGCTGTATTGGAAAAAACAGACAGATTGGGAAGCAATAAGGAGCCTTTATTGTTTCTATGTCATCGTATTCCGTTTCCGCCTAATAAAGGTGACAAGATAACAACGTTCAATTTATTGAAGTTTCTCGCAAAGCGCTATCAAGTGCATTTAGGCTGCTTTATTGATGATGAATATGACCTGAAATATATTAAGGAACTTGATAAGTATTGCCATAGTTCACACTGTATTGATATTTCCCAAAAACGACAACTTGTTAGTGGTGTAAAAGCATTACTGACCGGAACAGCTGTTTCTAACGCTCATTATCGATCTGCTGAACTTCAGCAATGGGTGGATATGACGGTCGATACATTCAATATCAGTACATTATTCGTCTATTCTTCAGGAATTTCCCAGTTTATTGAGCATTCAAAATACCGAGAGAAAACACGAGTTATAGATATGGCCGATATAGACTCGGATAAATGGCGCCAATATGCAGAAAATAAGCCCTGGTATTCTCGTTGGATTTATTCGAGAGAACAAAGAATCCTCGCGGATCATGAACAGCGGTTGTTAAAAGATTTTGAAGCCGTGACCTTTATTACGGATGAAGAGTCGGCTCTGTTTCGTTCTATGTCTCCTAAAGCTATGGCCGATAAGGTATATACCTTGTCCAATGGTGTAGATACGGATTATTTCGATCCTAAGGCTGAATTTGATCTGACTGACTTGCCGAAATTAAAACCTTTATCTATTTGCTTTACCGGTGCCATGGACTATTGGGCGAATGTTGATGCAGTCACCTGGTTTTGTAAAAACGTTTGGCCACAAGTGGTTACTGAGTTCCCAGAATGCACTTTTTATATTGTCGGCGGAAAACCGCCTGCGAAGGTAAAACAGCTTGAGTCTATTCAGGGGGTTATAGTTACCGGGCGTGTACCTGATGTTAGACCATATTTGGATGTTGCCAAGGTCGCTGTCGCTCCTATGCGCATTGCAAGGGGAGTACAAAATAAAGTGCTAGAAGCCATGGCAATGGCAAAACCTGTCGTTATGACCTCCATGGGTCAAGAAGGAATACAGGTTGATGCCCGGCAGAAAGCGCTTGTCCTTGATGAACCAAGTGCAATGGCAAAGAGTATCGTTACTTTATTAAAAACAGAAGAAGTAGATTTTTCTGAAAATCGCCAATGGATAGTGAAACGATATAGCTGGGAAGGGGCCTTACAAAAGCTTCCCTGCCTACTTTCTCTAAATAATACTGAATTTGAAAAGGAATTGATTAATGATAGTTCGTGCTAAAGCGCCGCTTAGAATCGGGTTAGCTGGAGGAGGAACCGATGTGTCTCCTTATAGTGATGTTTATGGAGGTTGTATTTTAAATGCGACCATTAATATGTTTGCCTATACCACTATCGAAGTGAGGAACGATGGACTGTTGCATTTTGAGGCGAGTGATATTCAAAAATCATACTCTGGCGAAGCCAAGTGCTCGATAGATGTTTCAGGAGAGTTGATTCTACATAAAGCAATATACAATCGTATCGTTCGAGACTTTAATAACAACGAGCCATTAGCAATTAATGTGATTACCTATTCTGATGCTCCTCCAGGAAGCGGACTAGGCTCCTCGTCAACCATGGTGGTATCTATTCTCGCCGCCTATAGAGAATTATTGAAGCTGCCCCTGGGGGAGTATGATCTGGCACACCTGGCCTTTGAAATAGAGCGAGAAGATTGTAATTTATCTGGTGGTAAACAGGATCAGTATGCGGCGACCTTTGGTGGTGTAAATTTCATGGAGTTCCATCAAGACAGGGTATTGGTTAATCCCTTAAGGATTCGTCCGGATATTCTCAATGAACTGGAAAGCCAAATGGTGCTTTATTTCACCGGTATTTCTCGGGATTCGGCAAAGATTATCGATGACCAGATAAAGGCGTCGGCGGATAAAGATGATAGTAAATCACTGGAGTCTTTGCATTTGGTTAAACAGCATGCTTTTGAAATGAAGGAATGCTTGTTAAGAAATGACATCAAGGGGATGTCAGATATCTTGAAGGCTTCATGGCTTGCTAAAAAAGGCACTTCCAGTTCAATCTCTAATCCTCATGTTGAAGAAGTTTCTGAACTCGCCTTAGCCAATGGGGCTAAATCTTTGAAATTGTCAGGAGCGGGCGGTGGAGGCTTTATGATGATTTTCGCCGAACCGACAAAAAAGTTAGCCTTGATGAATTTACTTGAAACGACGGATGGTCAAGTCCACAAATTTCAACTTACCCAAACGGGAGTGCAGGCATGGACAGTTTAAACTACATCACAAAACATATAGAAAAGAGTATTCAAACTAAGCAAGCCATATTAGCTGATAGTGAACTGATGCAAAGAATTGTCGAGGCGGCAGAACTTTGTATCAAGGCGTTAAAAAACGGTAATAAAGTCATTTTTGCCGGAAATGGTGGCAGTGCTGCAGACTCTCAGCACCTAGCGGCTGAGTTTGTTAGCCGCTTTAATTTTGATCGACCCGGCCTGGCTTCCATTGCTCTAACTACAGACACGTCAATGTTAACGGCAATAGGCAATGATTATGGTTTTGTGCAGTTATTTGCTCGCCAAATCCAGGCAAATGGTCAAGAAGGTGATGTTTACTTTGGTATCAGTACCTCAGGCAACTCTGCAAATATCTTGGAGTCGGTTTACCTGGCGAAAGATATGGGGATAACGACAGTGGCTTTATGTGGAGCTGCAGGTAAACTACCAGAAGTTTGTGATTTAACCTTAAATGTTCCCTCAACTTCTACCCCCTATATTCAGGAGTCTCATATTTCCATAGGGCACATCATTTGTGGTTTGGTTGAAGAGGCCATGTTTAGCGAATTAAAGCCAAAAGAGTGTAAATAGATGGAAGCAATTTTACTTGCTGGCGGACTAGGAACGCGTTTACAGGGTGTAACAGGAGACAGGTATCCTAAATCACTGGCGGAAGTGGGTGGCAAGCCTTTTATTCACTACATCATTAAATACCTCGAAAGCATGGGGGTTAATCGCTTTATCTTTGCCGTTTCACACCATGCTCAAATGATTATTGACAGTGTAGAGTCAAATTTTCCAGACCTGGATGCCGCTTTTTCTACGGAAGAAAGGCCTTTAGGAACAGGCGGCGCAATAAAACAAGCGCTAGCACTTGCCAAGGATGATAGGGTTCTCGTGGTAAACTCCGACTCTTTTATGGAGTTTTCACTGGATGACTTTGTTAGCTTTTCTGCGACTCATAACAGCAGTTTAAGTATGGTCTGTACGGAAGTGGAGGATGTCAGTCGCTTTGGCTCTGCTGATATTTCAGAGCAAGATGAATTAATTAAGTTCTTTGAAAAAGGCAAACAAGGCGCTGGCTATATAAACTCTGGCATTTACCTTATTGATAGCCGGCACCCGGTCATAATGTCAAAAAAAGGTAAGTTCAGCTTTGAAAATGAGATACTTTCGAACGAAAAAGTATCCGTTTATGCCATGAAAAATAAAGGCTTGTTTTTTGATATTGGCACTCCTGATGATTTTGAGGGAGCACAAAAGCTAGTCAATAATCATAGCCATCTGTTTGTGAAAAACTAGGTTTATACCAGTTAGGCATATACATTTTAAACAAGCTGTTTTAAATCAGATGTTTAGGTTCAGCAAATTAACTAAAAATAAGAAAAACAAAGATATAACAATATGAAGATACTACACATATTTGATCACTCGATACCACTTCATAGCGGTTATACCTTCCGAAGTCGATCTATCTTAGTTTATCAGCAAAAATTGGGCCTAAAGACATGTCAGATCACAAGCTCAAAGCAAGGTGAAGTGGCCCCTGCATTAAAAGATACTGTTGAAGGGTTTGACTTTTATCGAACACCCAAAGCTGAGGGTTTTTTATCAAAGTTACCCCTGATAGGCCAACTGGCGACTATTCAGACACTTGCCAAGCGACTTGAACAGGTGGTGAAGGAAGAAAAACCCGATATCTTGCATGCTCACAGTCCTGCATTGAATGGCATGGCTGCCTTGATGGTAGGCAAGAAAATGGGAATTCCCGTTGTATATGAAGTTCGCGGGTTTTGGGAAGATGCAGCGGTGGATCATGGTACCTGTAGGGAAGGAGATTTAAGGTATCGACTTTCAAAAATGATGGAGACTTATGTTGTTAAAAAGTGTCATGCCGTTACCGCAATTTGCGAAGGTATTCGCCAGGACTTGGTGGCACGTGGTGTTGAGAAAGAAAAAATCACTTTAATCCCGAATGCCGTAAGTATTGATTCATTCCCACAAATTACCCAGCCCGCTCAACACCTTAAAGAAACTCACAAACTAGAAGACGCTTTTGTCATTGGGTTTGCGGGCTCTTTTTATCAGTACGAAGGTATTGATATTCTAATAAGAGCACTGTCGATTATTAAATCCAAGGGACTTAATGTAAAAGTTCTGCTTGTTGGTGGTGGCGCTCAATTTAGCAATATCCAAAACCTCATTGAAGAACTAGGCCTAAAAGAGGATGTCATTGTCACAGGGCGTGTGCCGCACCAAGAGGTGAAAGATTATTACAGTATCATGGACGTGACTGTACTACCTAGAAAATCGATGAGATTGACCGAGCTAGTGACTCCATTAAAACCTTTGGAGGCAATGGCCCTAGGAGTTCCTGTAGTGGCTTCCGATATAGGTGGACATAAGGAAATTATTAAAAATTATGATAATGGCTTTTTATTTAAAGCGGATGATGAAGTTGCTCTGGCAAATGCCATTGAAGAACTAATTGAAGATGGTGCAAGGTTGCCTGGGGTTATTAAAAATGCGCGGGCATATGTAGAAAATGTTCGTAACTGGAAAATTTCAGTGTCAAACTACCCATCTGTGTATGAGTATGCAAAACAAGGATAGTAAGCCTGATGAATAAGCTTTTTTTAAAGCCTCATTTTTTGCTGATATTATTTACGCTCGTAGCCTGGGCAGGCATATATTCATCTGCGCTTGTTTCAATGGTACACACCTGGAATGGCTCTAATACCTATAATCACGGTTACCTGATTCCCATAATTGTTGGATACTTAATTTGGGAAAAAAAGACCGACATTCAAACTTTAAACATTCAACCAATACCTTGGTTGGTTCTGTTACTTTTACCTATTCAGTTTGTTCAGTTTATTGGTGACTTGAGCGGCATCATGCTATTGGAACAACTTGCTGCATATGCAGCTTTAGTTGTAGTTGTTGTCGCAATTGTAGGGTGGAATATAGCCAAGGTGATCACCTTTCCCCTGGCTTACTTAGTGTTTGCAATTCCTATGGGAGAGGAGTTTGTCCCGCAACTTCAGCAGATTACTGCGGACATCAGTGTTTGGCTGCTGGAAGTGAGTGGGGTACCGGTTTATCGCGATGGCTTATATATTTACGTACCGAATGGTATTTTTGAAGTTGCAGAGGCATGTGCCGGCATTCGTTTTTTAATAGCATCGATTGCACTAGGAACTCTGTTTTCTTATATCTTTTTTCAGACAACATGGAAGCGTATCGCGTTTTTTATGTTGACGATGAGCTTTCCAATCATTGCCAATGGTATTCGCGCATACGGCATTATGATGATTGGTTATCATACTGACATGGAATACGCTACCGGTGCCGATCATCTGATTTACGGCTGGTTCTTCTTTTCATTGGTATTGGGGTGCCTGTTCTTAATCGGTAATGCGGTGAAAGAACCCTTGCCAGCCCGAAATAATCAGCAAGAAAATAAGGCTAATCCAACCATAAAACAGCCTAACAAGTTGCTTTATGTAACAGCTGTTTCAGCTTTGGTATTGGTACTTCCCGCATTATATAAACAAGCTTTTATGAATTTAGAGCCGGCCAAGAATAAGCTTATTCAAAATAGTAGCTGGCAAGCATACCAGGTTAAGGAGCTGGGGGATTGGCAACCAAAATTTGAGACCGCAGATCAAACTTTTAAGTATCAGTTACCGCTAAAAAGTACCTCTATAGACATTGAAAACTTGGCTGTTGGAGTCTACATCGCGAATTACCTGCAAGATAATCAAGATAAAGAGCTGATTAACTGGGGCAACTGGCAATATAACAAAGATGCTTGGACTATATCTAATTCCGATTCTTTTAATAAAACTATTGATGCTGTTGAAATAAAGAGCATACACCTGACCTTGAAAGCTGTAGGGGAGCGCCAGCGAGAGTTAATCTATTGGTATCAGGTAAACGACAATTACTCTGCAAACAATAAAGAAATAAAACTCGCTCAATTACTGGATAAGCTCAAAGGTAACTCGGGCGCAGGACGCTTTGTTGCGATCTCATTTGAATCGAACGGCCTATCAAAAAATACTCTCAGCCAAACTATCGAGTTGATTATGTCTTCATATGGCAAGGAGCTGGTTGAACGTGAGTAACAACAAACCCTTAGTCGTACATTTAATTTACAAGTTAGATGTCGGAGGCCTGGAAAAAGTGATGCTTGATTGCATACAGGGAACGGTCCACAAGGGAGTAGAACACGCTGTCATCGCACTCACTGAAGCAACCGAGTTTGCCCAGATGTTGCCTGAAAGTGTGCAAGTGTTCAGCCTGAATAAAAAGCCGGGCAGTGATCTAGCATGTCATATTCGTTTATTTAGGATTTTAAGAAAGTTAAAGCCAGCCGTTATTCAAACTTATAATATTGCGACCATTGAATACCACCCCATTGCCTGGCTTGCTGGAGTAAAGGGACACATTCATGCCGAGCATGGTCGGGATATTTATGATCCCAAAGGAGAGAATAAAAAGCACAACCTGTTACGCCGTTTGATGGTTTTCTTTATTCATTCCTATATTGCAGTTTCCGATGACTTAACTCAGTGGCTTATAAATTATGTCGGTTTGAGCAAAAAGAAAGTTAAATTAATTTATAACGGCATAGATACGGAAAAATTTGCTCAGAAACAAGAGTTATCACGAGATATTTTGCCTTTTGGTAAGAATACCTATTTGTTTGGGGCCATTTCCAGGTTAACGCCGATCAAGGACCACCAAAACCTTATTCATGCATTCGCTATTTTGAATAACAAGCTTTATCAAAAGTCGAATAGAACCGATGATATTAAGTTGGTTATTGTCGGTGATGGCCCTCTTGCTACTGAATTGAGAGCTTTGGTTGAAGAGCTGGATTTAAAAGATCACGTGTATTTTACCGGTGAGCAAAGTGAGATAGAGAAGATACTGCCGGAGCTGAATGTTTATGTTATGTCGTCCATTGCCGAAGGGATCCCGCTTGCTATTTTAGAGGCGATGTCAGTAGGCCTTCCCATTGTGTCAACCGAAGTCGGGGGCATACCTGAGCTGCTTGAAAACAATAAACAAGGGTTATTGGTACCGGCACAAGACAGTGAAGCATTGGCCAATGCTATGTTATGGATGCTCGAACACGATGTGGAATCGTTAGAGCAGGGCAAACGAAATCGGGATATTGTTGACAGTAAGTTTAGCCTCTCGGCTATGGTTGACAGTTATCTGCAAGAATATAAAAAATTAATTGGATAATCGAATATGTGCGGTATAAGTGGCTTCTTACATTTAACCAATTCTAGTACCCCGGATGAGGGCCTAATACAGCAAATGAATAATGCCCAATTTCATCGAGGGCCAGATGAAGGCGCCGTATTTATAGAAGGCCCCGCCGCACTTGCACATAGGCGACTCTCTATTATTGACGTAGCATCAGGCCAGCAGCCTCTAACAACACAAAATGGTCGATACACCATTATTTTTAACGGTGAAATATATAATTACAGGCAGTTAAGGGAAGAGCTGGTTAGTGAAGGGATAGAGTTTCAGACCAAATCTGATACCGAAGTTATCATACAGGCATGGACTGTTTGGCGAGAGCACTGTGTTGAAAAATTAAGTGGCATGTTTGCCTTTGTGATTTGGGACAAAGTAGAACAGTCATTTTTTATTGCTCGTGACCGTTTCGGTATTAAGCCTTTTTTCTATACCGTTCGTGATGGTGTTTTCTATTGTGGTTCAGAGCTGAAAACTTTAACTTGCATACCTGGTATTTCAAAGAATATTAACCCCAAATCGGTAGAGGAATTCTTCGCTTTGGGCTATGTCCCAGAGCCTAATACAATATTTGAGTCCATTTACAAATTGTCTCCTGGGCATACGCTTAAAGTTGCTAATGGCAATACAAAACTCGACATAACCCAATATTGGGATATTAGTTTTGATGGCGTTCATCAAGGAAGCGAAGAAGAATTAACAGCCGAGCTGGTGCAGAGGTTTAAAGCATCGGTACACAGCCATATGGAGTCTGAAGTGCCGTTAGGTGCGTTCTTGTCAGGTGGTGTTGATTCCAGCGCGGTAGTGGCCATGATGTCGCAGCTATCTGACGAGGACGTGACTACTTGCTCAATTGGTTTTGATGTTAAGGATTACAATGAAACAGAATTCGCTCAGCAGGTGGCGAAAAGATACCACACAGACCATAAAGAGCGCATAGTAGAAAGCGACGATTATGGATTATTGGACGAACTTTCCGCCTTGTATGATGAACCCTATGCTGACAGTTCTGCCATTCCCACCTATCGGGTGTGTCAGCTTGCACGGGAAAACGTAACAGTTGCCATATCCGGTGATGGTGCGGATGAACTGTTAGCGGGTTATCGCAGATACAAAATGTTATATAACGAAGACAAAGTCAGAAGAAAATTTCCAGATATTGTCCGTAAACCCGTATTTGGCTTACTGGGGAGAATATACCCGAAACTGGATTGGGCGCCACGCTTTCTCAGGGCCAAGTCGACTTTTCAGTCGATAGCAAAAGACTGTGTAGAAGGCTACTTTCACGGCGTATCTCTGGTAAAAGATGAGCAAAGGGCGAAAGTTTTTAGTGCTGAGTTTAGTAATAAGCTTAATGGCTATAATGCTGTGGAAGTATTTAAAGGCCACGAAAATAATTTTGATGGCGATAAGAAAGATACCTTGGCTTTGCTGCAATATATAGATATAAAAACCTGGCTGGTTGGCGACATCCTAACCAAGGTGGATCGCGCCAGTATGGCGCACAGCCTGGAAGTCCGAGTGCCATTTCTTGATCATGACTTCGCCCAGTGGGCGGTCAAGGTGCCGGCGAAGTACAAGTTAAATAATGGTATAGGTAAATTTGTCCTGAAGCGCTCCATGGAGCCGCATTTGCCAAATGATGTTTTATATCGTGATAAAATGGGCTTTAGGGTACCGTTGGCTGAATGGTTTAAAGGTCCGTTGAAACAAAAGTTGCGTGACACCTTATTAAGTGAGCCAATGAAACAGTCAAAGATTTTCGATATGAAATACATTGAGAAGCTTATCGATGAACATCAATCCGGCATCAGAGAGCACAGCGCCACGCTTTGGGCTTTGTTAATGTTTGAAGCCTTTTATCGTAGGCAGGTAAGTTGATGGCCAAACCAAAGAAACCATACCCAAAAGTAATGGTTTTAAGCTCGCTATTTCCAAGCAGCGTTGAGCCCGGAGCTGGTTTGTTTGTACGCGAACGTATGTTTCGGATTGCTGAACATTTACCTTTGTTTGTGGTGTCACCTAAGCCTTGGTTTCCTTTACAGTCATTAATTCAGCTATTTAAGCCAAGTTATAGGAAGAGCCCAGAGGCAGTTGAGAATATTCAAGGTATAAAGGTTTACTACCCTAGGTTTATCTCTCTACCCATATTTTTTCGTCGGTTTGACGGCTATTTTATGGCTTGGGCTGTTAAGCGCTTCTTAGAGCGTAAGAAGCTGTTAAGTAGCTTTGAACATATAGATGCTCACTTTAGTTATCCTGACGGTTATGCTGGCGCGTTGCTCAAGTCTTGGCTAAATAAAAGCTTAACCATAACCATGCGAGGAACAGAAGTACCACACAGTTCTCACCAGCAAAAAAAAACAAAGATGTTAAAGGCATGGTCGGCGGCAGATAGGGTTATTACTGTATCCTCATCACTTCGTGACCATGCAATAGAGTTGGGGGCGGACGCTGATAAGTTTGTGGTTATTGGTAACGGCGTAGATACAGAAAAGTTTGCGCCGGTTGATAATGCTGATGTCAGAAGACCATTATCGATAGATGTGAACGCTAAGGTAATTATCACAGTTGGAGGGCTAGTGCCCAGAAAAGGCTTTCACCGGGTTATTCAGGCAATGCCAGAAGTGATGAATGTACATCACAACCTGCATTACTTGGTAATTGGTGGCGCAACCTCGGAAGGGAACAACGAAGTCGAATTGAAAGAGCTAGCTGTTCAATTAGGCGTCAAAGACAATGTTCACTTTCTTGGAAAGAAAAAACCCGAAGAACTCAGGTACTTCCTTAGTGCGGCAGATCTATTTATTTTAATGAGTGGCAACGAGGGCTGGGCGAACGTTATTCTCGAAGCTATGGCCTGCAAAATTCCGGTATTAGCTTCTAATGTTGGTGGCAATGCAGAGGTGGTTGCACATGAATACTTGGGGAAAATTATTGAACTTGATGATCGACGACAATTGGAGCTGTCAATAATCGAACTCCTACATAAGCAGTGGCCGGAAGAAGATATTAGACAGTATGCCTTGGACAATAGTTGGCAGGACAGGGTAGAAAGATTACTGGCTATTTTTCAGAGTATTAAGGCTGATAAAGTATGAACAGTTTATATACCAAGTTAGTATCAAATTTTTTATTTCCATTGCATGAAATGCTTAAAAAACATGATTCGGTGCGAATAAAAAAACAACTGGAAAAAAGTCAGTGGTTTTCTAGAGAAGAAATAGAAACTAATCAGCTGAAAAGGTTAAAGGCCTTTCTCAATAAAGCTTATCAAAATGTTCCTTATGTGAAGGAAATGTTTCAATCGCTAGGTTTAACTCCGAGTGATATAAAATCCTTAAATGACCTTGCTAAATTGCCCTTTATGACTAAAGAGGTTATCCAGAAAAATTTCGATGCATTAAAGTCATTGCACTCAGGTCCGGTTGCAAAAGGTAATACAGGCGGTTCGAGTGGGCAGCCTTTGATTTTTATGATAGGAAAAGAGCGGTTAAGCCATGACGTTGCAGAAAAGTGGCGGGCAACTCGTTGGTGGGATGTTGATATTGGCGATAAAGAAATTGTTGCCTGGGGATCACCTATTGAACTGGGATCGCAAGATAAGGTTAAGCTGTATAGAGACAAGTTATTTCGCTCCGAGCTGATACCAGCTTTTGATATGACAGAAGAAAAGCTACTTGGTTTTATTGAAAAGATAAAGTCCATGAAGCCCAAAATGTTATTTGGCTATCCGTCTGTTTATCATTTGATTGCAAAAACAGCTGAGTCACATCACATTGATATGACAGGTTTAGGTATCAAAGTAGTATTTGTTACCTCTGAACGCCTATACCCATACCAGAGAGAGGCCATTGAAAAGGCTTTTGGTTGTAAAGTTGCCAATGGTTATGGGGGCAGAGATGCAGGTTTTATCGCTCATGAATGCCCAGGCGGAAACATGCATATTTCCGCAGAAGATATTGTTGTTGAAATCATTGGTAATAATGGCGAAGTATTACCTGATGGTGAGCAAGGTGAAATTGTTGTTACCCAACTTTCAACTGGCGACTTCCCCTTTATCCGTTATCGTACTGGTGATGTTGCCACTATTTCTGAAAAGAAATGTAGCTGCGGCAGGGGACTACCTATCCTTGAGAATATACAGGGAAGAACAACGGACTTTGTTGTTGCTGCAGACGGAACCATGATGCATGGTCTGGCTCTTATTTATGTACTTAGAGAGCTCAAAGGCATTGAGTCATTCAAAATAGTGCAAGAAACTTTGGAACATACAAGAGTATTAGTCATTAAAAATGATAATATTTCAGCTTCGTCACTCTCCTCACAAATTGTAGAGGGCTTTAAAAAACGATTGGGGAATTCTGTGCAAGTAGATGTTGAATTTGTAAAAAAAATTGATGCAGAGAAATCGGGCAAATTTAGATATGTAATCAGTAAGGTAGCAGCATAATGATAGATAAATTGGCCTTGTTATTTTCAAACTTAATGATCTTATATGCCATGTACCGATTAATAAAGCTAGAGTCAGCTCAGAAAAGTGACCAAAAAACAATCGAAAAAGTAAGTAAGCATGACTGATCTATTTGTACTAATTATCTATTTAAGTTTTTTTGTTTTTGGCCTGACAAGACCTTACATTGCCTTTGCAGGTTACATATGGGTAGATATTATTGGGCCGCAATTTATCACTTATGGCTTCATGTCTGGAAGACCATTGTCAATGGTAATGGCCATGTTATGCATTGTAAGTATTGTACTAAACTTTAATAAGTTATCAAAGCCAAAAGGTGCTGCAGTTCCAATACTAATTGTACTATTTGCACTCTGGGTAACTCTAACTACTTATTATGCGTACTTTCCAACACCCGCTTGGTACAAGTGGGATGTGTCTATTAAAACATTAATAATGTCTTTCTTGTTACTCTTTGTTGTTAATTCAAAGAAGCAACTGGAATTTATTATTATAACATTTTCATTGTCCATTGGTTATTTTGTCATGATTGCAGGGATGAAGTCGGCTGCAGGAGGGGGAGGTTATGGGGCACGGTTGATATCCAGTAGCGGAAACTCAGGACTGTCAGAAAGCTCTACTTTGGCAATGGTGGCCGTTTTGTTAATACCTTTTGTTCTTTTTTTGAAAAATCATACTTTGCTTTTTTCGCATTTAAAAAGGTATTGGTATATGTGGAATCTATCTGTTTTGGTTGTTGTTGCAAGTGTTATTGGTACTACAGCTAGGACTGGATTAATTGCACTGTCAGCTTATGTGGCAATATATATAATGCGAACAAAGAACAAACTTAGGAATATTACCATAGTAGCTCTGACTGTGTATCTATCTTTTTCTTTCTTTGTTACAGATGAGTGGACACAACGAATGGATACATTACAGGAGGTTCAGACTGAAGGCTCAGCTATGGGGAGAATTATGGTCTGGCGATGGACCATTGATTTTGTAAAAGAAAACCCTATGGGTGGTGGTTTTGGTTCCTTTAGGGCAAATGGTGGTGAATGGCAATTATATAATGATCCTCCATACTCAGGTACAAATTTTAAGGCATATCACAGTGTTTATTTTGAAGTGCTTGGCGAACATGGATATGCAGGTTTATGTCTGTTTTTAATGCTCATTGCAGTAACTTTTTTAAATAATAATAAGATTTACAAAGATAAAACTACCAGTGTTGAAGATCCATGGTTCCATACCTTGGCATTAACTTTAAACCATTGCCTAATAATTTTCTGCGTGGCAGGGGCCTTTATTGGGGTCGCATTTCAGCCAGTTATTTATTCTTTAATCGCTTTTTCTGCACTACTTAGGAAAATTTGGTACAAACAGTATTATGCATAATCTACAGCATTTAACGGGATTCCGAGGTCTAGCAGCATTGTTGGTAGTTTTTTACCACATTCAAAAATACATATCGCCTTATGTAAATGAGAGTGTTAATGCTTTTTTAAGTCATGGCTATCTAGCTGTAGATTTTTTCTTTATTCTGAGTGGTTTTGTTATAGGGTTTAATTACTTTGATAGGTTAATAAAATTGGAAAAGGAGGCTGTTTTTCATTTTTATATTAAACGAATCGCAAGGATATATCCTTTACATCTTATCGTTTTACTCGGTTATTTATCTATTCCTGTAGCCTATTTAATTACAGGAAGAGGGTTTTCTTTTTCAGGACAGTTTTCTATTGAAGGTTTTGTTTCTGGACTCTTTCTTATTCAAACCTGGGGCTGGCTAGAGGATATCACCTGGAATATTCCATCCTGGTCAATTAGTACAGAAATGATGGCTTATATACTATTTCCTGCCATGGTTTTTTCTCTTAATTATATTGTAAAACTCTTTGGTGAGAAGGGAGTTGTAGTTTCTGCGTTTCTATCTATGGCATTAATTATTTTTATTTTTAGAGGGCTAGGAGAAAAGGATATAGGAGAAAGTATCCAAGCTTTGGGAGCGATTAGGTGTGTGTTTGAATTTCTTTCAGGAGTCTGTATTTGGCTTATATACCACAATTATAAAAACAGCTTAATTAAACTTGCTACACCACTATTCCTGGGAGGGATTTTCTTATTTATTGTTTGTACCTATTTAGGTGTGGCGAATTATTATTTTGTTCCTCTTTCTATGGTAATGGTTCTAACTGGCAGTATTAGCCACCAAAATATTATTACGCATTTTTTTTCAACACGAGTGCTAATCTGGTTAGGCAATATCTCTTATTCTGTTTATTTGACACATTATTTAATTCGAGATTGGTTTAAATTGCTTTTTCTGGATTCTCCATCAGCCAGCCTAATTTGGATATCAAGTTATGTTTTAACAGTCATAGTGGTATCTCATTTTCTGTATAAGTATTTTGAAATGCCGGCCAAAAATTTTGTACTGCACACCTTTATACAGAAAGAAAAAGGCAAAAAATGTTCAAGTTAAGTATTAAGCACGATATTTAGGGGATCGAATGGAAATTGGTGGTGCAATACTTAAAGGATATGCATGGAATGTTATTGTAAAGTGGTTTACCCGCGCATTAGGTTTAATTAATACCATAATCATTGTTCGAATATTGAGTCCTTTTGACTTGGGGGTTATGGCATTATCCACCTTTGTAATAATGTTTTTTTTGGCTATGGCGCAAATGGGAGGTAGAGATTATATTTTTAAAACACCAAATATTACGGAAGCGGAAATCTCCTCTGTTTGGTCGTTACAACTGCTAATAAATAGTTTGATTGCCCTTGCTATTTTCATTTTTTCTCCTCAAATTTCAATTTTTATGGCAAGACCTGAGCTGGAAAGTGTATTAAAAATACTGTGCATTATTCCGATAATGAATGCACTGCAAAGTCCAGGTTTACTGATCGCTGAAAAACAAATGGATTTTTCACTTAGCGCTAAAGTATTACTTTTTTCTAAATTTGTTACTGTACCTGTTACGATCTTTTTAGCCTTTCAATTGCAAAACTATTGGTGCCTTGTTTTTGGGACTCTCAGTGGCTCGTTTTGTGAAGTTGTTCTTTCATATTTTTTTACTCGATATAAAGTGTCACTCACATTAAAACAAATTGGGCAGGTATGGAAAACGACTCGCTGGATCTTCATCAGCTCCGTTACCGGCTATTTGAGGGCGAAATTAGAGCTTGTCATTGTTAATTCCAAATTTGGTGCTGAAGGCGCTGGACTTTATTCTACCTCGGCCGAGTTCGCTCATTTACCAATAACAGAAATTGTTTATCCAGTGACTAAGCCACTGACAGCAGGTATCGCTAAAAATACGGACAGTAAACCTTTAGTGTTTCAGCAGCTAATGAAATATCTGTCTATTTCATATCTAATTCTTATGCCATCGGTATTTGGCATATATATTATTGCTGATTTGTTTGTGCCGATAGTAATGGGGGACAAGTGGTTGGATGCTATCCCTGTTTTTAAAGCCATTTCTTTAATGATGTTAATATTTACATCCTACGGGGCCTGCCGGATATTTTTAATGCTCTATAACGACTTGAAACTTGTGGTCTTAGCCGATATATCGACTGTTATTTTAGTGATATTTATTCTAGGTGCAGAATTTATTAAATCCCTAGCTTTCTTCGCGGAATTGCGTTTTGGCATCGGTGTTCTGTATATACTTTTCTTATTGATTTTAATAAAAAAACGTCACAATGTAGCGATTGCTTCCTATTTTCAAGTGCTATTAACAAACCTCATCTACCCTATTCCCATGTTCCTCATTTTAAGCATGTTTAGATCTCAGCTAAACTTAACAAATGCAGTCGAGTTTGTTGTTTTGGTTTTCTTCGGGGCAATAATATTCACATTAACAATTTACTTGATACTGTTTAAGTCCTCGGTTAATAATTTTTGCATGGAGTTTCAGCGAGGTTTTATTCAAAATATCATGAGTAAAATTAAACGCTAAAGCTGAGTTTAAAACCAACTAAGGTTATTGAATCATAATTAGCTAGTATTAGAGTGTACGTGGAACTGTATAGGAGAAAAAGAATGAAGCGTATTCTGCGGTTCGTTAACCGGAAATGGTTTGAATCGATAGTTTCGAATATTTGTGATACGAAACCAAGTCAAATTGAAAGCGAAAGTAACGTTGTTATAGTCACTCAAGTGCATAAAGTGGCCATAAATATGTACCTAGCCGCGATAAAATCCTTTTTATATTACTTTGGACGGGGAACTGTTAAAGTCTTGAGTGACGGCAGTTTGTCTAGCGAAGATAAGGTGTTGATAGAGAGTCATATTCCTGGCGTTGAAATAGTTGAGATGTCTACAGTTGATACAACTGGTTTTCCAACAGGTGGTTGCTGGGAGCGCCTTTTATATATTACTGAATTAGTCAGAGATGCCTATGTTATTCAAATTGATTCAGATACGCTTACTCTGAACCCTATTCCTGAAATTGATAATGCAGTGAATGAACAAAGAGGGTTTTGTATAGGCAGTCCATTGTGGCCAGAAACTGTTACAGCAGATTATATGGGAAAAGTTGCACGGCGGTGGCTATCTCTTCATGTAGAGGCAATATCAGAACAAACGTTTTTTAAAATGAATTTTTTTCATGAAGGGAAGCGGTATATTAAGGGATGCGCAGCTGTAACAGGTTTTCCAAAAGGACAAGTATCACGAGAAACTCTCCTCGAGTTTTCATCTGAAATGGAGACATTGATAGGAAAGAAGAAATGGTGCGAGTGGGGAAGTGAGCAAGTAACATCAAATGTTATGGTAGCCCAAACCAGTAATCCGCTGGTATTGCCGTGGCCAAGATACCAAAATTTTGATTTTCCTTATTCAGGGGAACCGCTTGATAGGGTTGCTCTTATACACTTTATTGGTAGTAACAGGTATAATCGAAATATTTATAGAAGAGCTCTTATTCAATTATTAGCTAAGCTAAATAAACAAGAATTGTTTGTTGCAGACTAATTTTTTAGTGATTATTGTAACAATATAATAAAAAGCAAAGAATTATTTGCATAGGGAATAGTATGACAATTACTGAGAAGCTAAACAGCATATTTATGATCTCCCATCATAAGCATAAGGTCATAGCGCCTATGGAGGGGCTCAGGGCTTTTGCTGCCTTTCTCGTTTTCTTATGCCATTATGCTGCCCAATCACAAGCATGGATACCTGCAGACTCTATAACATCTGCTTTAATCTTAAACATAAGGTTTGTTGGTGCTAGCGGTGTTGATTTGTTTTTTATTTTAAGCGGTTATCTTATCTACGGGATGTTAATCAAAAAGTCGGTGAGTTTAAATACTTATATTTATAGGCGTGTAAATCGTATTTATCCTACCTTTTTAGTGATGATGGTCGTCTATATTGCCTTATCATTACTTGTACCTTCAGAAAATAAAATCCCAAGTGAATTAGGGGCAGGAGGGCTTTTTATTGTCCAGTCTTTATTGCTGCTACCAGGTGTTTTTGATTTAAAACCTTTAATTACCGTAGCTTGGACTTTAAGCTACGAAATGTTTTTTTACATTCTGATTCCATTTATTATTTTAGTGTTTAACCTCAGAGAAAAATCACAAAAGCAACGCATGTTCTTCTTAATATGCTGGGCTGTATTAGGCTTTAGCGTAGGCTTTTTCTGGTCTCATCATGTCGAGATGTTACTTTTTATATCAGGTATGATTTTATTCGAAATACGCTTGAAAGGAGATAAGTTATCTTGGCGTTATGCGCATTTGATTTTTCCAATAACCTTTATTCTTATGATGATTGTCAGGCATAGCTTTGACTTTTATTTTGATTGGTTGCTTGCCGTAATTATGTTTTTTGGATATGGGTTAGCTTGCTTTAGCGCATTTGATGATAACTCTAAAATGGGCGTTTTATTTAGTAAGCTGCCATTAAGGTGGTTAGGAAATATGAGTTATTCCTATTATTTGATTCATGGGCTAACACTAAAATTTCTTTTTATGGTTTTAGCATTTATGTTCCCGCCAGAAGGAAATGCAGCATGGGTGTTTTATATTTGTCTAGTTCCATTTTTTATATGTACCCTATTTGCGTCAGTTTTTTTGTTTTATTTTATTGAGAAACCATTTTCATTAACTAATAAGGTAGCAACAAAGAAAGAAGTACATGCAAAAGAAGTTGTTGCTGCGTCACGTAACTAGATAAGTAAAAAAGTGAGAAACGTGGTGATTATATAAAATTGAACGCCATATGTTAAAGTTATTATGTTGGCCTTACTTGTGATTTATTATGTGTATTTCTAATATTAGATGTTAATATTAAATGGAATTTTATAGCCAAATCTCTTGAAGCAACTGTATTCAGATAAAACAAATTCTTTTAACAAATTTTCATCCCAGTTGTTATCTGTAGAGCAGCTCTGTGATACATTTACCTTTGTTGCTGTCTTTAACTCTCCTGTGTCAAAGGAAAGGTTTCTTAATCGTAATACTTTTGCCAGATCATCTCTAAGGCTTTCTGTTTTACCAATAAACCTGATTCCTGGAGTGGTATACCAGCCATACATTTCAGTCACATAGCCAGGCCTTTTTAATAACAGTTTTTCAACAAACTGATTGAGAGAGTTACTTTTCAGAGTGTTAAGAACTGCATTCGGGTGCCAAAATCCGCCGTAGTCATATTCTGAACTCCAGTAATACCATTCTTGCTTTACACAATAGTGATAATAGCTTTCAACCCAAGAAATGGGGTTACGGACAAAACAAAACATATAAGGAAGGCTTTCACTATTTGGTTGGTGTGGCTGTGGGCCTTTTTTCCAATCATGCTGTTCCTTTTTAATATGCAACCGTCCTTTTAACTTGGGTATAAATTCTTTGATTACACGAGAAGCTCTTGTCGGCCAATCTTGAGGGTATAGACACCTAAAAAGATCGTCATGTTGCCCTGCACAGTTTTCTTTTATCAAATGTTGATTACGGAGGTATTGACATATGAAGCTCCCTCCTGTTTTGGGGATATGTAGAAATACACTGTTATCTATAAGTCTTAGAGCCATTGCATGCCTTATTTAGATTGATACACTTGAAAGAGTTTTCTAAATATTATTTAGAACATAATTGACAGAAAATAAATAAATCGCGCATACGCTTAGTTTTTACTTACCCAATACTGTTAATTAGCTTTAAGTATAGTTGAGTGGCTAACTTTGATACTGCTAAAGCGAACATTACATGGCTTAACGGTGGATTTTGGGGTGTTTAAATATATACCTAAGCGGTTTTTGATGGTTTAATAATAGCGTAGATTTCGAATTTTAATGTTTTTACTCATCATATAGAATGGTAACTCTTTCCAGATTTTACGAGGGTGATTTTTGAACGAAAATACACGGGTACAACAGAAACCAAATGGTACAGGTTTTTTAAGGTTAATTAAGGCAGGTAACTGCTCATTTATGGGGTTTAAAGCTGCATTTGTAAACGAATCTGCTTTCCGTCAAGAGTTGCTACTTTGTTCAATATTGTTTCCTTTTAGCTTTGTGATTGCATCGACATTGAGCGAATGGGTAATGCTTACTTGTTCTCTTTTATTCTTACTTTTTTCTGAGATAGTAAACTCAGCAATAGAAGCTTTAGCTGACAGAATATCTTTAGAGCACCATGAATTACTTGGTAGAGCAAAAGATTTAGGTTCAGCAGGAGTGTTTATCGCAATCATAATCACTACTATAATTTGGGTGTCGGTTGTTTACTCCTATATTTCTCATCGCTATTAATAAAGTTATGTTTGCAATGTGAATAGTACAGTGTTCGACAGAATGTTGCTTATTGGTGAATGAATAAATTTCCTACACTAATTGACTCGTACTTTTACCCATTTAGGGTTTGTACCAAGCCTGGCGTGAAAATGGGCGTTAAAAGTCATATCGTCATTGGTAATGAGATCTAATGATTTCCCATAAAAGGAATTGATTTGAGACTTGTTATAATGCATTAAAGATAGCAATGTAGGAAATATATTATAGTGACTAGAGTTATTTTTGTTTTGTTTTACATTCCAATTTAAGCTATTTAACGAAGAGCCTTCAATAATAACAAGTGGCACTAGGCCCTCCTCCATTGCTGGAGATTTACTGCAGTGAGCGTAGAGCCCTTCCCTTCCGTTCTCGTGCAAGTCTTGGCCATGATCTGAGGTATAAATTAGAGTCGCTTTGTTTAAGTTGGCTTTCTTAAATATGTTGTTAAAGAACTCCCCAACATTCCATAAGAGAGTATTTTTATATGAATTCCTATAGTATTGCCAGTCGACTTCACTACCAGAAAAACCAGTACGACTACCGGTATCACTAATGTTTTTAAAGCCTCCTCTTTGCAATACAGGTTTATATTTAAGGTAATTGTCAGGGTACTTGTCATGGATAGGGAAGTGAGCACCCACTTTATTCATTATTATAAAGTCAGGCTGATTATTATTTATTAAGTTCACAAGTTCTTCCGAAGCAGCAATATCTCGTTCTAAAACGGGTATCTCATTAAATTGTATAAATTTATCAATGTGCTGTTTTTCACTTTCTGTCATACCATTTTGGAGTTCACCATGGGTTCTTTGTGCGTCAATGTAAACCGTGCGCATATTGGCATTTTTTGCGTATTCCCAAATAGAAGGCATAGTTGCTATGATGCCTAAGTAATTTTCTCTTGTACCACCATACCGCAATGTTAAATTGGTCTCGTGGCTACAGTTTGCTATAGATGCGGCATAGCCAAAGTTATTGATTTTGTATTCTGGATTAGATTTGTCTAGTGCTGTAGGCACCCCTACTGCCGAGTTAATATTGAGGTAATTGGCCGCGATACTTTCGTCGATGATTAAAACTATATCTTGATTTATTTTTTTTCCTTCACGTTCCAGTTGCACTTGGGATCTAGTCTGTAGTGATAATTTATCGTTAGCAGCTTCGTATAGGGACAGAGTAGAATATGCTAATATTGTGTATCCTTTCGGGAGTGCTTTTGCTCCATCTCCCCCTCTTAAAAACAGGATAGAGACTAAGAGAAAAAAAGGGACACATGCTATAAAAATCATTCGTATCGTGGCTTTTTTCCTAGGCTTTAATACTAGCCCTATTAGTAACAATAAAGCGAATAGGGCGTTCGATATTATTGAGGATGAATACTGAGTCCAAGCATCGCCCGCTGAGCTATGGGCATTTAATAATGAGATGAATGTATTGTAATTCATTGTATCTGCAGCAATATTTTCATAGGCTGCTTCGGTTGAAGCGGAAATATATAGTATGAAACCGACAATAATTCTAATAAGTGTATTCGCGATTCGAGCAATTATTATTAGGCTGGCAGTGAGTGTTAGAAATAGAGTGATGTATGCTAAATTGCTGACTGAAAAACCTAAATCGAATAGCCTTTCAATATAAAGGTTCAAAAATAATAAGAGGTATAAAGTAATGAGTGCTTCTTTTGGGTAGTTAAATGCTGGTTGAGTGAAAGAGCCTTTGTTCGAAATCATTATTTGCTATCCTGCAATTATTTTTGCTACCCTGCGACTATTTTGCGTAGTATATGTAACGACTTATAGCTAAAAAGGTAAAGGTGTTGTTTTGAGGGTTATTATTACTTTTGACTTGGAATTTAGCATAGCTGGTGCTTTTAGTAAAATACCTAACTGTCAACCTATTGCTGAACAAATTATCGAGCCAGAATATCGAAATAGAAAAATTGGGTTTTATGATGTACTAACAATACTCGAAAGTGCTCAAGTAAAAGCTACTTTTTTTACAGAAGTATTGAATACCTTTTATTTTGGTTTTGAAAAAATGCAGAAATTTGCACAAATTCTTTTAGAAAAAGAACAGGATGTCCAAGTGCATTTGCATCCTTGTTGGTCTGCTTTCAAAAAACAAAACTGGAAATCAGTTACTCAAAAAACACCGCCTCAAGATAATGTATTTCATTTGAGTAAAGGTGAAATTGAAAACTACCTTTATGAAGCTAAAGAAATTTTCTATAAGTGGGGTGTCCCAGAGCCCAGAGCTTTTCGTGCGGGTAATTTGCAGGCGAATATGGATTTATATCGTGCTTTGAAGGCTACAGGCTATGAAGTATCAAGTAATATAGGAATGGGGGCATTAATACCTGATAATGAAAAATTACAGATAAAAACTGCCTATGCTAATATCGAAGGTATTACAGAATATCCTGTGACTTCATACAAAAGTACTGGCAAGAGGAATAAAATTTTGACAGTTTGTGGTTCCTCCTTTAGCGAAATGAAGAATGTTATTGATAAAGCTTATTTGTCAGGTGTATCGCATGTAATAATTTTGTCTCATATTCATGAATTTATAAAGAAAAAAGACTTTCGGTACAGCAAAGTGAAACCAAACCGGGTCAATTTAGCCAGACTGGAAAAATTATGCCATTACGTTAATTCATCCTCTCATTTAGGTTTTAGCGATTTTGGTTTTCTTCCGCAAATAACGGAATATACTGAGCCACAAGAGCAAGATATTCATACAAGACTCCTATCGGGTGTCAGTTCCATATTGCAAAATAAAATAAATGATCGTTTATGGGCTCTATAATCCTGTAGAATTATATATTTTTGTTAGTTGATTTATTGGTTGAGGAAGGTGTAATAAATTAAAACCTATATTTACTTTTTGAGAAAAATTTGAAATTTCATCTTTAAACATTAAGGTTAAAGTAGTTTCTTTATCAGAAAATATAGCCAATTTTTTTATGTTTTCTTGGCTTTCGATATTCCACGTACCGCTTTGGGATTCCCAGAGGAAAACCGTGTCTCCTAATCGTGTGGCATTAACTCCTGAGCTGTTAACCGGGAATGGAGAAATAGTGCTTTGCTCATTTTTCGCTATTCTAGGTTGTAGTAAAACCAAATAGTGTTCATTGTCAGTTTGATTTTGTGGTGTGATTTCTATTCGCCACTCAGCTTGATCAAACCAGGGAGCATTTGTAGAACCTGTAGAAAAATTAGAGCCTTTACCTTCACTATTACTTTCAATGAAATACTTATAGTTTGGACCACCAATTAGTTTAGTGACACTTTTTGCTGGCGAAATAATATTAATGTTGAGTTCATTTTCTAGATTTTTTATTTTTCCAAAACTACTTTGACTAACCAATATTCCATCATATTCGGTTCCTTTCTGTAGCTGCATATCACCAAATTCTGGCCTATTTATTGAGTGAAGTAACCATTTTGTCTGATAATCTAGATTAGTCGTTTGGATATTATCATATATGAGTATGTAGTCTTGTTGCTCTAGATACGCTAATGTACGCTCGACTCTTTTTACTTTCCCTTCTTCACCAGAATCATCAAATCTTGTGCTATTGTACGAAGCTGTAAGATCTGCAGTTATAGTCGTATATTCACCTACTTGGTGTGAATAATTTGTAAGTGTGGCACCTTCAAAGTGTTTTCCCTGATAAAAATTATCTTTCCAGTCGTTAAAGCTAGTTACCGCGCTTCCTGTTGGTAAAACAAGTCGTTGTCCGCCATCGGCAATATTTTTATCAAATAAATAATTAGGCTTTACACGCTCATTTTCCTTATGAACCAGCAGGCTATTTTTAGCAATAGTGCGAATACCATAGTACATTCGGTTTTCTGACAATACATTGCCTGCATAGTTACTTGAATTAACTGCTAGAGGCGCCCCTTTATATATGGTGAAATGACCCGCATCGTAATGCTGATGATGTGTAAAGGTGTGTCCAGCCTTAAAAGTAATAAATGTCGCATTTGGAGACCAGTCACTCCTTATACTTAAGTGGTTAGTGAAATTTTTACCGAAAAGCTCACTTAATGGGAGTTCAGTTTCCAATGGGGTTAATGATAATGCTTTTTTATCAAATGTGGGAGGGTCTAGCTCTCCTTGCCAAAATAGTGGGAGCATCCATCGATGGCCTCGATAATAACTTTCACGGGAGTGTTTTTGGCGAATTATTTGCGCATAGTCGCTAAATACCTTTTTACCTGTAATTTGACTAATCAGGTCGATTACTTTAGCGGTTTCATCTTTTAGATCCATTTTGGGGCCCTCATCAGCCCATCCTTCCATGGTTATATTGGGTTTTGTCAGATATATGTGCCAAAGGCCAATGCGATTAATTGTATTTAAAATATCAGCTTTTCTCTTCGTTTCATCCTGCATATTCATATATGCTGACAGGGCTAAAATCATCTGTATGGCCCTGTCATTTATCCAATAATTAAAGCCTTCTGGCCAAGTTTCTGTAGCATTGATTGCTTGATAAACATAGGAGAAGTGTCCATAGGCTCTATTGTATAATTGTCGGTATGTGTAGTTTTCTAAATCTAGTACAGAAGCCAATAAGAAAGCATTAGCAGCTAGACTTGAACGACCATGCCATAACGAGGCAGAAGCTCCATCCAATTTATTTAAATATTGGTCAAGCATATATGCTGCCTTATTATCTAACGAAACCTTAGTACCCGGGTGTAGGTTTGGAGTGGCTTTGGCTATATCGTACATAAGAGCAAAAATCCAGCCATTACCATAAGTTCCGACTTCCTTTGGCTTTTTAAATTCAAAAGATTTTAAGCTACTTTCAAGTAAGGATAACTGCCCGCTTTGAGGGTTTAATAGATAGCAGTACAGTTGCTCTGCGATTTTATTTCTTGTGCAATCGAGGTCGTCATTTAGTTTGTATTGCTTGATTTTCTTGATTCTTGTATTAAAAAATGAGGGAGGTGTTACACCGTCCCAATATTGCAGTTGTTTTAAAAAAATTCTAGGGAAAGGGATGTTGTTCGGTATTGCTTCTTGGTTTTCTGAGAATTTTTCTGAATAGGAAATTAGTCTTTTATTTGGAGCTACTAAGTTCAGTTTATGTGCTGATTTGTTTATTGCTTCCGTAGCCGTTAAGTCATAAGTCCTCATAATAGCCAGAATGGCGACAATAAGTATTAATGAGATAGTTAATAACATACCAATTACTATAAAAAATAATTTTGTTTTAATACTTTTTTTCAAGATATTTACCCAAATAGGTTAGTGTAGAGTTGTGTACATATTGATTTACAAAATGTAACTAAATTTACTTTTAGATATAAGGGTCTTCCTTGTTTTATTGTATAAAGCGTTAAGTTGTTCCTGGAAGTCTATTGGTATATTTTGGATAGGGTAATTTGATTTTGTTTTATTGATACTCCCCAGAGTTATGTTTTCGGAATGATCTCCAGTATTCCCACTAGCTGTGTTTTTTTGCTTTGAATAACTCGGTAACAAGTTTGAAGATAACTTCAATTTTTTTGTCAGAAAGGGCAGAATATCTTCCGGGTTAGATTTGATGCTTTCGGCATCAACATAGAGATATTGACCAGGTATCATTAAGGCAAGTTTTTCTAGCCAATCCAACCTCAATAAATAGTACTTTGTGGCTCCCTCAATAGTAGCAAATTCGTGCTCGGGATTATTCTTCTGGTAAAGTTTGACAATACTAAGTACTGTTTGCAGTGGTTCTCTGAGGGAGAGTACGGTGATAACCTTTTCGTTTTTTAAAATATCAATAGATGTTTCGTGTTCATTATGCAAGATTTTATCAAACATAAATTTTGCGTGCCGCTTAGGCTTGTGTTGTTTAAAATATAATAGTTTTTGGCGAATTAGGCTTTTCCAGCTATAGTAGCCAATATGCATTTCATAATAGCCTTCAATTTCTGGATGGCTCCCTAATATATGGCCAAATAAGCTTGTATATGCTCTCATATGGCTCAGTAAAATAATGTGCTGATGTTTTTTTAAAATGAATGGGAAATTAAGTAAATTTTTCATATTTTTCATTAACTAAATAATAAGTTTCTTGCCAAGATATTCATCATATTTTGGTGGTTCCATAGGGCCAAAACCAGAAGTGGGGTGAAACGTGATTTCTCCGAAATAAATCTTTTCATCATCAACATAAAAGTCTATACGAACAAATTCAAAAGGCTTTGCTAACGTTTCAGCAAGCTCAATAAGCTTATTTAAGTTGGATGGTTTGTCAGTTACATTACCTGGTTTTTTGTCTCTTGGCCATGCTAATTCCAATGGTTGCCAGTCACGTGAATAATTATTTCTAAGGTGTTCGACTTCCTTGTTTGAGTCAACATGTATGACTTCTACTCTACCGTTAATGCAACAAAACTTAATATCGCTTAAGATGTTCTCATCTTGATCTTGCAATAGTTCTTCAACAATGATGCAAGGCTTAATATTTTTGTACTGCCATTCTCTCGAGTCATGATAATAATTGTTTCTTAGGGATATAGTCAGTTGCTTTCTTATATATATCCAGTCAACCTTTCTTTTATCTCGCACAATAAAAACGTTACCGCTGTCGTGGTTTGTCTTTATGACAAAAGGAGTATTTGGTAGATTCTCGGCTGTTATATCCTTAGAGTTAGTTGTACAGAATACAAGCTCTATTAAGTATTCTTCGCCAATTTGTCGCTTGATATACTTTCTGACTGCATATTTATCTGCGCATAATGTCATCAAGTTGGATCTTTGATTCAGTTTAAGCCATTGTATTTTTTCATTTAGCGTACTTGGGTATTTTAAATTAAGTTCGCTATCAAATATGCTTTTATACTTTTTTTGTAAGTATTTTTTATCTTGGATAGGGTTAAAAAAGTATAGTTCATAAACCCACTTAAATGGGTGAATAAGTATTCGACCTAATAATGTTTCAAAGTATAGTTGTTTGAAATAGCTTCTGATATTTGACTTACTCATTAGAAATAACTTTATTAGTTTTGACTAGTAAACTGCTTGAACCAGCAATATTTCGTAAAAAGCAACCACTTGAATGTAAAAGAAGTTGCCAATGCCTGTTTCGCGTATAAATAGGCTAACCTATAGCTCTTTTCTTTTACTAGTACTTCGGTCAACCTTTTTAGTAGAAACCCTTTAGCCCTGATGCAAAAGCTTATTAATTCGGGGCGTTCTGAAAACAAAATCCCCTTATTAACAGTTCTTAATTGAAAAAGTAATTTTTGCTTGTTTGAGGTGAGGGTTGAAGCATTATTCTTTTTAGAGTTATCAGGAATATTATGCAATGAAACAACTGTACGATCATATAAAATATGCTGAGCTTTATCTAATGCTCTAAGATAAATATCTCTATCTGGTTCATATCTTAAATTTTCATCCATTCCACCAATAGCATTGTATAGTTCGGTTGATATTGCCCAGCAATTTTGATGAGGAAACCCTTTGGCTTTTAGTAACTCGGTAGTGGTAACAGGAAACACAGTTTGCTCCAGTCTCGGGTCCTCTTTTGATAACGTTTCTGGCAGATTTTCTACCCAGACATTAGGTACATGTGCCCCATCTTGAGTAATGGCCTTTTGGTTGGCGAAGTAAAAATCGGCTTTGTGTTTCGTTATTTCTTCTGCCGCTCTAGTCAAAAAGCCACTGTCTGTCCACCAATCATCATCATCCAAAAAGCATATATATTGCCCTTTGGCAATATCAACTCCCTGATTTCTGGCAAAGCAATGGCCGTGTCCTCTTGAGCGTTCTATTAAGTTTATATATCGGACGTTAACAGGAGATGCATTTTCTAACCGATTATATGCCTCTCTGTGCTCGCTATTTGTACCATCATTAACAACGATTACCTCCATGTCTTTGAAAGACTGTGCTAATACCGAGTCCAGTGCTTTTTTGAACTCAATTGGGCGGTTCCTCGTTGGAATGACAACAGAAAAGAATATTGGGTTGTTAGATTCACTCATTTGTTATTAGCCATTTTTTATAATTTATTAATAGTTTCGATTTGGCCCGATAATTCGCCTTGAAACCACACCATAAAGTCATAAGAGCTTTCATAAAACTGCAGTAATTGCTCTTTTGATCGAACATATGGAGTTAACCCTAATTTTACACTGGGCGAATGAAAGGAAAAAATAAGATGCTCAGTATCCGTCCTTAATAGAGCCTTGGTTACTTGTTTCATCTCGTTTAAGCTAAAACCCTCAGGGGAGAGTCTATGCCTTTTCACTCCTGCTAACCTAAACAAAATTTTACCCAGTACTGAATTGTTTAGCTTTTTAAAATTTCTAGCGTTGTTATTTAGATATTTACTTAGCGCTGGGATATGGCTGACAAAACCTGTGGTATGTGGAATGTTAACTATACCGTTTTTTGTAAAGGCTTGATTGTTAAAGTCTGAAAAATCTGGACCTTGCTGGTAACCAAAGTCAACAAAGGGGGAAATACTGATATCGGTTTTATAGCCAAGCTTTTTTAATGTGCTATTGGTGTTTTTGCCAATACCGTATCGGCCGGCTAAGTATGTTGTAGGTGCTTGGCCAGTCAAGTCCATTATAGCTTCTGTGAGTGTTTTTAATTTCGCAAACTCTAGCTCTTGGCTTAAATTCCCAGGATATGAGTCTTTTTCGTCAATAGGATTTTCTTTTCCTGACCGTAAATTTTGCGAGTTATTGTGCTTGATATCAAATGGAGGATTTACCCAAGGGTGCAGGTGGGATGCAAATTCAACCTCAGAATTCATTTTAGGTAGGAAGTGTTGAATTACTCCTTTGCCTTCTTCACTTTTTACAAAGGCATAATCAAGAGCGAAGGTTATTTTAGCACCAATTTCAATTAGTCTTTCACAAAAATCTATCAGTTCCTTACCATGAGTCACTCTAGTGTTCGATTGGTAAAAGCCGTTATCCCAATCAAACTCTTCTTCGGTATGAATCACCACTGATAATCTAGGGTTTGAGTTGTTTAATGCCTTCCCAGGCTTTGTCGCTTTAGGGTCCAAAATTCCACTCTTTTGCTATTTGGCGAGACTATTAATTTATTTTTATCGTTTGGGGCTATTTTTTCAGATATTTTACAAATTTACCATAAAGAACTGTGACTTTTTAAGAGAGGCGTCCAAAGAGTGAAAGTTTATTACTCAACTAGAGTATCTGGAGATAATCTTGATATGGGGGGCTTTTCGTAAGTACCTGATTTATGCAGATGTAATTTGTCACCAAAAACAGCATCCCACTTGTCAGGAATGAACCTGTCAAACCCAGACGCTGGGTGAAAGGTAATTTCTCCAAAGTAGAGTTTTCCCTGGGCTTCGTAAAAATCGACACGAGCAAATGGAAAAGGACGGGCAAGTATCCTGGCAAAGTTTAACATTTGAGCCAGGTTTTTGGGTTTATCTATGACCATGGAGTCGTCAAATTCTTCTATTTTAAAGGGTTGCTTATTCCAGGCGTTATCATATATTGATCTTTGATGTTCTCCCGTTCTGTCAGTATCGACGTGAATAAATAAAGGCTCGCCATTAAAGCAGTGGAACTTAAAGTCCTTTGGTTCCTGCGTTGAACCATCATTAATAAATTTTTCCACCAATATAGTAGGAACTATATTTTTATACTGCCATTCCCGAGTGGAGTGATAATAATTATGCCGCATGGACATTTTCAAGCGTTCACGTATCTTTGAGAAATCTACTTTCTCCTTGTCCTTGATAATAAATATATTGCCAGAGTCATGGTTGGTTTTTATTACGCAAGGTTCATCAGGTAACCAATCGGGGGTGATATCATTAATGTTCTTTGTGGTTTTTATCAGGGGAACTAAATATTGCTTTCCTATTTCCTGTTCGACTATCTGGCGAACACTGAGTTTATCGGCACAATAAGTATGCAAAGGAGTTTTGTCATATAATTTCAGCCACTGGATTTTTTCATTAAACGTTTCCGGTGTTTCTAAATCAGGTAATTTACCGAAGGTTCTTTGGTACTTTTGCTCTATGCTTGCCTTATCTTTATAAAAATTAAACTGGTAGGCATCCATCAGTTTTTTTACTGGCGTAAGTAACATTTTTCCAAGTAACGTTTCATGGTAAAAAAGACGTATTTGGGAGATTATACGCTCTTCAATCTGTAGTGATTTCCCTATGTTCTTTGCCCAGCAAATCACTGTAAACCCCAACCATTTGTAGGTAAAAGAGGTGCCTAAAGCCTCTTTAGCGTATAGATAGGCTCGCTTATGCCTTTTTTCTTTTGATAGCATCATAGCCAATTTTTTTAACGCATAACCTTTGGATTTAATGCAGAACTGGATTAGTTCATCGTGTTCAGAAAACAAGATGCCTTTATTGAAAGTTCTAAGTTGAAAAAGCAATTTCTGTTTTTTTGAGGTCAGCGTAGAAGCATTATTTTTTTTTGCGTTGTCAGGAATATTATGCAGGGATACCTGGGTGCGGTCATATAGTATGCACTCCGCTCTATCTAACGCTCTAATATAGATATCCCTATCAGGTTCATAGCGGAGGTTTTCGTCCATGCCTCCTATGTCATTGTATAGCTGTTTGGATATGACCCAGCAATTTTGATGAGGGAAGCCAGTTGCCTGTATAAGTTCAGGTATTGTCACAGGGAAGACTATTTGTTTTAGTCTAGGGTCATTAGGTGGCAGTTTTTCCGGTAGGTCTTCTACCCATACATTCGCTACATGTCTCCCATCTTGGGTGATAGCTTTTTGGTTAGCGAAGTAAAAATCTGCATTATGTTTTTTGATTTCTTTTGCGGCTCTTGCTAAAAAGTGATTATCTGTCCAGTAATCGTCGTCATCTAAAAAGCAAATAAAGTCCCCTTTTGCAATATCAACACCTTGGTTTCTTCCAAAACAGTGACCATGTCCTCGTGAGCGTTGAATTAAGCGTATGTAATGCACATTCTTTGGGGATGATTTTTTAAGTTGCTTATAAGCTTTTTGGAATTGTTCATTGGTTCCATCATTGACGACAATAATTTCGAATTCTTTGAAGGATTGCGCGAGCACAGAGTCCAAGGCTTTTTTGAACTCAACAGGTCGGTTCCTTGTAGGAATAATAACAGAAAAGAAAACTTCATTACTTGATTCGCTCATTGTTTTACCATCACGCAGGTTAAGCTAAACCGTTAATTCTCAGTTGTTATTTTTAATATATGGCCGGTTTTATTAGCCGAGTTTTGTATAACACTAATTTTGATTGTAGTAAGGAATGTTTGATTTGTCGTTTTAAGAGCAAACTAAACGCTTTGATGAAATGGTGCCAAAGGAGGTTTTACTCTGCTGGTATTGCCTCTCTTCTAGTTATTTGGCTTGCTTTATAGATATGCTTTGTTAATTGCATTATCGATGATAGCAAGCTTCAACTATTCTTTGGTGGTTTAGGTATTACGTCCGGGAACTAGGTTGATTCAATATATTTATGAAGTTTTCCAATCCGCTGTCAATTAGTTGGTAGCACTTTTTCAAGTATTCTGTGGATTTACCATAGGGATCGTCTATCTGTCTATAGAACCCCTCATCCTCCGGTATTAGATCGGCCAGTGATATATAAATTACGTCGGGATAGAATGAATTTAAAATATGCTCATTGTTTTGATCAAAAATAATCACAATGGGATTTGCGCCGGTTATTCTATCTCGCTTAATCCATTTGGATTTGTGTTCTGACAGGTCAACATGCCAATTTTTAGCCATTTTAATACAAGCAGGTTTTGCATTTCGGTTTTCAATTTGATGAAAGCCAAAAGAGTCAACATTGAAATGTTCAAGTTCCGTATTTTTGATTTTTTCCAAAAACAGTTTTTCGGCAAAAGGGCTACGCATAATGTTGCCATAACAAACAAAAAATATGTCGGTGATGGGAGAGTTGCTCGTTTTAGCTAATTCTATTTTCTGTTTAAATTCATCAATGCGTTTCTTCTGTTGGTGCTGTTTAATGACGGGCAAGCCTATAATTTTGTCCTTAAATAAGTCATATAGTTCTTGTTTAAATGGTTCCCTGTCTTGCCAGTCGAATGAATCTATACTGTCATTAGCTGTAAATAAGCGCATGAAACCAGTTAGGCGTTTTGTTAGCTGAACTAGCGCTTTTCCTGTTCCCAGTTTGGCGCGATAACGGTCGAACTCTTCCTTGATGTCATATATGTCGGCGGTAAAATGTCTAGCGTAAGCATTTTGATTGTATGTGAGCTTGTCTGGTACCTCTAATCCAAGTAATGTGGCGGCATACATAGCTGGAAAGTCCACACCGGCAAATACAGCAAGTGGCAATGATCCCCAAAATCTCGCATTGATCTCAATAAGAATCCAATCCTCTGTTTCCGGGTTATATTTAAACTCAAACATGGCAACACCTGTATATTTTAGGTGTAAACAATACTTCTGACATGCATATAACATGGTTGGATTTAACGGGATTGCTTTACGGTAGGAGCTCCCTCCACCTGTTTCTGGCTCAGCAACACGCGCATGTGCAAAGGCTGCCTTTACATTACCCTTGTTTGCTAATATTGATACGCCAACACCGTATCCTGCAAAGTATGCTTCTACTAGGCTCTGGTGCTTGATATTGTGCTGTTTAAACTCCTCAAAACTGGCTTCATCAAGAGCAATCTTTACACTTTGCCTATTGCTAAGCTGTTCTTCCGCGTAAGACTGTGTCGGTTTAAGGACTAAGGGTAAACCATAGGTATCTGAAAGCTCTTTGAAAGTGTATTTGTTTAAGTCTAAGTATTCGCCTCTGGCAACGGGAATATCACAAAGCTCAGCAGCTTTTCTTGTTTCGGTTTTATCAAATAATGGTGCAATTATGTGCTTTTCTGGTAGTGCAAATGCCGTATCTAGTGAAAGTTCTTCTTTAATATCAATTAAGGGAAACAAGGCTCGCTCATCACAGGGAATAACAACGTCATATTCATATTCAGATAAGATTTTTTTGACTTCCTGAGTCCATTTTTCAATCACCATAGAGCGATGGTTCAGTAAAAAAACTTGATTGATAAATTTTGACTTTAATGCCGGCGAGGTATTTGAAAAACAAACAACATCAACCGTCATACCAGCTTTGGCTAATGAACGAATAACGGTAAGAAAACTACGGGTGTCTTCACCAAAAACCAAGGCTGTTTTATTGTTTAATTGAGTCATTCCATTCATTATTTTTATTTTTCCAACTAAGCAATGCGCTAGTTCACATTAATTTGATAAGTAGCTCTATTCCTAGGACATTGTAATTTTGTCTGCGTTCGTGGGCAATGGTTGTTAGCCTGTGATGCTTACATTATTCAGTTTTTAGTTATGCTTAATTTTTGTCACTATTTTTTGACTACCTGTATTAACCAGCTCTCTGACAAATTGAGACTCAAGCTTTCCTAATGCATTAAAGCGACAGCCAGCTACAAGAAGGAGTGAGTAGAGGGTTGCTGAATAAATAATGATAGTAACTAATTGCAGAAAGGGGCTTATGAGACTAGATGTTAACCAGTCTGCAGACAATATCATCATTATTGAGGCAATACATGGGTAAATCGCAGGTTTAATAAATTCGACCATAGTAAGAACTTTATAATATCTAAGCCAAATCATGCCGATTAATAGAATAACTAGGCCAATGAATATTCTTAACAAGGCTAATTCGGTAATATCATTTAAATAGGAAGATGTGATAAATAGCAGGGTAAGCGCTATGAGTAAGGTAAATAAATCATAGTAAAAGAGCGCTTTGACATGCCCTAACGCCGTCATAATGTGGCTAATAAAGTTACCTACGGAAAAGGTTAACACCAACAGGCCTAAGGTTTGGATAATAGATACATATTCTAACCATTTGTTACCGAGTACCACTTCGGTAAATGGGGCTGCAATTAAAAACCAGCCCATTGAAATAGGAAAAGCAAACAAGTAAATAATAGTAAGGGCTTTTCGGATTTTTAGCCGCTGCTCTTCACTGCCTTTTTTAGCTGTGGCTATTGCAGTAAAAAAAACCTCCGACATGGGAGAGAGAAATTCCCTGCTCGGCAATAACACCAGGTCTTTGGAAAAGTTATACCCCCCCAGCGCGGTTAGCCCATGTACGCCGCTTGCATACCAGACATCGAATTTCGCACGAATGTGGCCAACTAGGCCTTTCAGTACCACCCACTTTGAAAAATCAAACTGTTTCCTCCAACCCTGTAGCCCTACTGTTGCCCTTTGACGAATACAAAGGTAAGAAAGCATGGTGTATAAAATAGCGTTTAATAGTGCTCCCAGAATTAAGGCCCAGTAATTTTCAAAATACCAGGCTGTCAGAATGGCGCTAATATTGGCGATCAATTTTGATAATGTAGAAACAGCAAAAAAATTCTTATAGTTTAGCTCTTTCTTTAATTTGATTATCCAGCCATTTGCCAGTGCGTTGATAAACGGCAAGGTAGAAATAGTAAGCAATGCAGGGGTTAAATGGCTATAGTTAAAAGCCTGAGCTATTACTGGGGATAATAATGCAAACAGGAAGCTCGCAACTAACTTTATCAGTAAATTACTTGTCCAGGCACAGTTTAAGTCATCGTACGTTGAATCACTCTTTTGAATAAAGTACTGTTCTGAGCCTATATTGGTCAGGGTTTCGGTTAATTGTATTGCAATCATGATCAGGGCCATCACACCAAAATCTGCTGGTGATAACAGCCTTGCTAAAATAAAAATGGATAAAAAACCTAGTATTCTATTTAGCCAGCTTAAGGTGACCAGCCATGCAACTCCGGCTACAATTTTATGGCTATTGTTAGCTGTATTGGATGGATTAGGCACAAGCTGCCTTTAATTTTCTTAGTGTATTGCTGATGATAAAGGGGACAGTTTTTCTACGAAAATTCGACACGATCAAGGTACCGCTTTTATCAGATAAAGACTTTTTATACCGACCTTCGCCTCCCATGAAATCATACACTTTATAGCCCTGCCCAGCGTAGTGGCTAATAGCTATGCTATGAGCAAGCAGACCTGGTTTCAACCTGTTGTCAGAGCTGTAGCTAATGCCAGACAAATAGAAGTAAACTTTATTCTTATAGAGGAAGTTGTATAAATAACATATGGTTTTTTCATCGGTGTGTATTTTAACTATATCTACTATATTAAGGTGAAAGTTCTGTTGGATAAATGCTTTATGAAACTCAACAAACTTTTCATTTTCAAAGCCGCTGTTGTGGTTAGCCCATCGAATTTTATGATATTCAGCTGCTTCTGACAGGAAATTAAGAGCTTCGTCAACATTGTTGGCACGGGTCACCTTTATTTGATCTTCACCACCAAAGAGTTTTGCGCTTCTTTTGATCTGATATCGCGTGTTTTTGGATAGAGTACTTAAATAATTGGGCCAGTCTCGGTATTCCTGTCGTAGGCTTGTTTGGTAACTAATGGCTTGCCAGGAAGTGTGCTGCATAATGTTATTTGGGCGTGGTGTTTCTTTTATATTCTCATTGGCAACACCTAGAATCAGTTCATCATATTCAGTCAATTTGTTGCCGAAATAATCTATAACCGCCGCTCGTATTGAATGCTCTAAACCTTCCGCACATAAAATATCGTTGTATTCATTCCATATTTGATCGAGTGCGGCATCTCCTGTTCTGTTTAGCCAGAGTTGCCTAATCTTAATACCGTTTTTTACAACATAATTTTCGGTAATAATGGCCAAACCAACAGTTCTATTTTTAAAACTAACTTTTAGCAGCTTACCTTGGTAGTTAATAAAGCTGAGCCAGGTAGCAATAAAAGGCCAATGGGTAAAAATGGAATTATTTGCACTTTTTTCCAGTTCTAACCATTGTTGTTGGACTTTGCTCAAATCACATTGCTGGATAGGTATTAAGTTTACCTGTAACTGTTCGGCCATTATTATTTCCCATACACTTAAGTTGACCATCCAAATTTTTACTATACCTGCCTGAACTGCCTGAAAACTGGAGTATAAAAAATGCCCAGCTTGAACTTGTAAAAGTATCTGGGCACATTAATTATGCTTCTGGTATATAAGTTTTTTGCTACAAAAATTGGACTTAATTACCTAGTTATTGGACTACCATTTCTTGGTAGTGCTTCTCTATTTCACTGTCGTCTGGTGCAAGCAATTTGGCTTTCTTTATTAATTCTATAGCATTTTCCCTATTGCCCAACTTCCACTCTATCCTGGCAGCTGTATCCATTACTTGAGGGTGACTTGGTGATAACTCTAATGCTCGCCTAATTAATTTGTGTGCGCGCTCATAGTTTGCTTGTTCATATTCAACCCAGGCAAGGTTATTGATGAAAACTAAGTTATCTGGTTGCTCTTCAAGTAGTTCGCGATAGATTTTTGATGCTAATTCAATATCTAACTCTACCGCCAAGTTGGCAAGAAAGGCCTTTGATATCGTATCATCAGGCTTTTCTTCTAAATGGCTTTGCAAATGTAAGAATGCATCATTCTTTCTCTTCAATTTCATAAGAGCCGTATAAACGAACCCTGCATTACGTGAAGTGTTCATTGCCTCGTATGATTGTTGTAACTTGGGTAACGCTTCGAGGTAGTTGCCTCTTTCAAGTGCTAGTTGGCCGCTTAGGCCTTGAGCAAATGGTCGTAGCTTTTGTTGTTCTGTTAACTGGTTTAAAGCAATATTAGCTTCTTTGGTTTCTTGGTTAATGATCAAGTAGTTTATTAATAACAGCTTTGCTTGTTCATCTTCTGGAGCCTTATTTAACAATTTTCTTGATGTATCTAATGCGCCAGAATAATCCTTCAATAATTCTTGGGTTGCGATTTTGTTGAGCCATGCAGCTCTATGATGAGGTTGTTTTTCAACCCAATCTTCAAAAGTAGCTAGCATGTTCTCATATCGCTGTATGGATCTATAACTATTACCAAGAAGTGTCCAATATGCTTGAGGGGTAGTCTCATTCGTATCTTTGAATTGTGATAACACCTTAATGGCACCATCAAAATCTTTTTCAACAAGCAATGTTTTTGCATATAGCAAGTTATACTCTATTTCACCTTTATTGCGCTCAAAACTATGTTTAATTAGCTCGTTGGCAGGTTCTTTATCTTCCTTCATGCCAGCAAGTTTATGATTTTGAATCAGTGCGGTAATATTATCGGGCTCGACCTGAAGGACTTTATTAAGTGCAGATTCTGCTTTATCAATTTGGTTGCTATTTAGGTATTTGTTTGCAAAATATAACAAGCTGTAGATGTTTGATGGACTGATAGACAAAGCCTTTTCCAGCTCTTGTTCTGCTTCAGATATTTTATTTTGTATTAATAATACTTTTGCGGTTAAATTATAACCCTCTACTTTTTCGGGGTTACTCTTTTTCCAAGAGTTTGCTAGTTCAAGAGCCTTATTTAGCTTACCACTTTGTATATAAGCAGAGGCTAGCATCATTTTTGCCATAGGCAATTGAGGATCAATCTCTAAGGCTTTTTCTAAATCGGTAACCCCTTCAATATCGTTTATTGAAAGCTTTAACGTACCTATTTGGGCCATACTTTCTGGTGCTAACGAAGGTAAGGAATTGGATTTATTCAAAAGCCTTTGAGCCTGAGATATATTGCCTTCTTTAAGTAACTCAAAGCTTACTGTAGTTAACAGTTCTGCATCGTTGTCAGTGAGTGCTTCCATACCCTCTAAAGTATTAGCTGCATCTTCAAAATACCCTAATTGAACTTGTACCATAGCAAGCACTTTTACAACGGGGTGTGAATCTGGTAATGACTTAGCAATTGGTGCCAAGTACTGATGGGCTTGTTCATATTGTTCCAGTTTAAACGCGCTTAAACCAGCCAAAGCACGATTCGATATGTCATTCAGCCCGTTTTGTATAGCTTTTTCCGCATAGGCGAGAGCAGGTTTAAAATCCTGATTTTGGTAGGCTATGATGCTTTTAATTTGATTGGAAAATGCGTGTTCAGGAAACAGCTGAAGTAAAATGCTAACTTGTTTATCTGCTTCAGCGAACTGCTCACTCTTGAGATAAGCATGCGCAAGAAATAAGCGAATTTTTAAGTCTTGAGGAACAAGTTGCTGGTATTGTTTAAATGAATCTATTGCTTTTTCATAGGACTTATCAATAAATAACAACTGGCCTTGCAACAGGTGAGCTTCTATTAATGAAGGCTCTTGGTCAATTATTCCTTCTAGGTTTGACAGTGCTTCATCAATATTTAACGAGCTAGCCTTGAGGTATGCATTACCTAGTCTGCTGTAGATTGATTCTGCTGATATTTCATTGGCACGCTCAATTGCCTCCCTGGCTTTCTTATTATCTTTAAGGCTACTGTGAGCTAATGCCTGATATAAAAGAAGAGTAGGCATTGCGCTATCAGCAAGACTAGACTCCTGCTCAACTAAATCAATGACTTCCGAGTGCTTGTCCTGCAGGTTCAATGACTTTAGCAATTTAGGCAGAACTTTTTCTCTGTCTACACCCAATTCCAATGCTCGGCGTAATTCTTTTTCCGCCGCCGCTGCCTGTCCATTTCCTAAATATAAGTTCCCTAACAAAAGCCTAGCTTGGCTATTTTTTAAATCAGCCTTTATCGCATTTTTCAGATCTATGAGTGCCGCTGCTTCATTCTGATTTTTTAGGTTTGCTGTTGCGCTGATTATATATTCGTCAGCCGACTTGTTGGGCGAACATGCCATTAAATAAACGCAAGCCACTATTGTCGAAATTTTGTTAAGGTGCAATTTCATATCTATGTCCATGATCGGCAAAATTACCTAAGTGTAACTTTGCGCTAAAAAAATTTCAGCCCTTTATAACTAAAAGCTTGTTTTATTGATAAATACTGGAGTTAAACTTTTATATCATCTTTTCCCATTGAATAGTAATTTTAAAACTGGGTGTTGTGAAATAAGACAGTGATGAATCGAGAAGCTCAACAATGTTGTTACTATGGCTAGGCTTATAAAGCCTAAGCTTCCGTTAATTGAAGTTTTTCTTAATAACAAACCAAAACATATAATGATAATGTGATGAAACAAGTAAATAGTGTAAGAAGCTTCCACCCAAGGGGTAAATATTGTTAACGGCCGATTTAAATGACTATTAAATAAAGTAAAACAGGAAAATACTGCACACCAAACTAGTAATTGGTAGAAGTACACTGAGATAGCAGCAATTTCCGAATAATACTGATGTCCCCAAATGGCTATAACTAAGCATGCCACAATAGGTAATAGTTTTAGGTTTTGCTCCTTGCCGTATCGAAAAAATACAAATCCCAAAACATAAAATTGTCCGTAATAAAGCAACTCATAGAGTGAAAAAAAACCAAAAATATTATAGTAAATTGGAAAACCGAGTTTATTTGTTGCCATTATTACTAAAGTAATTAAAGGCAGTGCACTCAATACTAAGAAAGATGAAAGCAGAGTACAGTTATTGGGGAGGCTTATGTTACATTTGATAGGAAGACTGAAGAAAATTGCAGTAAGCAGAAAATAAAAAATGAGATCTATTAAAAACCATAGATGCCCCTTCCAAAGACCCTCATTCATATAAGTAGATAATTCAAACTCAAGCCAGCCAGATGTCGTTAGTACAAATGTTTGCAGGGAATTAACCACTATCAGTGTCGATAACAAGGGAAGCCCTATGCGGATAACTCTTGTTCTAATGAAGCTAACTACTGAACTATTGGCCAGTGACCAGGCTGCAAAAAAACCTGACAACATGAAAAATGCTGGCATGCGAAACAGGGTTATTGTTTCATTAATGGTATCTGCAAATGCAAAGGGTGAATCACTATAAATTAGCCAGTACTGTTCTGGGCTATAAACTGCGGCAGCATGCAATAGGATACCCAATAGCATCAGCACTGCACGAAGATTGTCGAGATAAAAATATCTTTCTTTAGTTGCAGGCATGTGTTTGAAAATTGCCTATAAAGTTAAGGTAGCCGGTATCGGATAAATGTATTCCATCGGCTTGAAAATCACTAGCTTTAAAGGGGCGTGCTGGCTTATGAAAAAAAACATTTGTGTGCTTGTTAGCTAACGTGTCTATTTTTTTATTCATTTGGCTGAAGAGAAAATGAAATTCTTTTCTCTTTGGAGCTGGTTTAATCGCAATTAAGTGGATTTTAGAGGAGCTATATTTCTCCCGTAATGCCTGAACTAGGTTAGTTAGCTCCTGCTCTATCTGTACAATGGGAATACCTAATGCTATGTCATTTTCTGCACTATATAATAATATATGTTTGGGGTAGATTTTGGCAAAAGGCATGCTGGCATAGGTTGAAATATGTTCGATTGTCGCACCTCCAATACCTCTATTGAGCCAAGCCCCACAGGGTAAAAATTTTTCTGAATAGAGCTTTTTAATTGAAGAGCTTCCAAGCATCAGGTTTTGATTTATATCGTCGATGAAAACATCTTCCTGTATATGTGACCAGATATCCCCGTAATATTCTTTAACAGTAATATACCGGGTGCCCCAAAATATGAAAAACAGTAAAAAGAAAAACAACAGACTATATCTAACTAATTTCATATAGATACTTTAGGGGAGGTTATTAGGTCAGCTCAAAAATTAATAATGTTGGACACAAAAAAGCCCTCTATAGAGAAGGCTTTAATTCAATTAAGTCTTAAATTTTAGCTTATGCTTTGCGACGTCTTGCCATGCCCGAAAAACCTAACAGACCTAAACCTAAAATAGCAATGCTTGAGGGTTCAGCTACGGTTGCCGATATATTACCACTTAACTTTTCGCCCGTGCGGCTAGTTGTTAAGTATGTACCGTTGATAAAGGCACCTGTATCAGGAACACCAGCGTTATCTAAGCCTGTTTCCAATAACGCTGATTGGAATGGAGATAGCCCACTCAAGCCTAGTGTGTCTGTATCCGTACCATAAGATAAAGTTTCAATTTCCACTAAAGGTTGACCTGCAAGGCCATTAAGTGTTGTTACGGCCAATACATCAACAAATTCTTTTGGGTCTGCTGCCATACCCGCGGCCCATAGATCATACCAGTTTGTTGATGACACACCGCCAACTAACAAAGGACTGGCAAAGTTGAAAAAATCTTCAACAAAGCTTGATGGCGCAGCGCCACCTAGGAAAGAGTAATCAACAACGCCATCAATGTTTACACCTACCGAAGTATCGATTGGGCCGTTAGAACCGACGACAGCCAAGCTAGTAACTTGGGTGGGTGTACCACTTCTTAGATCATTAAAGTTGATATTAAAGTAACCGCCACCGATACCACCGGCCAGTCCTGTGCCTGTATCAACCACTTGACCATATAGAAGGTAATCGGCAGTAAGGTTCCAAGTTGTACCGTAGCAATCAGTTTCGGTACCAGGAATTCCCAACACCGTACATTCAGAAGTACTGAGTAATGTACCGTTCAAAGTTAAAGGATTAGTCGAGCCGGTATCAACAAAAAAGTCACCTACATCAACATTACCGCCAGTACCATTTGTATCAAAATACTGTGAGGTAGCACTGTCTATTTGAAAGCCAAAGTCTGCCATATCTGTCGCAGTTTGTGCTCCCATATATATACCACCAGATGCTGAACCAGCATCAATGTTTATTAAATTAGCATTGGCAGCAGTACCAACAGAGGCAAATGCAACCGCACATACTAGCTTAGTTAGTTTATTCATTATCATATCCTATGTGAGTTTTAGTAACTGTTGCCAGTTATTTAAATAATTATTCTTAAAAGCTACTCGTGTTTAGCATGTAGTGTGCCATGTTTGTATTTTATTGTTTGTAAAGGAAAAAAATGTGTTGATTGATGGCGGGATAGCTGTGGTGTAAAAAAATCAGACAGTTTTTCTTGTTGGTATTCTTTTGTTAAATAAGGGAATAATCTTAACTTATTTTTTACCTAAATCCCCTATTTTGGGTAGCAGGTTAGCCTTTAAGCACGACCTTTTTAGCAATACTAAACATAATTCTGGGAACTAGTCCCTTATTTCCTAGTGGACGCCATGTTTTAACAAATTTATTACGATAGGCATCAAAGTGCAGTCCCCAAGGAGCACATGTCACAGGACCACGACCTAATAGAATTTTAAGAGCATAAGTGCCTGTGATTCCTGCACACAGGTTTACCGCCATAGGCGTAGAAGGGCCACGTTTCTCTTTAAAGCTTACTCGGGATTCATCTACCAAGTACTTTCGCTGTAACATGGCTGGTGACAAGCCTATTAGAAATTGAATCAGTTGCTCTTCTTCGGTTTTCTTGCTTTCAAATCTGAAGTATTCTTCAAAGGTCATTTTGCCTGGCATAAAGCATAAAAAGGCACAGCCCATGCCCAGAGGAGCTGCTGTCACAACCGGAATATCTTTTTCCAGACACTTTTGAAACACTATTTTTCTGGCGCCGAGGGCAAAAAAATCAAGGGCATCAACATATAAATCAACCCCCTCTAGGAAGTCATCGACATTATGTTCAAAGATCCCTTCAGGAAATGACTTTATATTGGCTTCAGGGTTAATGTCTTTTGCCATTCGTTCCATGACATCAACCTTTTGCTGACCTAAGGTAGACATAAAGGCGCCGGACTGACGATTAAAGTTATGTACTTCAAAGTCGTCAAAGTCTGAAATATTAAAATTTGCAATACCGAGCCTGGCAAGCGTTAACAAATGAACGCCGCCAACACCACCTGCACCGGCGATAGCGATGCGTTTTGATTTTAATATTTGTTGTTCATCTTCTGTTACCCAGCCGATGTTTCTGGAAAATGCCTTGTTATAGTCAAACATTAAAAATCCCTGCTGATGGTTAACTGCGACTACTTAGTTGAATTTGATAGAGAAAGTATAGACTTAATTGGCTTTTACGTGCATTAATTTTTGACGATGAGTATTGGGGAAAAGCTTGGTAAAACAGCGAAGCTTACTGGAGAAAAGCTTCACTGTTATTGTCTGGTGGACAAATAATTACTTCAATAATCCACAGGCATCAAAAATGACTTTGTCAGATTCAAGTGCTTTGTAGTCATGGTGTGCAGTTGTCAGTAACAAGATATCCGCCCACTCCTGTACTTCATCCATATTCGTGAGGCGCTCACATTGCCAGTTGAATACATGTGGATCATGGTACTTAACATTTAACCCTTGCTCTAAAAGAGAGCCTAGTATTGGTTCGGCTGGGGTTTCCCTACAATCATCGACATTGGGCTTGTAGGCAACACCTAGGATAACAATGTTTTTCAACCCTTTATCTTGGGCTATTTTTGAAACCTTCTCTGCAATAATGTTTGGGCGATTGTCATTAATGTTTCTTGATAAGCGAACCAAGTCACCATTTTTGGTATTTTCAACCAAAAACCAGGGATCAATAGGAATGCAGTGCCCGCCTACACCTGGTCCTGGCGTTAATACATTGACTCTCGGGTGGCGGTTAGCCAGTTTAATCACTTCATAGACATCAACATTGAGCTCTTCACAAATCTGTGAAAGCTCATTGGCAAAGGCGATACCAACATCACGAGACGTATTCTCTACCAGCTTAACGCATTCTGCTGTGGTTAGGTCAGTTAAAAATACTTCACCTTTGACAAAGCTCTCATAGATGGTTTTAACAGCTTTTTGTGCTTCTTTGCTTGATGCGCCAATGATTCTGTCGTTATTTACCAGCTCATGTAAGGTTTGCCCTGGAATTGCTCTTTCTGGACAATGCACTATATCAAGCTGCAGCCCTTCTTTTTCTACTCTTTCTTTTACCGTTAGGCAGGTCTGAGGTGAAATGGTGGACTCAATGATGATTGTTTGTCCATTTTTAGCGACTTTTACTATGGCATCAACGGCGCTAAATACATATCCCAGATCGCAACGGCCATCTTTGTGAGGAGTGGGGACGGCAACCAGATAAGTGTCACTCGAAGGTATCTCTGTCGATGCCTTAAGGAAACCTTGTGAAATGACCTTTGTGAGCAGTTCTGGAAGCCCGATTTCATCAAATGGACACTCGGCTTTATTGATGGAATCAACTTTTTCCTTATTCAGATCAACACCTGTGACTGAATATCCGGCGTCCGCTAGCAAGCTGGCAATTGGTAGGCCCATATATCCCATGCCAATAACAGAAATACTTTGTTCTTTAGTCACTATCGGCAGTTCGGCAACCAAACAGTGATCTTTAAGAATAACATCTAGGATTTTTTCCGCGACATGACCATCACCAAATGGGTTTTGCCAGCTAAAACTGGACTCTGATAACCACTTGCTAGCTGCTGTCAATGCCTTATCGGCATCTCGCCCAACTAATACGTTTGCTCCAACTTCGATTGACTCAGGGCGCTCAGTATTTTCTCTTAAGGTGATACATGGCACGCCTAATAAGCAGGCTTCTTCCTGAATACCGCCAGAATCGGTTAAAATCAGCTGGGCATTTTTTTGTAGTTGAATAAAATCCAGATAGCCTATCGGTGGAATCAGCTTCAGATAAGAGGGAACCTCAATATTAAATTCTTTCAGTTTTGCCTGGGTTCTCGGGTGAATCGGCCAGACAATCGCCTGACTATACTTGGCATGAAGCTTATCGAATAAGCCAAGTAATTCTACAAGGTGTGCCGGGATATCAACATTGGATGCCCTATGCGCGGTTACTAGAAAAAACTCTTTAGAGGTTAACCCCAAGTCTGACAAAATATTGCTTTTATCAGCCGCTAGCTCTAAATGTTGGAAAAGGGAGTCTGACACTGTGTTTCCAACAGAGTGAATCTTATTGTTTTCAATTCCTTCCGACTTGAGGATTTTTTCCTGATTCGGTCCAACAGCAAAAAGATAGTCACTCATGTGATCAGTAAGGATGCGGTTGGTTTCTTCCGGCATCATGCGATCATAACTTCTCAAGCCGGCCTCAATATGACCCACCTTGATATTGAGTTTAGATGCCGCTAGCGCACCGGCCAAAACCGTATTGGTATCACCTTGTACCAATACGACATCTGGCTTTTCTTCCTCCAAAATAGGTTCCATTTTTATCAGAATATTACCAGTTTGGTTACTGTGCTGGCCCGAACCTACACCTAAATTATAATGAGGGGCAGGCAAGTCAAGCTCCTGGAAAAAGATGCTATCCATTTCTTTTGAGTAGTGCTGGTTTGAATGAATAATGAAATATGAGATATTTCTATTTTGACATTCGCGAATAACCGGTGCCATTTTGATGATTTCTGGTCGGGTACCAACAATGATCCCAATTTTCATTATTTTTTCCTTGTAACAAATTTAAAACTGAATCAGTAAGCCAGTTCAGGTAATGATTTCTATACGGTAATCGTTGATCTTACCTCAAATATTATGAGATGTTTATAAGTTATGGGGTGTTTTTGCTAAGTTGTCTTGAATTCATAGAAAACAACCTATACGGCAGTATATAAACAAGCTTATTTATTATTTTTAAGCTGTTGGCGAATATCCTTTTCAATTGCATGATATAAGCTCTTAAAGCCAGGAGATAAATGACTCATAAATATCTCCGAATTGATATAGTAGGGAGCTCTGATACCATGGTATTCAATGGCTTCGCCTAGTTGATGAAACTTGATACCAACAAATTTCATACTACGAGCCAGCCGAGGCTCCATCATAACAAAAACATGCTTAATACCAGTATTCATTGCCATAGTTGCGGCTGACATATATAGGCCTATGGCAATAAATGGAAAGCAACGTAACTCGGTTTCTGAATAGCTTGATTCACTGATGACACCCACTGCCGACCCTTTAAATTGATCGGTTTTACGACGTCTAAAATCAGCCTTTACCGCCAGCCTTGATATCTCGGCTATTTCATTTCGTTTAAAGTTGCTGGGATGTAATGCCTTATCTTGAATAGAGTCTAAACAGTATTTTTCTATCGGCAGTAATTCTTCCGGGCAAGAAGACTTCACCACCCGGACACAACTGGTATAAACATTGGAAGGTTTATGCTTTATCATGGAGAATACCGACTGGGGATCGAATTCGTCCTGCTCCAGACCTTCTTCCTTGATTTCCTCAAATGCCAACTCTTCACAATAAACATTGTGACGAATTTTAAATACTTCGTGTCTTAAGGCGTCATTGATTGCTACTTGCGGCTCTAGAAACTGGGTAAAATGTTCGGCAATATTCTTAGCATCGTGATCTACCTTCATCGATACGATTTTTTTTGTGATATCTCCAATCACAGGTGTATTCAGCAGCTTTTTGTTCCAATTCATCGATTGACATGTTTCCTGTGTCATTGCCATTCATGAGTATCCAGCGAGATATTTTATTATAAACATGCCCTTTTGAAAGAAAAGCACTTATGGCTTTGTTATCTAATGGCTTTATTAATATAACATCTTCATAACCGAATCTTTATACTCTTTTGCTACTTAATGCTTAAGATAAGCATTAGCAGTAAAAAGACTTTAAATGGTTAACAATTAATTAACCTTGATATATATCACTTTTATCTAATTACTCCTTTCCATTACTGGACTAGTTGCCGAATCTCCTAGTTTAATTGGCACTATGTCTCTTGCCGTTTGGTAACCTTTAATAAATAACTCCTCCTTTTGCCGTGCATCCATAGTAAAGTCAACGGCCGAGCTTGCGCCGGTATTGATGACGATTGTGTTATGCCAAAAAGCATCATTAATATATTCACGGGAAATGGTTGTCATAAAGGTTCTGATCAATAGGGTAATATAGTTAAATATCGGAAAAAAGCCGTTGACCTTTAGTTCATCATATTCGTACTCGCCACGTAGTCTAAAGCATAGCACAGGCGTGCCGTTTTGCGCCCAGTCTCTATGCAAGGCATCTTCAGATAATATGCTGCCATCAACCATAAGGTGTTTGCCAAAGGGCTTGAAGCTAAATACCAGTGGAATTGACATGGAAAACCTGACCGCCATTGATACCTTTACATTGGGGGTGTGCTCCTTATCAAAAATGACAGGAGAGCCCTTTTTAACATCTGTGGCCACTATGTGTAAGTTTTTGTCCAGCTCGGCAAAGGTTTTCCCCTGTAACAGGCGGTCAACCCATTGCTCAAAGACATCGCCAGAGCTAAGGCCACCGTTACGGATCAGCTTTAACAGGGAGAATTCCCTGAATTTATTGTAATCGGTTTCAAGGGCAATATGCTTGATCTCGGAAATGCTCAGGCCGGAAGCGTATAGGCTGCTAACTATGCTGCCGCCGGAAACACCAACCAGATGATCGAATTCTACGTTAAACTCATTCAGTGCCTTTAAAATTCCGACATGGGCGGGTAACCGGGTGCCACCGCCGGCAAAGATAGGAACGATTTTTTTTGTCGCTTGATACTGTGGCAAAATTTCTACCAGAAAGTTAGTGAGATAAATAGCTGTAATGCATATTATTATGGTCAATGATTTGTTTTTTTGCGATCTAGATTAGGGTTATTTTCTAGTTTGCTTGCTACCTTAAATGGGATGGTTCAATGCCTTTAAAGTTAATTCTTATTGTTATCGTTAGCCTGTGTTTTAGCGATAAAACACAGGCAGAGCTTGCCGATACGGTTGAAAAAATAAAGCCCTCGGTGGTTGGTATAGGTGTTCATACCCCGACAGGCAGGCCGCAAAATGTATTGCATGGTACCGGCTTCGTTATTGGTGACGGTCACTACATAGTGACCAATCAACATGTTTTGCCAAAAGAGCTGGATGAAGCTCTATTGCAAAAATTAGCGATATTTACCGGCTCAGGTAAAACAGCCAAGGTTAGAAAAGCCGAACTGGTTGCAAGCTCTGAGGAGCATGACCTTGCCGTCTTGAAAATAACGGGTCCAGGGTTACCTGCTTTGACATTGGCCCGTGATGACTTTGTTAGAGAGGGGAGCTCGGTGGCCTTTACCGGTTTTCCTATTGGAGCCGTTCTCGGACTTTACCCTGTTACGCACCGAGGTATAGTGGCGAGTATCACACCAACGATAACCCCGGTTGATGATTCCAGGCAAATCAGTATCAAGATGCTTAAGCGGATGCGAGACCCCTATCTTGTTTATCAACTGGATGCCACTGCTTATCCGGGTAACAGTGGTAGTGCACTATATGACGTAAAAACCGGAAAAGTGATAGGCGTTATCAATAAAGTCTTTGTTCAGCAAAGTAAGGAAGCGGTGATCAGCACACCTAGTGGGATAACTTATGCTATACCCGTCAGGTATTTAAATGACTTATTACGAAAAAATGGCATAGAACTTTAAAGCAAGAGAAAGCCCAGGCTTTCTCTTTTTATACCCGATAGAAACTTCTATACCAGCTGACAAAATTTTCGACACCGGTAGGTACGTCAACCGAAGGTGTATGGTCGATTACCTTGGCTAAATCTTCAATATCCGCAAAGGTTTGATACACATCGCCTGGCTGCATCGGCATCATATTTTTTTCAGCCTTTATATTTAATGAGGACTCCAGTGATTCGATAAAATCCAGTAACTTAACCGGGTTACCATTTCCTATATTAAATATTTTATAGGGTGCCGAGCTTTCCGCCGCCGAGCCAGCTTCTACATTCCAGCTGGCACTAGACTCTGGAATAATATTCTGCACCCTGATTATTCCCTCGACAATATCGTCTATATAGGTAAAGTCACGACGCATATCTCCCTGGTTATATACGTCAATGGGCTTTCCTTCAATGATGGCTTTGGTAAATTTGAACAATGCCATATCCGGTCTGCCCCAGGGACCGTAAACGGTAAAAAACCTTAGCCCGGTAGTGGGAATGCCATACAAATGAGAATAGGTATGGCTCATCAACTCATTGGATTTTTTGGTTGCGGCATAAAGCGAAATGGGGTGGTCAACGGTATCTGAGGTGGCAAAAGGTGTCTTATTGTTAAGCCCATAGACGGAGCTGGAAGAAGCGTACACCAAATGCTCTATATCATTATGCCTGCACCCCTCTAAAATGGTTAAGTGGCCAACTAGGTTGGAGTCTGCATAGGCCATGGGGTTATCAATAGAGTAGCGTACACCCGCCTGCGCCGCCAAATGAATGACCCGGTTAAATTTTTCCTCTTTAAACAGCTTGGCAATGGCTTCTCTATCGGCTAAATCCAGCTTTATAAAAGTGAAGTTGGAAAAAGGCGACAAGGCATCCAGCCGAGCCAGTTTTAAATTAACATCATAGTAATCATTAAGGTTATCTATGCCGATTACTTTATGACCTTGTTCGCATAGCACTTTGGCGACATGAAAGCCGATAAAGCCTGCCGCTCCGGTAACTAGGTATTTCACATTCATTTCCTATGCTTTTTTTACGCTTTCACCACGGCCGATACCATAGTAGGCAAAGCCTCTTTGTTTCAAAAGCTCGGGATCATAGAGGTTGCGGCCATCAACAATGACTTTTTGGCTAAGCGACTGGGCAATCAAGTCAAAATCAGGTGCCCTAAACTGACTCCACTCGGTACAGACCACCAGGGCATCCGCACCTTTTAATGCTGACTCCTTAGTCCCCATAAGAGATAGATCTTCTCTGTGACCAAAAATACGCTGGCACTCTTCCATGGCTTCAGGGTCATAAGCCTGAACCTTGGCACCGGCTTCCCATAGGGCCTTCATTAAGACGATAGAAGAGGCCTCCCTCATATCATCGGTTTGCGGCTTAAAGGACAGGCCCCACACCGCTATGGTTCTGCCTTTTAAGTCGCCATTGAAGTAGGTATATAAATTTTTGAATAGTTTCTGTTTTTGTGCGTAATTTACAGATTCTACGGCTTCAAGCAGGGCTGGCTGGTAGTCTATGCCGTGGGCGGTTCGCACCAGTGCCTGAACATCCTTGGGGAAACAGGAGCCGCCATAGCCGCAACCTGGATAAATAAACTGGTAGCCGATGCGGGAGTCTGAGCCTATGCCGTGCCTTACCGCCTCTATGTCAGCTCCGAGCAATTCTGCCAGGTTTGACATTTCGTTCATAAAGGAAATTTTAGTGGCCAGCATGCAGTTGGCGGCATACTTGGTTAGTTCGGCCGAGCGAACATCCATAAATATCATGCGATCATGGTTACGGTTAAAGGGCGCATAGAGTTCTCTCATCGAAACCCTGACCTCTTCACTGTCAGTCCCAACGATAATACGATCGGGTTTCATACAATCGCCAACGGCGGCCCCTTCCTTAAGAAATTCCGGGTTTGATACCACATTATAGTCAAGCGTTATATTTCTTTTGGCCAGCACCGAGGCAACCTTTTCCGAAACCTTGTCTGCAGTGCCAACCGGGACGGTGGATTTATCTATGATAATTTTTGCGTCCTGCATATGAGTTGCAATAGTTTCTGCCACGGCCAATACGTATTTCAGATCGGCGGAGCCATCTTCATCGGGCGGAGTGCCAACGGCAATAAACTGAATTGCACCATGGTTGACGCCTTTTTCGGCATCAGTGGTAAAGTTTAACTGGCCGTTTTTGTAGGTTTCCTCTACTAATGGGGTTAGGCCCGGCTCATAAATAGGGATCTGGCCCTTCTTTAGATTTTCAATTTTGGCTTGGTCAATATCGACACACATGACATCGTGTCCGACGGAGGCCAGAACGGCTGCCTGAACAAGGCCGACATAACCAATACCAAATACAGTAACTTTCATTATTTTCCCTAAATGAATTTGCTTGCGTTTATGTTAAGGGCATGCAGGAAAGGTAGCAAGCTTAAATGCCATGTTTAAGCGCTAAACCTTCTTCCCTGAGTTAGGTTTATAAATTTTCCGCTTTATTGGCTAGGTTAATCTGTGATTGTGAGTGAAGTGTTATATGTTTTTCTCTGGGGGAGCAGGTAAGACAAAGGCACCAACTCTATGTCATTATCAACCAGGGTGGGTAATAGCTTGGTCAGTGCCGCAATGGTTTCAGGGTGAGGGTGGGCGATGGCAATGGCCGTCTGGTTCTTTTGGGCGTCGCCTATAAGCTGCTGAAACTGTCCCTGGATATAATCACTGGTTAGCTGGTTGTCTAAAAATACTTGGCGATAAAGCGTCGGTACGCCCAATTGAGCTGCAACTTTACCTGCCTTGCTATCATCAGTGGTCATGCTGTCGAGAAACAGCATGTTTTGCTCCTTTAGGTAATGCATGGTCCAGACCATGGGTTGATAAAGCCTGGTCAAACGACTGCCCATATGGTTATTGATGCCGATGGCAAAAGGAATTTCTTTGAACGATCTTTCCAGGCTTTCTCTAATATCTTGTTCATTCATTTCCGACGTCAGTGCGCCAGGACCTAATTTTTTACCATTTTCCGCTTCCATGGGAATATGCAGCAATACTTCGTCATTTTGTTGTTGGGCCTTCAGTGCCAGTCTTTTGCCAAAGGGGGTGTGGGGCAAAATGGAATAGGTAAGAGCACCTGGCAAGTCCAGTGCTCGGGCATCGGTATGGCGATAGCCAATGTCATCGATAACGATGGCGACCTGAGCGGTTTTTGCTAGCAAAGAACCGCTAAAAAATAGCAAAAATAGTATGAGGAATTGCACGGTAATATTTTATTGTTATTAGATAATTAAGAGCGGTAGGGTAACAGCTCACATGAAAAAAATCGACCGAGTTATAATATTAACGGCACCATAGTTTAGGGTTAACGGCTTTACCCTTATGGCGAATTTCAAAATACAACCCGGATTCTTGCTGGCCACCACTTTGACCAACCAGAGCTATGGGCTCTCCGGTTTCTACCCTTTCTCCAACAGATTTTAACAGGGTTTGATTGTGACCATACAGGCTCATATAGCCTTTGCCGTGATCGACAACAGTAACCAGGCCATAACCCTTGAGCCAATCGGCGAATAATACGGTGCCACTGTGAATGGTTTTGACCTGCCGGCCAACCGGCGCGGACATTAGCACCCCTTTCCATTTCAAATAGCCTTGTTTTCGGGTGCCAAACCTATGGCTAATTCTACCCTTTACCGGCCAATGCAGCTTGCGCTTTAACTTTGCCAGGCCATTCATTTCAATTGTCTGCTGAGCTTTCTCGGCAAGCTTTTTCAAGGCAGCGATCAAGTTTGCTTCTTCCGCTTCCAGTTTGGCCAGCTGTTGCTTTTTAGTTAACAAGGTTCGGCTAAGGGCAGAAAGCGTCTGTGTCCGTGTCGATTTGGTTTCTTTCAGTCTGGCTTCCTGTATCAGTTGCTCTTCTTTGATTGTCTGCAGCCTTGTTTGCTGCTCCTGGTGCTCTGTGGTGACTTGTAGTAAACGGCTAAGTGTTTGCTGGAAATTGTCGATTTCCTGAATTCTGGCTTTATTCAGATACTGGTAATAGGTAACCGTTCTTTGCACCTTGGCTGGCTGCTCCTGATTAAGTATCAGCTTTAGATAATCATGGTGGCCGCTGGAGTAGGCGGTCCTCAGTTGTTGCGCAAGGAGTTTTTCCTGGCGCTGTTTCTCTTTGGTTAACTGGGACTTTTGTTGGCTGAGTTCGGAGAGTTTTTTCTGTACTTGCTGCTGTTGTTGTTTGGTTAGCGCTATGGCTTTAGCCGTCTTGGCTATGGCCAGATCGTCCTTTTTAAGCTGCGCTTCCAGCTGTTTACGCTTTTTGCTGGCTTGTGAAATATCCGCCTTTTGTTTCGAAATTGCCTGCTTAACCTGGTCGAGCTTGTCATTGGTTTGCTTTTCAGAGCCAAAAGCGCTTGGCATACAAATTATAAGAATAGCGATGCAGAAATTTCTGCATCGCTGCCCCTGCCTGAAATACCGACTAAAGCTCAACATCAAAGCAAGATTAGCTTTTCACAGTCATTAGCGTTGAGCCCGTCATCTCTTCGGGCTGCTCCATGTCCATAATATGTAATAGGGTCGGGGAGATATCGCTTAACGTCCCTTGACTGGCAGGCGCTGCATCTCGACCCACGTAAATAAGCGGCACTGGCTCACAGGTATGTGCGGTATGGGCCTGGCCCGAACTAGGATCTAGCATTTGTTCGGCATTGCCATGGTCTGCCGTGATCAGGCATTCGCCGCCGGTTTTCTTCAAAGTTTTAACTATTCGTCCTATGGACGCATCGACCGCTTCACAGGCTTTCACCGCCGCATCAAACTTGCCGGTATGGCCGACCATATCACCGTTCGGATAATTACAGACGATAAAGTCATAATCACCGCTTTCAATCGCTGTAACCAGTTTGTCCGTTAATAGCTCCGCATTCATTTCCGGCTGCAGGTCATAGGTGGCCACCTGTGGTGAAGGCACCAGAATACGTTCTTCGCCCTTAAAGGTATCTTCCTTGCCGCCACTGAAAAAGAAGGTGACATGGGCGTACTTTTCTGTCTCGGATATGCGAAGCTGGGTCTTGTTGTGTTTTTCCAGCCACTCCCCCATAACATTGTCCAGTTTTTCCGGCGGAAAGGCGCAGGAGGTATCAATATCGGCGGCGTATTCGGTAAGCATAACAAAGTCCGACAGGTTCGGAACTTGTACACGCTCAAAGCCGCTAAAATCTTTTTCGGTAAAGCAGCGGGTGAACTGTCTGGCCCGGTCGGCACGAAAATTCATAAATACCAGGGCATCACCGTCATTAACCTTGATTGTTTCACCTTGGGCATCGGTAATGGCGGAGGCTTTAACAAACTCGTCATTTTCGTCTCGCTGATAGGCGGCGTTAAGGGCATCTATGGCATTGCCAAACTGATAGTCGGCCTGGCCACACACCATGAGGCTGTATGCGGCTTCTACCCGTTCCCAGCGCTGATCCCTGTCCATGGCATAATAGCGGCCAACAATAGAGGCAATTTGTCCTGTGCCTAATTCGGCAAACTTGTCTTGTGCTTTTTTCAGTGAAGCCTCGGCGCTACGTGGCGGCGTATCGCGGCCATCCAAAAATGCATGCAAGTAGATTTTTTCGGCGCCACGCTTTTTCGCCAATTCCATCATGGCAAAAATATGATCTTCATGGCTGTGCACACCACCCGGCGACATCAGGCCAAAAATATGAACCGCTTTATTTTGTACCACCGCCTTGTCTACTGCTTGAGTCAAGGCAGGGTTTTGCTCGAACTCGCCATCCTCTATTGCCTTGGTGATCCGGGTAAAGTCCTGGTATACAACGCGGCCGGCCCCCAAGTTGACATGGCCAACTTCCGAATTACCCATTTGACCGTCAGGTAAGCCAACCGCCATACCAGAGGTATCGATCAGCATATTGGGATAGTTTGCCATCAAGTCGTCCATAACGGGTGTTTTTGCATGATAAATAGCATTGGATTCGCTATTTTCACTGTAACCCCAGCCATCTAGAATAATAAGAAGGGTCGACTTTTTGTTTGGCATTACTGGTTTCCTTTACGGTTCAACTAAAATAAACGGCAAATATTGTACACTGAACAGGCAAATTTTCACTAGCGAGAAGTATCTAATTAAGTCGCATTTTTTCTAAGGGCTGGTCTTTAGCCAGAGAGACTGTATACTGTGGCAGTTTTTATTGCCTCTAATATCTCAGGTCTTTTTTTATGGAACAGTTCATTACATTTGCCGGTAACCATCCAATACTTAGTACCGCGTGGATCGCAATTTTTATACTTATCATAGTCATAAGCATAAAAATCAAGATGTCCCCCATTAAGCAGATTAGTCCGCAACAGCTTACCTTTCTGGTTAACCGGGAAGAGGGCAAAGTAGTGGATATCAGGGCAGAAAAAGAGTTTAAGTTGGGTCATATTCTTGACTCTTTGCATTTGGCTTCGGAAAAAGCCAATAAGAATGACTTTAGCAGCCTTGAAAAGCACAAAGATAAACCCATTATTGTGGTATGTGCGGCTGGCATGACGGCGGCTAAAGTGGCCGAACAGCTATTTAAAGCCGGTTTTACCAAGGTGAGTTTGCTTAAAGGTGGCATGAATGCCTGGGTAAATGCGGGTTTGCCTGTAGCCAAGAAGTAGTAAGGCAAATATGAAAAATATAGATATTTATACTAAGGTCACTTGCGGCTTTTGCATGCGGGCCAAGGCATTGCTTGAGCATAAGCAGGTCAGCTATCGTGAAATTAAAATTGATCAGGATGGTGAGCTGCGTGCAGAAATGATCGAACGTAGTCAGGGAGCCTTTACGGTTCCACAAATATTTATCGGTGATCATCATGTCGGTGGTTGCGATGACTTATATGCCCTACATGCCAGCGAACAACTTGACGGCCTCCTGGCAGGCTAAACCGAATTTTAATTAAATTATAGATATGTGCTCCCAGGGGAGCCGACTTTTAAAGAATAGGAAGTATTGACATGGCTGAAGAAAACCAAAGCGCTGCGGAAACTGAACAAGCGGCACCACAATTTGCGATTCAACGCGTTTACACTAAGGACGTTTCTTTTGAAACACCTAACTCACCGGCTATTTTCCAAAAAGACTGGAAACCAGAGATCAAGCTGGATTTGGATACGCGTTCAGCCAAGCTGGCGGATGATACCTTTGAAGTTGTTTTGGCGTTAACAGTGACGGCAACGGTTGAAGGACAAACGGCATTCTTGGCGGAAGTTCAACAGGCGGGTATCTTTACCATAGGTAACTTGCCGGAAGCCCAATTGGCTCACACTATTGGTGCATTTTGCCCATCCACCTTGTTCCCATACGCCCGTGAAACTGTTGCCAGCCTGGTTAACCGTGGCTCTTTCCCGCAGTTAAACCTTGCGCCTGTTAACTTTGAGGCCCTGTTTGCTTCTTACGTTCAGCAGCGTGCCGCAGAAGCACAATCGCAAGCAGAGCAAGCGCCAGCGAGCACTGAAACTCACTAATTTTATGTCGGCGAGTTTAATGTCGAAAATTAGTATTTTGGGAGCGGGCTCTTATGGCACCGCTCTGGCCATCTGCTTTGCCAGAAATGGCCATCAAACCCTGTTGTGGGGGCGTGATAGCGAGCATGTTGCTGAAATGGCAGCAAGTCGTGCCAACCACAAGTACCTGCCGGACAGTGTGTTTCCGCCCAGCCTGGAGTTGGAAGCCGATCTGGAAAAGGCGGTTACTGCCAGCGACAATATTCTGCTGGTAGTGCCGAGCCATGCCTTTGGCGACATGCTTGTGCAGATAAAGCCCATGTTGCGTAAAACGGCCCGTGTCGCATGGGCGACCAAGGGCCTGGACCATAAGACCGGACGCCTGTTGCAGGACGTTGCCCGTGATATCCTGGGCAGTGATATTGCCCTTGCCGTTCTGTCCGGACCAACATTTGCCAAAGAGATGGCGGCGGGCTTGCCGACGGCAATTTCGCTATCTTCCACCGATCAGGGTTTTGCTGGCGAGCTGTCCGACTTACTGCATTGTGAAAAAACCTTCCGTGTCTATAACAACAGTGACTTTATCGGTGTTCAGCTTGGCGGTGCGGTAAAAAACGTTGTTGCCATTGGCGCCGGCATGGCCGACGGCATAGGATTTGGAGCCAATGCCAGAACCGCCCTGATTACCCGGGGATTGGCTGAAATGACCCGTTTGGGCATCGCTCTGAAAGCCGATCCCGCCACCTTTATGGGCATGGCAGGCCTTGGCGATCTGGTCTTGACCTGTACCGACAACCAGTCGCGTAATCGTCGTTTCGGTCTGGCACTGGGGGGCGGTGATTCGGTCGAGCACGCCATGGCGGCAATTGGCCAGGTCGTGGAAGGGTATCGCAATACCAAGGAAGTCTATATGCTGGCACAGCGTATGGGGGTCGAAATGCCAATCGTAGAGCAGGTTTACCAGGTGCTCTATTGCGGAAAAAATGCCAAATTGGCGGCATCAGATCTGCTTTCTCGAGAAAAAAAATACGAGTAACAGGGCTCGTATTTTTCTATTTATACGGCATCGGGAAATCCCAGCTGTCGCCACGCCTCGTAAACAATAACCGCTGCGGCATTGGACAGGTTCATGCTGCGACTGTCTTTCAGCATGGGAATACGAATTTTATCACTATCCGGGATTTGATCCCTGACCGAATCAGGCAAGCCACTGGTTTCCGAGCCAAACAGTAAGTAGTCACCCTCTTGATAGCTGACCTTAGCATGATAATTGGTGGCCTTGGTGGTAATGGCCAGCACGCGCCTGGGTTGCTCGTTTTCAACAAAGGCATTAAAATCTTTATGTCGTTTGATGGCCGTAAATTCATGATAATCAAGGCCTGCCCGGCGTAATTTTTTATCGTCAAAATCAAAACCTAAGGGCTCGATCAAGTGTAATCGAAAGCCTGAATTTGCACATAAGCGGATAATATTTCCCGTATTCGGGGGAATTTGTGGTTGAAATAAAACAACATCTAACATAAAGAATTCTCAAGGCTGCTAAGAACGCGCTATTATATCAGCTTGGCTTTTAAGCGCGATATTTATTGTATAAGGACCCTCAGTGAAAAAAGAGCTTAAACAACGGAAAGATTACGCCTTTTTGGTGCGCCTTGCCGCCATTGCCGCAACCAGTACCGCTTTTCTTTTGGTGGTGTTAAAACTCTACGCCTGGTTTGTTACGGATGCCAGCTCGCTGCTGGCCTCTGCCACAGATTCCATGCTGGATCTATTTGCGTCGCTAATGAATATCGTTATTTTGCGCTTTGCCCTGGCACCTGCCGATGAAGAGCATAAGTTTGGTCATGGCAAGGCAGAAAGCCTGGCCGGGCTGGTGCAGGCCGCTTTTGTTATGGGCTCGGCCATGTTATTGATTTTTAACGGTGTCGATCGTGTGTTTAACCCCAAACTGGTGGTTCGCAGTGAAGTAGGCATTTGGGTAACCATTATTGCCATAGTGATGACGCTGGCCCTGGTGGCCTTGCAAAAGTATGTTATTCATCATACCCGCTCCGTGGTGATCAGTGCCGACGCTTTACACTACCAGTCGGACTTATTGCTGAACCTGGGGGTATTGGCGGCCCTGATATTAAGCCAGGGCATCTGGCAGCAGGCAGACGGATTGTTTACGGTGGGCGTGGGCTTGTACCTGGTGTGGGGCGCCGGCAAGATTATCTGGATGAGTGTCCATCATCTGATGGATCATGAACTGGCGGACGAGGAAGTCGAGCAAATTAAGAAAATTGTCTTTCAAAATGAAAAAACCAAGGGGATGCATGAATTACGGACCCGCCTCTCCGGACAAAAGCGCTTTATCCAGTTTCATCTGGAGCTGGATGATGATCTACCCTTAATCGAGGCGCATGGCATAGGTGAGGCCATAGAAATGGAAATCATCAAGGCCATGTCCCCCTGTGAAGTCTTTATTCATCACGACCCCAGCTCAGTAGTGTGCAAAGAGTTGTCAAAAAATGAAGTGGCCCTTGAATAGTCGCTGTTAGCTAGCGTGTTGTTTAAACCAGCTAAGGGCATATGAAATGGCCGGTGCTCGGTAGTTATCGCTTTCAAAGAATAGCTCATGCTTGGCGCCGGCTATGTTAATTGCCTTGCCTTCCGGGCAGGAAAAGGGCTTTAACTTGTTCAGCTCACGACAAAAACGATCCTGCTCACTGTTATCTACTATGATATCTTTACCTGATTGCAGCACCAGAATAGGCACTGATAACTTTGCGAGTTGCTGAAACATCTTCTTGTTGGTTTCAAAGGCTTGGTTAAGCCAGTGGGTGGTGACCCCTCCCAATTTCATGTCAGGATGTTGATGATATACATCCCTTAGCAGTTGATAGCGCAACCTTGAATGAGTGAGAGGGTTAACGGCAAATGCGCCAAACTGATGATCGCCCTGTCCCAGGAAATACCAAGGTTGGGTTCCCAGACAGTTATTCAATCTTAGCCCGGTTCCTACCAAAACCGTGGCGAGCCAATGGGGAATATGACCGGTATTAATGCCTATCATGGGGGAAGCAAGCACTGCAGCCTGAATGCAGTCAGGGTAAAGCTGTAGTAAACGCACCGTTATGGCGGAGCCCATGGAGTGGGCAAGTATAAAGGGTTTGACGCTGCTGTTATGGGCGGGTACCGTCTTGTTGACAATTTCCTTTATAAAGTGGTGCAGGTCTTCACTGTAATCATCAAAGCGCCTTACATATCCTTTTTTGGGGTTATCCAGCATGCGCTGTGAAATACCCTGGCCCCTATGGTCGATAAGGAAAATATTATAACCCTGATGGAAGAGATCAAATGCCAGCTCTTTATACTTCAGATAACCTTCCGAGCGGCCCTGCACTATCACTAAATCTGGGCATTCCTGCCTATGGATAAAGCAGGCATAATTTATCCGTATCTTGTCTTTTCCTTGAAAGCTATCGAAACGGCCGGTTTGCCAAAAATCGGCAATTTCATTATTAAAGCTTTGCTCAAGTGTTTGTTCAGAAGTCAATGCTGGGCTTGTCATAGCATCCTTTAATAGCGGCATGTTCATAAATATTATCCTTATACCAAGTGAATTAATTAATTGATCACTTAGCGAAAATTAAAAGGCGTAGAGGCAAGGCATTGATTGCAGAGAATGGTTATTCCCTTGTCAAAATCAATAACGCCGCATATAAGCCTTTTAAACTCGCCCTTTGGGAGCTCATTAGCAAGCTGATAACATCACAAAATTAATGAAATATAGAATAACTATGTTTAAATAATTTTGTTTGCTCTAAGCTCGCTAATGCAGCTCTAAGTTGGTCAATTTATTATTTCAATTGGTATAAGTTGACGGCCTGTTATGCTTCCTGATCTGTGTCTGTTTGAAGGCTTAGCGGTAATTCTATGGTAACCGTCAGTCCCTTATCAAGATTATTGTGTGCCGAAATGCTCCCTTTATGGGCCATAATCGCCTGCTTGGCAATGGCGAGGCCGAGTCCGGTGCCGCCTGTTTTCCTGTCTCTGGCTTCGGCAACGCGATAAAAGGGCTTAAACAGCTGGCTTAGAGCCGCTTCTGGCACACCTGGACCCGTATCGCTGATGGTTAATGTTAAAGTCTGTGAAGCCTGTTCAAAGCCCAATTTAATAGTGCTGTGCCTGTCGCTGTACTTGACGGCATTGGTTAAAATGTTTCCTATTGCGCTGGCAAGCAACTGGCTATCGGCTTCCATTATTGTCACAGGAACTTTTGAAGCTTCGATAATAATGGCTTTTTCGTCGGCCAGGAATTGGGCATCCTGCACCAGAATGGAAAGTACAGCGGCAATATCAATTTTCTCCAGATGGAGCGGCTGCATGGTGTTTTCCAGGCGTGATAGGGAGAGAACATCGGCCACCATTTCATCCAGGCGAGTCACTTCCTTTTCGCAACGGGCCAGGTGTTTGGCCAGCTCATCAGGACTTGTCGCATTTTTTTGTGCCAGTCCCAGGGCCAGTTGTAAGCGAGTCATGGGAGAGCGCAGTTCATGAGAAACGTCGGCCAGCAGCCTTTGTTGGGCGCCCAGGCTGAGCTCGAGTTTTTCCGCCATCTTGTTAAAGCTGCGGGCCAGGCTGCCCAGCTCGTCGTTTCTTTTATCTGCCTTTTCCACGCGGGCAGACAGGTTGCCCTCTCCCAGCTTAGCCGCGGTTGCCTGCATATTGTCCAGTGGCCTGCTCAGGGTTTTGGCCAGCAGCCAGCATAAAACGAAGCTAATCACTAACGGGATGGAAAATCTCACCGAACGTGGCAGTCGCATAACCACTTCTTCAAAGCCATGCTTCATGTTTCGGCTGGCAACATAGAGCTGATAGTCCTGATCGGCAATTTTAACATCCAGAGGGCCAGTGATCCGGGCGAAGGGAAATTGGACACTGGCGATATGGTCCAGACTATTTTTTTCAAGATAATCTTTGAGGCGAGACATGCGGCCAAATGTCTTACTCAATACTTCATTGGTACTGGTATTCTTTAGTAATACCGACTTTCCACCACGAGCTTTTTGCTTGGTCAAAAGAGAGTCGAGATCGGCTGGTTGGCGTTTCTTGATCTTTGCCTGTAAATGGTAAAGAAATCTAAGGTCTCCCTTATGGGCCGGTAGTAAGACACTGTCTTCGGCCAGCTGCGTGGAAATAAGGCGGGTTGTCGAAATCGATACTATGGTGATCAGCCAGAACCAAAGGAAAAGTTTGGCGTGTATGGACGACAGCTTTTCTTTTACGATTGACAGGCGCATTAATTTTGCCCTGACAGAAAGATATAACCGGCGCCGCGTATGGTCTTGAATTTGTCATTTGGGCTTAAAGGTAAGAGTTTACGGCGTATATTACTGACATGCATGTCTATGCTGCGGTCAAAGGGACTGAGTTTACGGCCAAGAACCTGCTCAGACAGGGTCTCCTTACTAATGATCTGTCCGTTATTGGTAACCAGCAGGTTAAGAATCTGGTACTCGGTACCGGTGAGCTCAACTGGCTGGCCATGGCAAAAAACCTGGCGGGTGGCGTGATTTAGGCTGACGTTATTGGCGCTGACTTCAGGCGAGTCATTTTGATTGAGCTTGACTATTTCTACTCGCCTTAAAATGGCGTTGATACGGGCCAGTAGCTCCCTGTGCTGAAACGGCTTGGCAAGATAATCGTCAGCACCCAATTCCAGGCCGAGGATGCGATCGGCATCATCGCCTTTTGCGGTTAGCATCAGGATGGGAATTCTATGGTGGCCCCCGAGGGCCTTAAGTACTTCAAAGCCGTTAAGGCCCGGCATCATGACATCAAGCAGAATAAGATCTATCTCCTTATTGTGTGCCTGCTCTAAGCCGTTAATGCCATCATGACAGCAACTTACCTTAAACCCCTCACTGCCCAGGTATTCACTTAGCAATTCTGCCAATTCCTGATCATCGTCGATCAGCAAAATATGTTTTTGTTTCGCTATCGTCACTGTCTTGCTCTATCTAGTACCAGTTTCATTATTATCATAACGCATCAAGGAGAATACCAGTGGTACTTTACACAATATTTACACTGGCTTTGCGTTTCTTTTCGTTGACCTTGCTAGACTGATTTCGAAGCTTACAAGAGGACTTTAAAGATGAAAACACAGGTATTTTCCAAATTAAAATATGCAAGCATAATAGTGTTATTCTCAGGCACCACGCTACTGGCCCCTACCAGCTTGGCTTTTGAGCCTGGCGCCATGTTCGGACCCGACATGTCTTTCGAAGAAGGGGGAGCCGGCGGTCATTTTAAAAAGATCATGGGACGGAAATTTAAGCGCATGGCCAAGTATCTGGAATTGACCGATGAGCAGAAAGAGCAGATGAAGACCATACGTCAGGAGGCAAAAACAGAGGGGGCGAGCCATAAGACGGCATTGAGAGAATTTAGAGAGCAGGCCAGGGAGCTGACCCTGGCGGACAACTTTGACGAATCCGCCTTTAGCACTTTGCAAGCTCAATATCAGTCAAACTTTCAACAGCTGGGCTTACTGAGAGCAAAGACCAAACATGCCATGATGCAGGTGTTAACGGAAGAGCAACAGGCGAAATGGCAGGAATTTAAGCCTAAGCGTGGCAGGCACTAATTTTTCAAATGGAATGAGAAAATCTTCGACATGCGGCTTTCTACCGGTTTACCATTCTCCTTCGCCGGTAGGAAGCGCCATTTTGCCATGGCACTGCGGATGGCATTGCGGAAGTAGCTGACCTTGTTTTTGGCATCAAACTGAATATTACGGACCTTGCCGTTGCTGTCGATATCAAAATGAACCGTGACATCAAGCTCAATGCCTCGCCTTTTTGCCGTAGCGGGGTACTTGGGAGCAATGGAGGAAATCAGCTTAGCGCCCTGATTGACAGGAGCTTGTTCTGTAATTGTCTTTTTACTCGCTATCGGCATCTGGGGCAGATTATCGAGCCTGGAATAGATATGGCTGGCGGCGGCTGCGGCAGGCTCAGCTATATCATCTGCCAGGCTTGCTACCCTACTGGCATATGGGTTAGTCAAAGTAGAGCTTTGTTGTTTGGAGTCGGTACGTTCAAACGCCAATTCGGCAATAGACCGCTTAGGTTTGTTTATTAATGTGCTATTTTGTATTACTACCTTAACCGGCCTTTGCTTTGGCTGTGTTTTCTCGCTTGCCAATGCCAGGCTAGCCATTTTGTTATCAGGGGCTAACGATCTTTTACTCTTTGCCGATTGACGGGCAATATCTTTTGCTGCCGGCTTGCTATAGCTTTTTTTCTGCTCCTTTGGCTTTTCTTCTACTCGGGGTTGGCTGGCACTTACTTTATCCGTACTAAGTAGTTGCTGGGCAATCGATGTTTGTGAAAGTGCTGCCGATGCAACTGGGTTATGCAAAATCGGTGACTGCGAGGATTTAGGCCGATTGATATTGAAAGTGCCGGAAGTCAAATCCAGTACAGGCAGGGCAATAAAATGCTTGGAAAACCATACTATGCTGATAAGTACTGCGGCAGAGGCCAGCCACTTGCCCAAATGATTACTTGATGAACAATGATGGTGATCTACCAGGCGCAAGACACGTTGCTTTAAGTCTCCGCCGGACGCTGCCATTGCCATGCTGGGAATGGAGTGGTGCCTGTGTTTTTGACACAGGGCAGCAGTATCGGCAAGTGTATGTGCATAGGCAATTGGATCGCCACTGGCATGAACCGCCATATCGTCACTGCAATACTCCCTTTCGTTGCGCATTTGGTTTGACACCCATAATACGGCCGGATGGAAAAACAATAAGGTTTCAACCAGGGTTTGGATAAAGTTTACCAAATAGTCGTGACGCCTTATGTGAGCCAATTCATGCAGCAATAACATATCCAACTGTGCCGGCGTCAATCCCGTGAGCATGGTTGCCGGAATCAATACCACAGGCTTCAGCCAGCCGATTGCCATGGGCACATCGGTTTTAAGAGAAATTAACAGTTTAGGTGTTTTACTCAGCTGTAGCTGGACAGCCAAGCGCTCAAAGCGCTTCAGTAAGCTGTCTTGGCAGGGCACCACTGCTGACTTGGACAGCCGGTTGACCGAGTAGACTTCCAGCAATAACTTGCAAGCCAGAGTAAAGACTGTGGCTAACCAGAAAAGAGAAATATAGGGGAAATATTCCACCAAGTCACCATACCAAAGCCCCATATTTTGTTGGGAAAGGGCGACACCTACATTGGCCAGATCTTGCACTTGCATAGGATTTACCAGCTGCATGTAATCAGGCTTATATATGATAAAGAAGGTGATAAAGGGCAGCGCCAAATTCACTAGCATGGCAAAAGATGCCAATAAGTAACGTAACTGCGGCCTGTTATAAGAGGTGAGCATTAAGGCTGATTTTAAAGTAAGCGCAACCAGTAGTCCTTGCCAGGTAAAATGCAGCAAGGTCAGTGCTAAGCTAGTTAAAAAAGGGTTGCTTACTAAGTTCTCGGCCATTTAATTTGTTTATTATTTTTCTAATTGGTTAAGTAACTGTCTTATATCTTCTATTTCTTCCTGGCTGGTAGAGTCGCCTATTGCCCGCATCACCAATTTGGATGTAGAGCCGCCGAAGGCTTTCATGGCTAAATCTTTAAGCAAGGAAGACTGGGTATGCATTTCACTGTTGGCAGCAGCGTAAACATGGGCTCTGTTGGATTCGTCGCGAATAACCAGTGCCTTGTCATGCATGATCTGTAATATCTTTAAAACCGTTGTGTAACCTGTTTTTTGAGTTTCACTTACTGTTTCGTGTATTTGTCTAACGGTTGCCGGGCCAATTTTCCAGAGCACATTTAACAAAGTTAATTCTGCCTCGGTAGGCTTGGCGCCAGACTTGTCTCGAGTCATTAATTTTCCTTAGTAGTGTAAAGTCTATTATCTTTTTAACATTGAGTTACGAACCTTATCGTATCTCGTGTTGATTTAATGAGCAACCATTAATATTTTGTGATAAAGATCATTTATAATAACCGTATGATTCATAAGCGAATTAAGATAATTGACTGGTGAGTGTATGCTTGGCCCTAAGCAGTTTTCTGCTTCTTTCCGGGTAGTTGGTAAAGATTGCATCCACTCCCATTGCTTGGCAATCCTTTATGTCCTCGGGCCTGTCGACGGTATAAACCCAGACTTCTAATCCTCGCTGGTGGGCATCCATAACCAGCTCCTGATTAATGCACTCTATGGTGGGGTTAATACTTGCGGCATTTAGTGACTCTGCAAGTGTTGCGTAATCTTGTGGGATGCAAGCAATCAAGGCGGCGATCCTTACCTGTGCCATGGCACTTTTGATCATTTTTAATAGCGGGTGATTAAAGGAGGAAACAACAAAATGCGACCAGGTATAATTACCAGAGGAAACCTGCTGCGCTAATAATTGTTGCAGTGCCTGGACAATGGCCCGCATTTCTACCTGGTCACCCGTCGTGGCTTTTAATTCGATATTAACCGGGCAACGTCCATTAATTAAGGTTAAGGCCTCGGTCAGTGTCGGGATCTGCTCATTGTCGCCGGCGTCAAGCTTTTTAAGCTCCGCCAATGATTGCCGGTGGTATTTGCCAGTGCCATTGGTGGTGGTATCCAGGTAGGGATCGTGGAGCAGGACAAATTCGCCGCAGGGGTGATAGTGGGCATCCAGTTCTATGGCGTCTGCCCCCTGCAATATCGCCTGTTCAAACGCGAGGAGGGTATTTTCCGGGTAGTCGCCACTGGCGCCCCTGTGTGCAATTATTTTCATGCCTGCTCGCCATTAAAGTATTTCCCCTTAATATAGCGAGCAGCCAGTGAGTTGCAACTTAGGCGCCTTGCTCTTTGATGATGTCGGCGTAATGTTCGCCCAATCGGGTTACGGTTTCTGGACCGGCGCTTTCATTGAAGTTTACCGTGCCCGGTGGGAAGGTTGAGATGACGGTGGAGCCTAATTTAAAGCGGCCCATTTCATCGCCTTTTTCAAAGTGAATGGCGCCAGCGCCTTCGGCAGGATACGACCACTTGAATATGTCCTTGCCGGCGGGAGG
>Ga0213837_1000190_pt1 | contig 93905 bp, 82 predicted proteins | sample SWPATP12_FD_160572 | JGI IMG/M metagenome (GOLD analysis project Ga0213837, IMG submission 160572) | Coastal seawater microbial communities from Marineland, Florida, United States - SWPA TP1 #2 | ecosystem: Environmental > Aquatic > Marine > Coastal | place: USA: Florida | collected 2016-08-06
CAACTCTCGCAAAAGAGAGTAATAGATCAAAACTGGGGGGCTGCGTCAAGAAAATTTAAAACCAGGCGGTTCAAACGGCTAAATATAAAACAGATTTAATTCCTAATTGGGGTGCGAAACGACAGTTCTTACCACTTTATGCACTGCTTTTTGTTTTAAGTACAGGTATCGCATGAACTTGCCTTGAAATAAGTCAAGCTATCAAGCTGGCATAACATTTAAAAAATCTTTTAACTCTATATTCTTAACTGTTTTTAAGGCGAGCTGAGTTTAGCTAGGCGTCCGTATTATCTTCCGCAACAGTGCTTGAATTTTTTCTTGCTCTGGCAGGGACAGGGATCATTTCTCTTTACAGTAGCCAATTCCTTGTGCTCCTTGATGTCTCCATCAAGATAAAACCAGCAGTCATCCTCCATGACAAAGCGTGACTCTTCAGTCATCGAGCAATGCTTATTATCATGTATATATACGGCAGTGAACAGTACGCTAGGGTAAGGGGAGGAGTTCTTGGTTTGGTGAACGGTTAATGATAGCCACTTGGTTTGCTTGGCCCAATTGCATATATCCTCGATTGATTGAGTTTGGCGCGTGGCGGAAGCGTAAGTACTATAAATATAATCGGCCTTGTTAAGCGCATAGGCGGTGTAACGAGAGCGCATAAGTACTTCCGGTGTACTGGCTCGTGCTTGTTGACTAATTATCGGGGAACAGCATAACTCAAGGGGTAGGGTCGAGCCACAGGGACATAACATAAGCTGATACCATAAGTAAAAATTGTTGTGAGTTTACCACAACTCCAACCATATATGCCTAGTGTAGCTGTGTTGCCTTATTAATAACGATACACTGGGTTTTTCCCTTTTCAGCGCTTTCGGTCAGCAGGTTAAGATCTTCCTGCCTAATGCGGGTATTACATAGCACTATTGCAGAGCAGTTTCCTTTGCAAAGCGCTTTTTCAATATGATCAATGTTGCCCCTATCAGTATTAACTCTGAGAATTTTCGACGTATCTATATTGCTTTCGCTATTGAGCCTTTCTATCGAGTCATCTTCCGGATTGACCAGCAGTACCCATTTTTTAGTGTTAGCGTGTAGCTGACACACATCAATACAGTGTTTTGACAATTCTTCCTGACTGGAAATCTTCACTATATCCAGCCAGTTTTGGAGGCTATATGTATTAGTGCATGAATTAATTATATTTTTTGATTTTAAGTTGGCGGTACTTAGGTAATTTGCTTTAATCATTATTAACACCTCGACATACTGTATAAATAAACAGTATGTCGTTTTTGTATAAGATTCAAGTAAATATTTAAAAATTTATTTTCCCTGTTTTTTGCAATATCGAAAATATTGACTAGAGTTTAGGGTTAATCTTTAAAAAATAATAATTTGGTACGTTTACATAATGGAAAAGAAGACAAAAATAGGGGTAAATGTTCGGCATGTTCAGCATTCTTTGGCTGATTTACAATCCACTGTTTATCAAGCAGAAAGTACGGATGACTCTCTTAATCGTCTCAATCAGGCGTTGAAAGACATAAACGAAGAGGTTCACTTACTGCGTAGTCTAATGCAATTAAATGTAAGATCTAATTAGTTAGCATTGATAAAGCTTTTGTAGGTATTAATAGAAGATTTGTAGCCTAAATCCAGAGTTTGTTGATCACTACAATTTGATGTACGTATTAATTCTATTGGTTATTGTGGTGGATAGTGATTAGGCAAAATAGCCTATATAATCAATGGAAGCCGAGTTAGAGAGTGCCACTTTACAATTCTAGCCTACAAAATAATTTGATGCTTGAGTCAATGCTTAGTTGTATATCGTTATCTCGATAATTTAAAATAAGCTTTCATGTCTTAAGTAGTTATTTAGCACCTAGTTTAAAGGTTCCATTTGAGAGAAACTGAACCACTTGCTTTCGTTTTTTGCCTATCAGCAGGGGACCGTCGTCCATAAAGAGAAAGTTTTTCCAGCAACGTTGAAATACGCGCCAAGTGGTTTCAATAACATGATTTCTTGAACTACAGAAGTACACTATAGTATTGGCATCCCAGTCCAGATGCTCTTGAATGGGGTCCGGCAATGCTTCTTCTTCACTCTCCCAGATTGCTTCCCATTTGCCGGACTCTGTCCAGACGTTTTGATCATAAGGCCAGTCGCCATTTCTAAAAAAGTCCGGGTGGTCAACCTGCTTGCTGATTAAGGTATCCCATAGGGTATTTGCTCGACTGGTGGTCATGGGCCGGATTTTGTCTAAATCCTCTGCTTGAATGGGCAGGTGCTTGTGTCTAAACACCCAGGCGTTTTTCAGGGTGTCAATGGGAACATAGTTCATCTAAAAGTCTGTGTAAGTTGCATGGCAGGGGGATGATAGCAAAAGTTTATAAATTAGTATTTGTGTTAGGCGAACTTTTTAACAATCAATACTCGCACTTATAATGCTAATAGCATTGAAAACGATAGTTATTCGCATAAGTATCAATTTTGATTACTTGAGTTTGAGGAGTTTTCTTCTAGACTTTTAAGTAGTTAGTGGGTTCATTTAGCAAAGGGAGTTGTAGATGTTTGAGTTTTGGAGATTTCACTCTGTTGACCAAACTAAATATAACCAGATTGAAGCTGATTTTAATATCCTTCTGGTACTTCTCTCCATTATCGTCGCCTGTCTTGCCGCTTATTCCGCATTAGTCGTTTTAGAGCGTGTTTGGGAAGTAAAGGTTAACAAGAACAAGCAACATTGGCTGTGGTTCGGCAGTTTTATGCTTGGACTTGGGGTTTGGGCCATGCACTTTACCGGCATGCTTGCTTATATGATCCCAATTTCGATGGAATTTGATCCCCTCATAACGCTTATTTCGGTAATTCCTTCAATATTGGGGGCATATATTGCCTTAAGTATCCTGGCGAAGGAAGATTTTCACCTAATAAAAATGCAGTTTGCCGCCTTATCCATGGCATTGGGGATAGGGGCTATGCATTTTATTGGCATGGAAGCCATGCAGGTTCAGGCCGAAATGGTCTATGGCTTTTCATTATTTGTTGCTTCAATCCTTTGTGCTCATGTTCTGGCCACAGTTGCCATGTATCTCATCACCATAGTGCATAAAACGGAACAACGTAAGCTGTCAATTCGCTTGGCTTGCGCCGTGGTGATGGGGGCGACGATTTCGGCGATGCATTATACGGCGATGGCGTCGGTAAGCTTTTTTGTCGTAAATGGTAATAATCTGGCATTCACGCCAATGTCAAATGGCTCTTTAATTTTATCGCTAGCCATTGCCGGCATTGTGGCTGTCTTTGTCGCTTCTACGGTTTTAGGGGCGTTAATAGATCATAGGTTACAGGTTGCCGAGCTCTCGGCGCAAACCAGTAATATCCGGGAGAAAGATATTATTGAGCATCTGGCCGATGGCTTGTTTATTTTAGATCATACCGGTCATATCGACAGCTTTAATACGGCAGCGTTGAAAATGTTTAAGTATAATTCTAAGTCATTCAAGGGCTGTAGTTTGGAGCAACTCATGCCGTCGATAACCCAAAAGCAATTGGTTGAAGATATCGTACGTACCAAGCATAAGATACTCGGGCAAACCCTCGTTTTGGAGGGAAGAAGAAAGAATGGCGATACATTCCCGATAGAAGTTAACTTTTCCAAGATGACCTTGGTTTTAGACTTTAAGATTATGTTCAATTGCGTTGTACGTGATATCACCAGCAGGGTACAGCTTGAAGATCAATTGCGTCATGCGATGAAGTTAGAATCTATTGGGCAGCTGGCATCAGGAATCGCCCATGAAATAAATACACCTACACAGTATGTCTCTGATAACACGACATTTTTAAATACGGCATTTAGCGATATTATTCCGGTAGTCAAGGCTTGCCAGAACTTATTGAATATGGAAGAAGGTGCCGAACGAGAGAAAGTGCTGGCGAGCGTTCGCCAACAACTGGACATGGCGGATATAGAGTTTCTCGCTGAAGAAATTCCATTGGCCATAGAGCAGTCAATTGAAGGCTTAGGCCGTATTTCTACCATTGTTGGTGCCATGAAGTCATTTTCTCATTCCAGTAAGGGAGAAATGCATGCGGTTGATCTGGCAGAAGCCATCAACACAACTTTGACCGTTGCCAGAAATGAATGGCGCTATGTCGCTGAGGTGACAACTGATTTTGATAAATCCTTACCCCTTGTGCCTTGTATGAGAGATGAATTTAACCAGGTTATTTTGAATATTGTCGTTAATGCGGCTCACGCAATTGGCGAGCGTTATGGTGACTGCGAAGAAAAACAGGGCTTAATACATATTAAGGCATTTGAAAAAGGTGGGGATGCTGTGGTGACCATAGAAGATAATGGTGGTGGCATGCCGCCTGAGGTTTCCAGCCGAATTTTCGATCCATTTTATACCACCAAGGGGGTAGGCAAAGGCACGGGGCAAGGTTTGAGCATGGCCTATACGGTTATAGTCGAGCAGCACAATGGCCAGCTCTATGCTGATTCTGAAGTCGGTAAAGGTACGGTATTCACTATTCGATTACCCGTAGAAATTGAAACGGCTGAAGATACAAATGAAATTAAGATGGAAGCGGCACTGTGAACGTTTTATTTGTAGACGATGAACCCTTGATCCTTAACGGCATAAAAAGGGCATTTTACAATTGCGGATGGAAAATCAGTCTTACTCACAGCGGCCAGGAGGCATTGTCCATATTGCAACGAGGAAATATTGATTTAATCGTTACTGATATGCGCATGCCGCAAATGGATGGTGCCGAGCTACTGGAAAAAGTCACGGAGCTGTATCCGGATGTTGTGCGTATTGTACTTTCCGGACATGCTAATGAGGAAGCGGCTAAAAGAGCAAGTTTTGTTGCCCATCAGTGGTTAACTAAACCCTGTGATCCCGTATCATTAAAAAAAATGATTGGCCATATTGATGAAGTTCGGGCAACATTACCGTCAGCAGATATTCGCACCTTGGTAGGTAAAATTAAGTCTTTACCATCGCCTCCCAAAACCTATATGCGATTGAGTGTATTGTTAAGCGATAATACGGTTAATATGGAAAAAATCGCCGCCGTTATTTCTGAAGATCCCTCCCTGGCAGCCAAAATTTTACAGCTTTCCAATAGTTCATTTTTTGTTAAGGGTAACCAAGTCACGGGTATAACAGATGCCATTACGCGTCTTGGTGTTGATATAGTCTGTAGTATTGTTATTGCCGCAGAAATGTACTCACAAATGGAGGAAGTCCCTGGCTTTTCCATCGCCGAGGAGCAATTAAAAAGCCTGAATACAGCCAGGCTGGCTTCAACATTTGTTGATCCCAAAGATAAACAGGAAACCATGCTCACCGGCCTATTGCATAATATAGGCAAACTTATTTTGTATGAAGTATCACCGAGTGCGATGAAGGCCTATATTAGTCAGCGTGAATTGGCACTTGATAACTTGGCACTGGAAAATGAACTGTTTCAGGTAAATCATACCCAACTCTCGGGTTATTTATTGCACCTGTGGAATTTCCCTTATAGCCTGATTGAAAACGTTATTTTACACCAACAACCGGAAAAATTAGTCGCTAAGCCCTTTGGTGCAGGTGCGGCGGTTTACGCTGCCTGCTGCCTGTTCAATAAAGTAAAAATTGACTCCTCGTTTGTTGAACATTTCAATTTGGCTGAGAAATTGGGTAAATGGAAAGTAAGGGCGGACAAGTTTAGCCTTTGATGAGTGATAACTAGTTAATAATGGCTTGCTGATAAGTGTTATTTAAAGGTTTATAAATCAAGTAATTTATTAGCCTGCTAACTTTGTGAAAGCGACAGGATGAAAGCGCGGGCTATAAAGCCGCGCAATATTTTTCTCCTAACTGGCAACAATGTATATCGATTTGAGTCATCGCACAGCCAGAACACTAAACCTGCTCTTCCTGAATATCTTCCTTGGGCGTATTCTCGAGTTGGACAGTTTCAAATCCGTTTAATGCACCATTTTCAAGGCAGTGCCTTATGATTCGCATTAAGGCCTCCGTAACTTCTTGTCCGTGACCGGCAACAAGTTGCCCCTGTTTGGTTTTGATGTCCTCATTGATGATCATGCCTGTTCTAAGCTCGGCAATTTTGACCGTCTGGATTTCCGTTTCGATTTCATCTTCTATGTCGTCTATATCGATGGATTTTTTAAATAAATGCAGAATATCGGGATCATAATTGTAAGCTTGCTGCTCCAGCTTTGAATAGGCCGCTTTTTCCGAAATACCGGTACCTTTGGCCCGGATGAAATCCAAGACAATTTTTAACATTCTGGCACCGACCGGAATATCTTTGCCCTTGATCTCGTCCAGTGGAATGCCTTCTCCGTTATAGCATTTCTCTTGATACAATATGGTCTGTGCAATGCTTTCCATCCGGGGAATTTTTCTGATCAAGTCTGAAGCAAGGAGAGGGTGTTGATTAAATATTTGTTGTTCTTCTTCACTTATTGACTGGCCGCTGTCCAGGTGCTTTATGGTGTCTTGAGGAAAAATGACACAACCTAGCTGTGATAACTGAATCATGGGCTCAAATGTCCAGGAATAGGGAAGCTCCATCGTTTCCGCTAAAGCCATCATATATTTTTTTAAATGTGCGTTGTGACCAAAGGCGTCAGGGTTGACCAAGGTAAGCACTTCATTTAGTACATTAATAATACCCTTCAAGGTTTTATTCAGTAATACTTTTTCGGCAATAATTAAATTATGTTGTTCAAGACCTGCCTTGATTGCATTTGCTAAGTCTTGTACCGTGCAGGGCTTATTGAGGAAACGAAAAATATCGCCAATATTGACGGCATCTATGGCTGTTTGTTGATCTGCGTTACCGGTTAACATTAGCCTGACGGTATTGGGAGATCTGGTTTTAAACTCTCGTAAAAGTTCTACGCCATTCATCTTGGGCATTTGCATATCCGAGATGATGACGGCATATTTTTTCCCGCTTTCCAGCTGCTTTAGTGCTTCTTCACCACTAAGGGCAACATCAAACTCAAACTGATTCCGCAAATTACGGCGATAAGAGTTCAATATATTTACTTCATCATCAACAAGCAGTACTTTATTATTCATAATTATTTGATCATCATTGCATCGAAGAATATTAGCAGCGGACTGTTATTCTAAATTCCCTTTTTTATAAAATACTCTTTTACTTTATGCGCTAATCGAACATTTTTCCAACTTTTTTTGTTTTTTAAATTAACAAGATAGTGTTTTTTGTGTTGAGTGGATTGATAAAAAAAGACCGCCCGGTTAAATGGTGTTTTTTTCAATTTTTCACCTCTTCCAGGTACCTTTTACGAAATGCAACCGGTTCGCATTTAAATGCTTGAATGCAAGAGTGGCAAACACAGGACTTCCTGCGCAAATGAGCGGGTATAAGTTCCAGCAAGGCACTCGGAACCTCTGTTTGGCTACACCAACAAGGACTGGTTTCTTTAATGCCACACTTGTTGGAATGGTTACAGAAGGGGCAAATATTATCGTCTATCTTTTTGCCATTATTCGCTGTAATTTCAGCCATAAAATTTGTACCTGTATAAGTTAACTTATGGAAATGTCGCTTGCTATTGCCACTTTAGCAATGCTTCCCCTTATCTTATCGCTAGCCTTTTATTTCGGGCAAATATTTATCAAGTTAAACCAGTAAGTCGTTCAAAGCCGGAATTATCAATTGTAAAAATTTTGTTATTTTTTTGTCTTACATATAATGGTGAAAACAAGTCTTCCGGGCCGTTCATTGCGCCGAAGGAAGAAAAGCTAGCACCAGCTCCTGCTGTTGCTAAACTGGACTCAGATAAAGACGGTGTGTTTGACGACTATGACAAGTGTGCCAATACACCTATTTTCTTGTCTACATGAAAGTTAGTTATACCGGCATTCAGTCAACAGAGTTAATTTTGCTGTAAGAAATACAGGAATTCATTACAATGCTCCGCATTTGTTAAGCCAATACACAAACAATTTTTAGACTTTATAGAGAAGAGCCGTCGAGCATGTATCCCATTGACTATATCGAACCCGTATTCCGCCCGCCAAGTGAATGGAAAAGCCTTATCTTGCAGGTAACCAATGGTTGCTCTTGGAATCAATGTACCTTTTGTGACATGTATACCAGTGACAATAAAAAATTTCGCCCTAAGAAATTGGAGCTTATTGAGCGGGAATTACAACAGGTTGCCAGTTCAGGTATGCCGGTCGACAGGGTATTTTTAGCCGACGGTGATGCTATGATGCTGCCCTATAAGCGTTTGAAAGAAATATTATTACTGATCAGACAATACCTGCCTCAGGTTTCGCGCGTATCCAGTTATTGCTTGCCAAGAAACTTATCCAATAAAACGGTAGAGCAGCTGGCAGAGCTACACCAACTGGGATTAAAACTCATGTATGTTGGCTGTGAAACTGGTGATGATGAGGTATTGGCTTTGGTTAAAAAAGGTGAAAGCTATCAAAGCTCCTTGCTTGCGCTAAACAAAATCAAGCAAGCGGGTATGAAAAGCTCGGTAATGATCTTAAACGGTCTTGGCGGCCCTGAGTTTTCTCGCCAACATGCGATAAATTCCGCCAAGCTGATGAATGAAGCCCAACCAGACTATCTTTCTACTTTAGTTGTGTCATTTCCTCTAGGAGAAGAGCGCTTTGCCAAAGACTTCAATGGCAGCTTTAGGCAATTAACCCAAAAGGAGCTTTTTCAAGAAATGAAGCTCTTATTATCAACACTGGAGTTAGAGAAAACGATATTTAGATCCGATCATGCTTCCAATTATCTGGTACTTAAAGGCACCTTAGGTAAAGATAAAGAAAAATTACTGGGCCAGGTGCAAGCGGCGCTGGCTGAACCTGAGCAGGCGAATTTGCGTCAAGAGTGGCAAAGGGGCCTGTAGGCCAAGTAAAATACATGAGTTACAAGTAAACAATATTCAGGTATAATGTCGCCGCTTTTGAGCCAGTAATGTATTTAGAATTAAACGCTTTGTTGCGTGAAATCATATTTTGACGGTTTGCTTTTGGAGCGACATCAATTAACATCTGGTACAATGCCCAAAAATTCATTAACCTCGTTTAAGTAAGTTTAAGTAAACATGCGTATAAAATTAACTGTTGATATCGATAAAACACCTGAGCACAATTGTGTTGCCGGAAAAGAGTACGAAGCTGTTTTGATCCACCCTCGTTCAACTACGGTTGAATTTATCGCTGAATCAGGGCGCCCTTTCAGGGCCTTCCACTACGAATATGAAGTGGTTCCTGCCGAATAAGAAGTCTGTTTGACTCAAAGTAATTGGTTGTTTAGCCCTTTTAATAAGGGCTAGCGCAACTGAAAAATCACCTATTAACACTAGATATTTGCTCAACAGGCACCGATTGGCTTGTTTAACTGGGCTTTTTGCTGCTGCAATCTAGCCCTTGTTGTCACTTGCTGTGTATATTCCGCCAGTTTATCTGATTTAACTAGTCTCTGCTCTATGGCTACAAGGTGTTTGCTGTCCGCCTTATCCCAGGAAGTGGGGATAGCGTAATGTTCATTGATAAATGCCAGAAAACCTTCCCGTACTTGTGTATCTACCCACAATGCGTCTAACTCTTCAATTAAAAGCTGCAACTCTTGTATATCCCTGGCTTTAAAGCTTAACCCTTGAATGCTATAACAAGCGTTCCCCAGTACTAGCACTTTTTTATCCAGCAATATTGACTCAAGGCCTACGGTTGAGTTGACGGTTATTACCGCACTGGCGTGAGAAATAAGTGTTTCTGTTGATAGATTATTAATAAAGATGGCTCTTTTGTGTCGGTTATATAGATGCCGGTAATTTTTTTTCTCACAGGGATGCTCCTTAAAAACCATGTTTAGCTCTTTGTTTTTATCCAGTATCTCCATGCAAGTGCTAAATAGGCTGTCCATCGAATCGATCCAGGGAGAATTACTGACAATCTGGCTGTCGGTTTCAACCTGGAAGGGGACAAAAATATAGGCAGTAGGCCGTATTGCCGATTGAGTGCCATCGGGCTTAGCCTTTATCGCCTTTCTTGGGATTAACCCTTGAGGTAAAGGACTATTGCCTTTAAAACGCCGATAAAATTCCCCACTACAGGGCAGGCTGTTGCGGGCATTGACCCCTTGCCAATCGCAGACCGTAGTGTTTGGCATTAAGCCATTTTCAAAGTAGATAACTTCTTTTTCCAAGAGCTCACTGGCCATTTTGAACCCCGCGCCGGGAAGTTTTTGTCCATTCCAGACCCCAACAACATCGGCTTTATTTTGAACAATTAGAGCGCAATATTTAGCGATATGGTAGTACTCAAGGTAAGTCCTTAACAGTTTATAAATGGGCCACAGCCAGGATTTCGCCAGCAGAGGTACAGCCTTCTTCTTTTTAGTGAAATGGCCATGCATCAAAATATTAATATCTACCGGGTTAAGTAGGGCGAGGTACTTCAAAAACTGCCAGTTGAACTTTACTTGGGAGCTTCTAAATACCCGGATATCAAGCCGGGAGTTTTCTGCTAAAAAATTGAAATAACGAATGTGGGAGCGGCCACGGGCCATCAAGAGAAATTTTGGATGTTTCATGGATAAAAGCTAACTAATGGAAATTGGTTAGCAGCATATCCAGCAAATATTTAAGATTGATGACGCTTTAGTGTCATAGCCATGAAAGTAAACCTATAGCAGGAGTGAGAATTTGAAATTATTCTCGAGTTAAATATCAAGACAGGGTAGCTAGTGTCGAGAATCTTGGTGTTAATTCGTAACTTATCATTCTGGCATGAGTGTGCCAGATAGCTTTTTGCTGCTTTGGTTTATAAAACCCATTCCAAATCAATATTTGCCGAAAAATTCTATTCATTTTTTTAAGTTTTGATATAAATCACATTCTTTGTCATAGCGTTTCACTACAATGGCGCCGGTTTTAATTATGTGGAAAGAAAAATGCCGGTAAGAGTTTGTGACACTGCATTAGAAGCAGTATCAGTGATTGATGATAATGAATTTATTTGGACCCATTCGATGGCGGCAACGCCCCGTATCTTGTTTGAAGCCTTAGCAACCCATGCTAAGAGCAAAAAAAACCTTACCTTAATGCAATTGCATACCGAACGCAGTGATGTACTGGCTTCACCAGAGCTGTACGATCATTTAAGGCATAGATGCTATTTCAGCAGTACATCCACCCGCCCGCTGTTGGCTAAGGGGAAGGCGGACTATGTCCCCGTATTTTTATCTGAAGTGCCTAAACTGTTTCGCTCTGGTGAACAACCGATAGATACCGCCATCATTCAGGTTTCTCCTCCGGACAAGCATGGAATGTGTACCATGGGCGTTTCGGTAGAAGCGACTAATTCGGCCTGTCAGGTCGCCAAAAAAATTATCGCCCATATCAACCCTAAAATGCCGAGAACTCATGGTGACGCCTTTATTGCTTACGACAGGTTTCATAGCGTCTATTGGCAAGAGGACGAACTACCTCAACATCCTAAAGCCAATATAGATGATGTAACCAAGGCCATAGGAGAAAATGTTGCCCAGCTTATTAATGATGGTGACTGTTTGCAAATGGGCATAGGCGCTATCCCGGATGCGGTACTCTCATGTTTAAAAGATAGAAAGGATCTTGGCATACATACCGAAATGTTTTCCGATGGCGTGCTGGATCTGGTTGAGTCCGGGGTAATTAATAACAGGTTGAAAAAAGTGCATCCGGGTAAACTGGTAACAGGTTTTGCCGTCGGGACGCAAAGGCTTTACGACTTTGTTGACGATAATCCGCAAGTGGCGTTCTTGGATATCGAATATGTCAATGATACCGCCATTATCAGACGCAATGACAATGTCGCGGCAATTAATAGTGCGCTACAGGTGGATTTATCCGGACAGATTTGTGCAGACTCCATTGGCACTTCCATCTATTCCGGTGTTGGTGGTCAAATGGACTTTATTCGTGGTGCGAGCCTATCCAGAGGAGGGAAGGCGGTAATAGCCCTGCCATCAACGGCCAAACGAGGCCAGTTATCCCGCATAGTTCCGACACTTGATGCCGGAGCGGGAGTGGTCACAACACGTGCCCATGCTCACTATATAGTGACGGAATATGGGGTTGCCAATTTAAGGGGGAAAAGCTTGCGTGAGCGTGCTCAAGCCCTGATTGCAATAGCCCATCCGGATTTTCGAGAGCAGCTAACCAGGGATATGCAAAACATCTGGCGAATAGATATTTCAGACGCTTAACTAAAAGCCTTAGTAGCTAATGACTTTATACTTATGAATATAGCTAGCCTGGTGTAAAAGCCCGTATAGTGCAGGTTAATACTGGAAAATAATGAGGTTAGTAGCTAAAACAGTGTAAACAACGCCCATTATTCTTTGCCTTGTAAGACATGGGATTTCTAATGTTTGAAAAATATTCCCGGGTTTTATATACCCGGAATAATTTTGTCTATACTTAGTATGTTTCATGAAAAAACTTCGAAGTGAAATGCTGTATAGCGTTATAAAAGCCCGCGCCTTGTTGTCCGTGGGCTTTTATTTATGGAAAGATGTTACGGAGCTATGACATGAATTGATAAATAAGCTGTTTTCGGTAATAAGTATCAGCAGGTGTTATGGTAGATGAAGCTAAGTTTTGATTTATATCATCAGGAAAGTTTTGTGCTTCTAGACAAATGGCTTGATAAGGGGCGAATTTTCCTTCTAGATATTGTCCTGAATAAAATTGAAGCCCAGGTTGATCTGTATATATCGATAATGTTACACCTGTCGTTTGATTTATAAGTTTAGCTGAACATGTATCTATCTGTGGGGCTGATAGCAAATAACAGTGATCATATCCCTTGTTTTCAGTTATTTGCTTATTGGTTGTAAAATTAATTCTTCTGCCGACAGATGCTCTGCTAATGAAAGAAAAGTCGCTATTTTGGATTGCAATTTTCTGTCCGGTAGGGATCCCGTTCTTATCTATAGGGAGGTACTTGTCTCCATTTATCTGTAAGAAAAGCTCTTCAATTGTTGCCTGGCCTAAATGGAAGTAACAATGATTGCACAGGTTAATTGGTGTGTCTTTATCACAGATTGCAGAATAATCTATCATCAATTTATTGTCATGTGTCAGATGATACCTGACTTTGGCTTCGAGGTTACCAGGGAACCCCTGATCGCCATCAGGAGAGAATAAGCTCAGTTCAGCTTGGTTCTCAGATAAAGCTTCCTGATTGAATTGCCAGCTTTGATTTGAGAAACCCTGTTGCCCGCCATGTAGACAGTTACCGTTATTATTCTTAGCAAGTTCATAAACTTTACCTTCAAGCTCAAAACTTGCCTGGGCGATACGGTTTGCTACTCGTCCAATGCTTGCCCCCAGGTAAAACGGATCCTGCCGATAATCTTCAATCGCAGGGTAGGTTAGAGTCATTTCGGTCAGTTTGCCATTAACAGGAAATAATATAGAGCGAACCCTGGCGCCCCAGTCAATCAGCTCAACACGCATGCCATTGTTATTAGATAATGTATGAGCTTTTATATCTGCCATGATATCTACTCCTTGATTATGGCTTAATCTAAATAACCAGTTGGGTTGTTAGATTGCCAGCGCCAGGTATCTTGCACCATATCTTCCAATGATTTTTCCGCTTGCCAGCCAAGCTCTGATTTGGCTCGCGTTGAATCTGCATAACATTTAGCAATATCTCCTGCACGCCTTGGCGCAATCTTATAGGGAAGCTTTTTGTTACAAGCCTTGGAAAATGCCTGTAGCATGTCTAATACCGAATAGCCTTGCCCTGTGCCCAGGTTAAAGGTATGACACCCTGGTTTTTGCCATAGCTCTTCTATTGCCCTGACATGACCCAAAGCAAGGTCAACCACATGAATATAGTCTCGAACGCCTGTACCATCCGGGGTGTCATAGTCATCTCCAAATACGGATAAGTATTCTCGTTTGCCAACCGCTACCTGAGCAATATAAGGCATTAGGTTATTGGGCACGCCTTTTGGGTCTTCACCTATCCTGCCCGAAGTGTGGGCGCCAACCGGATTAAAATACCTGAGTAATACCACAGATAACTGGCTGTTGGCATTGACCACCTCCCGGCACATCTGTTCCACTACTAACTTGGTTTGACCATAGGGGTTGGTGCTTCTTAGGGGAAAATCCTCTGTTATCGGCACAGAATCAGGATCGCCATAAACGGTAGCGGATGATGAAAATACCAGACAATTAACATTGTGTTTTTCCATGGCAGCCAGTAAGGCCCTGCTACCGCTAACATTGTTGTCATAATAACTAAGCGGTAACTGAGTAGATTCACCAACGGCCTTAAGACCGGCAAAATGGATAACTGCATCAACAGCATATTGGCTGAATACCTTAGCCAGTGCCTCGCCATCTCTGATATCAGCCTCAATAATGGGAAAACGCTTACCAGTCAGCTCACCCACACGAGAAAGCGCTGTTGGCCTGGAATTGGCGTAATTGTCCAGGGCAATAATTTGATGGCCAAGGTTAAGTAACTCTACGCAGGTGTGGGAACCTATATAGCCTGCGGCGCCGGTAACAAGTATATTCATTAGGCTTTCCTTCTATTGGAGTCTGTTGGCTTTATGAAATGAGTCCAGGCCCGAATCAGACAAAATAACTTCTATACCATTTGGGCCTGGCGATAACTGATCACCACCAGGTGGTATAAAGGGCAATAAGGATAATGACAACACCCAGGGCGGAAATATTGAAAACAGAATGGGTAGAAAAGCTGATGTCATCCAGGTCGACACTGTTGTCGGTACAGGTCGCTTTGGTCAATAAGGACACGGCAATGGAAAGTAACAGGCATAGTATAAATACCAGGCCAATACGATTCATAAAGGGCAGTTCGGGCCAAGTCGCTTTTAGGCCAAAGGAAAAAATTGCCGAGCCGATGGCTGCTGCCAAAGCACCCTTGGCGGTGGTTTTCTTCCAGAACATGCCGGTTAAAAATATCACCACTATGCCAGGAGTGAATACGCCGGTAAATTCCTGAATATACTGAAAGGCCTGGTCAAATTTACCCAACAGGGGCTCGGCGGTAAACAAGGCAATACACAGGCTGGCCAGGGTTGCCATTCTGCCAATGAATACGTAGTGGTTCTCACTTTTCCCCGGTTTTAGCTGGCTATAAATGTCCATGGTAAATATGGTGGAAATACTATTAGTCATGGATGCGAGCGAAGAGACAATGGCTGCGACCAGGGCTGCAAACACTAGCCCCTTGATACCTGTGGGCATTAGAGACATCATGGATGGATAGGCCTGATCTGCTGCCTTTAAGTCAGGGTAGAGTATCACTGCTGCTATACCAGGCAACACGACGATCAGTGGCATCAGCAATTTCAAGTAAGCGGCAAAGGCTATGCCTTTTTGCGCTTCCTGAATATTCTTGGCGGCCAATGCTCGCTGAATAATGTATTGGTTAAAGCCCCAGTAGCTGATATTCATTACCCAAAGGCCACCAATTAAAACAGATATTCCAGGTAGGTTGATGTAGTTGGCATTATCCGGGCTAAGTATCATATCAAAGTGTCCGGGTAGCTTATCTGTCAGCATGCCAAACCCTGTGAGTAGGCCCGCACCGTCGGAAATTTCTTCCAGAGCCAAATAACTGAGTAGCAAGCCGCCAAAGACCAGGAGTACCACCTGGAGAATGTCGGTATAGGCCACGGCCTTTAAGCCTCCGTATAGCGAATAGGCGATGGAGAAAACTGCTAAAAAGATCATGCCAAACATCCAGTCAATACCGGCGACAGTTTCTATTGCCAGCCCTCCCAGCCAGAGTACTGCGGTCAAGTTGACAAAGACATAGACCGCCAGCCAAAACAGCGCCAGAGTTGTTTTGACTCTGTTGTCAAAGCGCTGCTCCAAGTATTGTGGCATGGTATAGATTTCATTTTTCAGGAATATAGGTAAAAGGTATTTTCCCACCAGGATCAGGGTAATAGCCGCCATCCATTCATACGAGGCTATTCCCAAGCCTATGGCATAACCTGATCCAGACATGCCGATGATCTGTTCAGCCGATATGTTTGAAGCGATTAAAGAGGCGCCTATCGCCCACCAGGGCAAGGCCTTGCTGGCGAGAAAATAATCTTCGGTATTTCTTTCGTGATTTTTTTCATTCCTTGATATCCACAGCGCCAGAAATAACAGACCTGTGACGTAAAAAATGAATATGGAAATGTCCAGAGTGTGTAGCATCTTGTTCTCTCTTTATTGTTATTTTTATTGGTTAAAGGCGCCTTGCTCAGCCGTACAGACATAAATATCAGGCGTTAGTCCTGTTTTCATTGGATATTGAACCTGCACCGTCTGGCGGAGCAAATCCACCTTGGCTTGTGGTACCAGGGCCACAACACAGCCGCCAAAGCCGCCTCCCGTCATTCTGGCTCCGCCTTTGTCTTTCAGGACGTTCGATACTATGTCAACTAACACATCCAACTCAGGTGTGGTGACTTCGAAATCCTCCTTAAGCGAGCGATGTGATTCCGCCATTAACCGGCTAAGGCTGACTATGTCTTGTTCATTTAAGGCGGTCATGGCCCGAATGGTTCTCTCGCTTTCACTCAGTACATGTCGAGCCCGTCTGTAAATTACCGGGTCCATCTTGCTTTTGGCGGCTTCCAGTTCGGTTAAGTCGACTTCTCTGAGTGAGCGTTTTCCGAAAAATGACGCGGCAGACTCACATTGCTGACGCCGGGTATTGTATTCACTGTTAACCAGGCCTCGTTTCACGTTGGAATTAACAATTACAATGGCTAGATCCTCAGGGATATTGGCATAACTGTATTCCAGGTTGCTACAGTCGAGCAGCATGGCTTGTCCCTTGGTGCCGAGGGCGGAAATGAGTTGGTCCATGATGCCACACTTACAACCGACAAAATGGTTTTCCGCCCATTGCCCCATCTTGGCAGCATCTATGCCCTTGATGGCTAATTGATATAAATCGGTGAAAGCCTTGATTATCGCTATTTCAAAGGAAGCGGAAGAGCTTAAGCCCGCACCCTGGGGCAGGTTACCTGAAACCAGAATATCAGCCCCCTGAATGTCTGGGTACCGATCGAGTATGGCTAATAATGAGCCACGGACATAGTTACTCCAGCTTGCTTGTTCGCTATAGTCAATTTGTTCCAGGTTAAAGCTAACCTTCTTGTGGTTAAAGTCTTTAGCTATGACGTTTACCTGTTTGTCTGCGCGCTTGGTGCAGACAATCCAGGTGCCGAAATTAATGGCAGCGGGCAGGACAAAACCCTGGTTGTAATCCGTATGATCACCGATAAGGTTGACTCTGCCTGGGGCGTATGCCGTTATTTGCGCTTTGTGGCCGTAAAAGGATTCAAATTCGTTCATTAATTCTATGTTAATCATCACATAAGCCTCTGCTTGTAATGGGTCGAAGATACTGAGCGTAGCTTTTGTGCCGCCTGTTCAGGCGTTATGTCTCGTTGTGCTTCTGCCATCATTTCATATCCCACCATAAACTTCCGGATGCTGGCACTGCGTAGTAGTGGTGGGAAAAAGTGCGCGTGTAAGGTCCATTCGTTATGAGGATTGTTGTCATACGGGGCGCCATGCCAGCCCATGGAGTAAGGAAATGCACACTCAAACAGGTTGTCATACTTAATGGTTATCTGTTGCAATATACCGGCAAGAGAGGATTGCTTATCCGGAGTCAACTCTGTTATCCGCTTGATAGAAAAACGCGGTAATAGCAGGGTTTCAAATGGCCAGGCCGCCCAGTAGGGAACTACCACCAGCCAGTCAGCGTTGTAAACGACAACCCTTTCTTCATTTTCCAGCTCACGCTTGACGTAGTCAGCCAGCAAATTTCCGTTGTATTTTTGCTGGTATGCTGAAAAGTGAGTTTGCTTTTTATTTACCAGTGAAGGTAGTTGGCTTTGTGCCCAGATTTGGCCGTGTGGGTGAGGGTTGGAGCAGCCCATGATTGCCCCCTTGTTTTCAAAGATTTGTACCCAGGGGTAATGCCTGCCTAACTCTTCGCTTTGCTGTTGCCAGGTGGCAACTACTTTAGTTATTGCCTCTATTGAAAGCTCTGGCAGGGTCTTACTGTGATCAGGAGAAAAACAGATCACCCGACTTTCTCCCTGCTCTGTTCTGCTACTAAACAAGGGATCTGTATTAAAATATTCTGGTGTATGCTTTTTTAAGGCGGCAAAATCATTATTAAACACAAAAGTATCTGTGTAGTAGGGGTTATTTTCACCACTGACACGTGTGTTGCCTGAACATAAATAACAGCTTCTGTCATGCGTGGCATCGCTAGTGTTATCAGACTTTTCAATCTGCCCTTGCCAGGGACGCTTGGCCCGGTGGGGAGACAACAATACCCACTCACCTGTCATGGGGTTATACCTGCGGTGAGGGTGCTCATTGAGGTTAAACTGCTGGTCAACATCTTTTATGGACACTAAATTACGCCTTACTTCCTTAATTACTCGATACCCTTAATGTACTTGCAGGGCTCCAATTCTGTCATTCCTGAAAAAGTGCTTTAACTTCCTGTTTTATGCTCTTTAATGGTTTACTGTATAATGTATGCGCCAGTGATTTCCATGATTTTCTCTACTAGTCTATATTGTTTAGCGCGTTAGACAGGTCTTCGAGTAAATCCCTTGAATCCTCCAGACCAACAGAGATGCGCATATCGGCAAGGGAAATTCCCATGGCTTGGAACTGCTCAAGTGACTGTTCCTTTAGGTAGCCTATGGCTGGCGCATAGATCAGGCTTTCATGGCCGCCCCAGCTAACGCCGATTTGAAATAATTTCAGACCATTAAAAAATGACTGAATTTCACATAATTCTTCCGTGGCGAGTTGAAAGCTCATTAGGCCGCTAAAACCTGTCATTTGCTTTTGCGCCAGCTCCGACTGATTAAATGATGCCAGCCCAGGATAGTTGACTCGTTTGACCTTGGGGTGCCGGGCGAGAAATTGAGCTACTTTTAATGCATTTGTTTGATGGCGCTCCATTCTCAAGGAAAGGGTGCGCAGACTGCGTAGCAGCATACTGGCTTCTACGGGAGCCATTTTGGCCCCGAGTAACTCATACTCCCTAACGTGAATGGCGTCTATTAGTGACGCCTTGCCGATCAGCACACCGGCAATAATATCACTGTGACCCCCCAGGTATTTAGAGCAGGAATGCACTTCCAGATCTATGCCAAGTGCCAGCGGCTTTTGAAACAGGGGCGTTGCCCAGGTATTGTCTATCATGGTGGCAATATTAAGCTCCTTTGCCAATTGGCTGATGGCTTCAAGATCCTGCAGGCTAAATATGACGGACGAGGGGCTTTCCAGGTATATCAATTTGGTATTGGGCCTAATCGCCGCTTTGATTTCATTGATATCCGTACCTGATACAAAACTGGCCTCTATCTGCATTTTCGGCTTTAGGAAATCATTGAGCAGGCTAATGGCAGGGCCGTAAATATTATTGAGGGTGATGATATGATCACCTGCCGATAAGAAGTGCAGCAGCCCAGCTGATATCGCTGCCATACCGGAAGCAAAGAGTTTGCTTTTTTCTCCTCCCGCAAGTGTGGCCAACTTTTTTTCTACCAAAGCAACTGTGGGATTTCTGCCTCGCGTATATATGGCATTATTGATCTTATCTTCGAAGGCCTTTGCTATAGATTCCCAGCTGTCAAAGGTAAAGAGCGAATTCTGGTACACGGGTAAAATCACGGCACCGTAAGGATCTGTGTCTTGGCTAGCGTCATGGCTTAACAGGGTGTCCAAATGAAAATTCTGTGTCATCACTTAATGTCTCATTCTTACTTTTTGAATAGGCTAGAGGCTGTTGATCTTTGTTCATATTTTCTGCAATAGGCTATTTTTGATGCTAGCAAAGCAGAATGAACGCCGTTTGGTTATTCCAAATGAGTGACATTCTAATGCTGCTAGCGTTAAAAATAGCCATTGCCCATAGGGTTGAGGCCAAAATCGCCATACTCTACGTTGAAAATTGCTGATTTAGATGACTAAATGACACAATTTCCGCCTTGATTAAGGCGATTTTATCTCTCAGCAGAATTATTGAACAAAGATAAACAGCCTCTAGTATCCGAATCTTCACTTTTACTTATTTTGGCAACCCAGCCACCATTGGGAGCCAGTTTTACTTTTAGTTTGTCAGATGAATTGATTGTTTGACTGCTGACCTTATGGTCGCTGGCATAGCTGTCAGCATTTATCCCGTCGGCAAAGCTTGTCATTTGGTGGTTTCCTGCCGCCAGAAACGATAGGTCCAGGGTGAAATCACGCGCCTGGCCATTACCCATTATGCCGATGAACCAGTCAGTACCGGAGCGGCGGGCGGTAATGATATGATCGGCCAGTTTAGCGGATAAAATTTTGGTTTCGTCCCAAACAGTGGGGATCTGGCTGATAAAAGCCGTACTCTGGTGTTCCTTCAGATAGTTGGACGGACTGTCTGCCAGCATTTGTAACGGGCTTTCAAAAATCACATACATGGCCATTTGGTGTACCCGGGTGGTTTTACTCATGGGACGGTCAAATATGATTTTAAAGTTCTTGGGCTGGCTGTTAGTCATGGCACCAGGCGTATAGTCCATGGGGCCTGCCAACATGCGAATGAAAGGTAGGGTTAAGTTGTGCTCAGCCGTAATGTAATCGGCCCATTTGTTGTGCTCCAGTCCCCTGACGCCTTCTCGGGTGATGACATTGGGGTAGGCTCGGCGCAGGCCCGCCGGTTTGTAGGAGCCGTGAAAATTCACTAATAACCGACGTTCGGCCGCCTCTTTGGCCACTTTCCAGTAGTAATTGACCATGTCCTGATCATCACGCTGCATAAAATCCACCTTGATACCGGCGGCACCCCAGGATGCAAAGGTGTCCAGGGCAAGCTCCATTTGCTGGTCGAGTGTTTCCCAGATCACCCAGAGGATGACATCGACATTTTTACTCTTGCCGTAGCTGATGATCTCTTTGACGTCTATATCGTCCACCACGTTCAGGACATTACCCAAGTGATACCAGCCTTCATCCATAATGATGTATTCGATGCCGTACTTGGCCGCGAAATCGATATAGTGCCTATAGGTTTGGGTGTTGATGCCGGCTTTAAAATTCACATTGTAAATGTTATTGGCATTCCACCAGTCCCAGGCAACCTGTCCCGGCTTGATCCATGAAGGTTCGGCAATTGCTGTTTCGTCCGCCAGCAAATAGGAGAGCTGATTAGTGAGCAGCTCGGCATCGTTTTTCGCAATGGCAAATACGCGCCAGGGAAAATCTCGGCCACTATCTTCCTTGGCCACTTTGCTATGACTTAAATAACCGGCGCGTTTAAGGATATTTTCATTGCGATCTGAACCTTCTTTTAACTCGCTTTTAAGCACCTTGGCTGGAAATATTGCCGATAATGCTTCTTGTCCCGTGCCTCGCAGCCACATGCCGGGGTAATCTCTTAACCCGGTTTCGGTAATAACAAGTTTGGCATTGGGCGTTTCTACCAATAACGGCAGGCTGGCAAATTGCTTGCTGGAAATATCCATTAGTTGCCTTTGCAAATAGGCCCTTTCATTGTGGGAAACAAAGCTGTTCTCTTGCGGAAAATAAAGCTTGTGGTTTTCGGTAAAGTTTAACCTGGCCTGTTCCGACTCGACGATAAGCTCTCCCGTTTCCAAGCTGGAAAAACGGTAGCCAAAGCCCTGGTCAAATACGCGAAAGGTCAGGCTTTGCCTGTTTGCCAGTTCAAATTTGATTTCATTATAGTGCTCGGTAATGAACTGGGATTTTTGCCTGATATGGGGCTGTATTTTGCGCCTGACAGTATTTCTGCTGACTTTGGTCACTTTGGCGTCTAGATTGTCATTCCCTTGTATGGTCAGTTGAGCCTGGGCGTCTTGTAAAAGGGGATGCCCGGATAATCTTACCGAATAGCTGGATAATGCTCCTGGCTTTATTGTTATCTCGATTTGACCATCTGGAGAGGTGATTGAGTAAGTTTTAGCCTGGACTGACAGGCTTGATAGTATAATCGCCAGTCCAATTAGCGGATAAATAAATGACTTCATTGTGAAATACTCGAAGGTTTAGAAATGGTAGAGGAGGGGGGCCCCTCCCGTGATCGATGGTAAAGGGATTAGAAGCTTATGCTGACCGGTGCTTTACCATCCCAATTGATTTTTTGCTGAGCGCCACTTTGCTCGCGAACCTTGATTTCAAAATCATTTTGTTTACGCTCAACACAAACATCGAAGTTGTTGTTAAAGGCGCGGATACGGTTAAGGCACATGTTATTCCAGCCGCTTGGCAGGTAAGGCGCCACATTAAAGCGGTTAAAGCCGGTCGGCTCCAGGCCGAAAATACCTTCAGTGACCACCCTGGCATAAAGGGCACTCTCTGCTGACAGGTGGCGCTGGTTGCCTTCAGGCCAGGCTTCTACAGCATAGGGGACGTGTTCACCCAACAGGCGCTTACGCGAATAGTATTTAAAATAACGCATGGCAGTATCTGTTTCGGCGGCGGCAAATATCCCTCTGAAGGAATATAGTGTGGCTCTGTCCCAAAACGTCTTATTACCTGCCTCGCTGTATATGCCGTTCTCGTTCCACAAATGATCGGATAACAGTGCATCCAGTGTTCCCTGCTTGCGGTCAAATATGCCCATGGTAAAGGGGAGGGAAATCCAGGCACGGAGCTTGTCATTGCCTTCAAAGTATCTATAGGTGTCATAGCCCTGCACGTTAGCGCCAAAGTAGCGTTCTGACGCCTTGGCCAGCGCTTTGGCCCTTGCCAGGTAATCTTTGGCCACCTCATCCCTGCCCAGCTCGGTGTTCAGGTGGGCGGAGGAGATCAGGGCGCCATAGGTCAGCATATTGGTACTAAGGTTGACATCACCGGCAGGAAATCGTCCTTCAAGTTCGTCGCTGTCCGATGCGATAACTCCGTCTTTCGTCATCTTGTTATAGCTAAAGGCAATGCACCAGTCTATTAACGGCAGCAGTTCTTCTGCCTGTACTTTATCTGCGTAGGCCAGGGCGAATCGGCTGGCACCGTAGGCTATCATGGCACAGTCTCCACGGTCGCCTGCGCCATTCCAGATGTCCACGCCTTCGGCGATAATGGATGACGGGATAGGCGTAAACTCCTCGTTCATAAAACGGGCGAAGTGTCGGAAGCTGTTGATGGCGGATTCATTGCCCTTGTCATTGCCCAGAAAGGGGAAGAAGGGGTTGATGTATTCGGCCTGATCATTGGCCCATATCGCGGCATAGTAGCGACCGCCTCCGGGGCCATGCATGAGACCGCCCTTGGTTCGGAAAATAGATTCGGCACCGCGTAGCTTGGCAAACTCAAACATCTTATTGAGTACAGGATCCGGAGTTTGTAACTGCAAATCTTGTTTTAGGCTGGCGACATAGCTCTCTCTCGCCTTAATTTCCTTGGCGCCATCAAAGCGATTGTCCTGGCCTTGCTTGGTTGCTTTATAGTCGACATATACGGTTAGCGTTTGACCTGGCGTTAAGTCGAATTCTCCCGCCTTATCACTGCTGGCCTGGATCTGGTAGCTGCCGTAAACACCCTCACTTGCGGGCGTGGCAAATTGGTAATTGAGTTCATCTAGCTTGAGCTTAACCGCTTGCTTACCCTTATTGTTAAAGCTGAGCCGCTCTATCATCACGGGGCCGGTTGGGCTGGGCGACAGGGTCCTGATCAGTTCCACATTCTGGTTAAGCTCACTGGTCAATGTCAGCATGCCGTTAATTTCAACCTGCATTAACTGCTCCAGTGAGACCGGCTGGCCGTTAATGGCAACCGAGGGCGTTATTTGCGTTGGGAAATCATGGATCAGGCTGGCGTGAGTATCATTGGGGATGGTTCTCAGCATTGGCCAGACAAGCTTTCGGGTCAGTGTCAGCTTGCCTTGCTTATTAGTGCCATAATAAATGATGGCAGAAACCTGTTCGCCACTCATTTCGATATGGTCTTCATGGTTGTCATCGACTTGCCAACTGATGCTGTTTTCATTGAGCTGCCAGCGATCATCAAGTGTCGCCGCCAGGCTATTTAACGACTGAGGTGAATTGGATATTTGGCGGTTTTCATGAGTACCAGTTTCGTCATTAGCGCAGGAAAATAAACAGGATAATGAGCATATCGTCAGTAGCGGAATTAATCTCATACAGGTTTCTCTTTGTTATGTCATTTTAATACGTCAGTTGGCGTTAAATACCACTGTCTTTGCATGGGGGTTATATTGAATACAATATGTTTTCTTACAACTTCATCTATTCAAACACGAAAACCGAGCAACAACTTACGAAAAAAGGTTTAAATCTTCCTGAAAAATAACTTTTTATTTGGTGCGGCGGCGAAACTCCAGAGGCGAGGTGGCAAATTCGCGGTGGAATATGTCGTAAAACCGGCTGACTGAACCAAAACCGGCCTCCAGTGCAATATTGAGCACAGGTTTATCTGTATCAAGCAACAGTGCCTGGGCATGCTGGAGCCGCAACTGGTTAATATACTGTTTAATGGAAACCTTCATTACCCGGTTGAAAAGCTTCATCGCATAGTTTTTGTGTAGTCCGGTTGAGCCGGAAACATCTTCTATGGTGACCTTTTGATCATAGTTGTCGGCAATATAGCGCAACATGGTCTGGATATGACTCAGCCCCCCCAATATGGATTTACCATTTTGCTTGACCTCTTTGCTCGCCAGATCATAGGTACTGTATTTCTCAATTGACATCCGGCGGATCCGACCGCGAATTTCACTGATAACCTGTGCCGCCATCTTGTTATCATTGCTGGCCAAATCCTTTTCCCAGATCTGGGTAAATTCCTCGTCACAGTAATAGAGGCTGTCGGATACTATCACCTCACCGTGTAGTAGCTGGCTGACAAACTTGTTGGGGAGCTTCCAGGTAAGGAAGGCTTGTAGGGGGATATAGATGTTAACCATATCGCCGCTACCCTGAGAGTCGATCATCTGATGGGGAAATGACGCCCAGAACAGTATCATCCTGCCCTGAGGCACGGAAATACTCTTGCCATTGATAAGATAGTCCGCCGAGCAATTAAACAGGTAGTTGACCTCTATATGGCCATGCCAGTGGCTCTGCGCCATGACCTTGGGCTTATGCCTTTTAAAGCCGAATTTACTGTCATGTCCCTGCTGGGCCAGCGGACTGTCATCACTAAAGCCTATTTTATTTACCCATTCCAACATTGGCCAAGTCCGATAAAAAATACTTGCCTAACGCTACCCCATAAATGCCAGCAAAACAATGAAAGGTTATTTTTCGGGAATAAGTTGAGTGTTTGCAGGAGGCGGGCGGAGGGTCGCTTTTGGGCCGGGCCATTCCTGCCCTTTCCCGATATTTGCTGATCCCCTTATGCCAGTCAGGGCTACTAAACAGTAACAATAGGGATAATTTCGGGAAGTATAGCCCCTGTTGGTGGCGATATAAGTATATTCGCAAGCCCCAGGCTTGCTGAATTTGGCCTTAAAAATCAAATTTGACAGTTAAAAACAATGACAAGAATTAGGAAATAAGGGTTATTTATGAAAGTTAAGTATCTCACTTTTGCCATTGCTGCGGCGCTGGCACCCTACGGTAGCGCATTTGCGGCAGAAGAAACGAAAGAGCAAGAAAAAAAAGAAGAGACCAGAGTAGAAGAGACCGAGGTCATCGAAGTTACAGGTATTCGCAATAGCTTAAAGGAAGCACAGGCGATAAAAAAGGTAGCCAATAATATCATTGATGCCATTGTTGCCGAAGATATCGGAAAATTTCCCGATGAAAATGTAGCCGAAGCCTTGCAGCGCGTTCCTGGCATCAGTGTTACACGTAATAATGGTGAAGGGCAAACGGTGACGGTGCGCGGGCTAACCGGTAACTATAATGTTACAACCTTTAATGGTCGTAAATTGGCATCGGACAATGTCGGCCGTGATTTTAATTATGATGTAATTGCTTCAGAGCTTGTTGGCGGCATACAGGTCCATAAAACCCAGCAGGCACATTTACCCGAAGGCGGTATTGGTGCAGTTATTAATATTGACACCCGTAAACCACTCGATCTTGGTAAAGCAGTCAGTGTTTCACTAGAAGCCGACTACAATGAACGCTCGGAATCAACCAACCCCAAGGCCTCTTTAATTATCAGTGATACCTTTAAAGATGAGACATTTGGCGCATTAGTCTCCCTGGTACATACCGAAGCGACTTCTCGTTTTGATGCTTACAGGGCGGCGCCTTGGCACGACTTTACCTATGATGATATGGGATTTGCTCATGATGGTAGCATGGGAGGAGAAATTTTCCGAGCACCAATGTTTCCAAAAATCACCATGAACCAGGATGAGCGTAAGCGCACAGGCGGCACATTGGCGCTCCAGTGGCGCCCGACAAATGAGTTAGACGTAAATTTTGACGCTCTGTATACCAAGTATAATATTGAGTCGACCGGTAAGGTCCTGTCACTGGCGCTGCCCACCTCCTGGGGGCCATTTGGTGAATATACAGATTACTCTGTCGGTGCAGACGGTTTTCTCGATTCGGTTTCCTGGAATACCGCGACACTGGAATTACTCGAAGCGAACAATCCCAGGGAGAGCAGCACCTATCAGCTTGGCATCAATGTTAATTATGTGATGGATGAATTCGAGTTTAATATCGACTTATCTCATTCGCGAGCCGAAAACCAAAATGACGGCGATACCAACTTTGTCGTGGTACGGGCCGGTGTTGATTCCGCGTCAATAAACTGGGATAACGGCCAGGTTATTCCCGATATCAGCTTATCGGAAACCCTGGATGAAAACAGTGATTATGGCGCACATTATTCGAGGATTGACGGCGATAACGTCATTGATGAAAACACGCGTTTTGTCTTTGATGGCATTTATGAGCCAGACGGCGGCATAATCACAAAAGTACTCTTTGGCGCGGGCTATAACCGGCAGGAAAAAGACAAGGTGTATTATGCGCCGGCAAACGGTTCTATTTTTGCGCTCGATTATATGGCGGAAGTTAATGGCCAGGGGGCGGAAACCGTTGAAATAGGCGGCAACACCATGTGGGCATTGCCCAGCAATGTCATAATCCCGGGCAATTTTTCTAATTTTGGTGGCGGCGCCAATGTGCCAAGCAGCTGGGCCAGTATTGATGTTGACGCCCTTTATGCGTTTTATGACCAGCTTGATCCCGATGCCTACTTGCAGCTAGTGCCAGAACGTGTTGAACATGGTGGTAATACCTATAATATTGAGGAAGAAATACTGCATGCCTATGGTGAACTGATTATTGAAGATAACCTGTTCGGTCGGCCTTATCTTCTTGACTTTGGGGTGCGCTACTTAAAAACGGATATTACCTCCAGCGGCTATTCACAAAACCCGGCTAATTTGGTTTTTGGTGCCAATGGTCAACCGGCAAATGATGACTGGAAAAACACTGAATTGGTACATTTTGACGGAAGTTACGATAAGTTACTACCAAGCATGAATTTTAAAATAAGCTTGACCGATGAAGTTGTTTTTCGTATCGCGGCATCACAGGCAATGTCTCGTCCGGCTTTAACACAATTGTCCCCAAACACTTCAATCAATCCCGTCATAGATTTGGAAGATAACAGCGGTAAATCTAAGAGAAGTATGTGGGAAAATGATCCTGGTTTAGCGCCTTATACTGCCGATCAGTTTGATACTAGTCTTGAATGGTATTATAGCGATGAAGGTCATCTGGCTTTTGCGACTTTCTTTAAAGAACTCAATAGCTTTGTTAAAACGGAGCAACGAGATGAGGTGATTGCCGGGCAGGAGTTTACTGTCTATAGGCCTTATAATGATGAGGATAAAAGTGCCTTGATCCGTGGTTACGAGCTGGCCTGGTACCAAACCTTTGATGAATTCTTACCCGAGAGCTTGGCAGGTTTCGGTATCAACACCAACTATAGCTACAACAACAGTGTTTCTGGAGAGTTCGACGAGAATGGTAATGAAAAGCCTTTCTATGGGCTGTCAAAGCATCAGTACAACATAAGCCTGTTTTATGAAAATCATGGTGTTGTGGCTAATCTGTATTATAACTACCGCTCTGAGTACCTGGCCTATGATGCATGGCACTGGACATATGATATATGGGGCTGGACAGATGAAGAGCGTGCTACGGCGACGAGCTGGGAAGACCTGGGCATTAGTCTGTCTTACGAGGTCACGGATAACCTCAAACTTACCGCCGATGCGAGTAACTTACTGGATCCCGATTATATCGAGTATTTAGGAGACAATAAGGAAAATATATTGTATTCCGCGAGCTTCGGTCGACGTTACTCTCTGGGGATTCGCTATCAGTTTTAAAAGCCAAGCTTAGTACCCTGCTTATGCCCACAGCCAGCCTGTGGGCTTTTTATCTTAAACAGCCTTAAACAATTAGGACTCGGACTCCTTCACTTCAACCTTTAAAACAGGGATGATAACTTATGAGAATCTTTTTAAAGCCGCTTTGCTTGCTGCTTTTGTTGACTATAGCTACTACTGTCAAGGGGGCCGTTGGCGATTGCCAGGTCGATGGTAAATTGCTTGGTCTTGCTGAGGAAAACCAGCTGCTGGCTTTTGGCGAAATTCATGGCACTAAGGAGATACCCAAATATTTCAGTGATGTCGTGTGTGCCTTTGCTAAGCATGGGCAGAAAGTTAAAGTGGGGTTAGAACTTGCCGTAGCTCAGAGTGCGATCATAGACAACTACCTTGCCTCTAAGGGGCAACTGAGTGACATCAAAGACCTTGTTCTCTCACCACACTGGCGCACCGAGTTTTTAGATGGCAGAACCAGTGCAGCCATGTTTCACCTGCTTGAGAGGTTAAGGCGCCTAGGTAAACAAGGGAAGGCGATAGAGGTGTTCTTATTTGATACTCAAGACAGAGCAAACAATGAAAGAGATAACAATATGGCAAAGCAGATCACAGCGCAAGTAACAAGAGACAGGGATAGTGTCTATTTGCTGCTAAGCGGAAATATCCATAGCAGGACCACTAAGGGAGTGCCTTGGGAACCCAATTTTAGGCCCATGAGCTACCAGATAAAGGCGCAAGGCTATGCCATTGCTTCCATCCTGCTAACTCATCAAGGCGGTAGCGCCTGGCTCTGCATGCTAAAGTGTGAGACTCAGTCACTGAAAGGACACTTTACTGATGATGAAGCTTATACTTTGCTAAGGAATCACTCGGATTTTTCCGGTCATGATTACAGAATAAACCTTGGCAAAATAAGTGCGAGCTCTCCCGCCTATATGAGCTTAACAGGGGGCTTTTCAACGAAAGGACAAGAAAACTAAATAGCAAAGATAAAACAAGGGCATAAATGGCAGGGCCAGCAATGACACCTGAATTAGTAAGAAAATCAGGTTAAGTCTAAATTGCGGTGAGGACCTCATGATTTCTATATTTCTAAGGAAGTTCAAAATGAACAATTTTATAAAGAAAGAAAAGCAAATAAAGCTGCTAAAGGCTGTTATTTTTGTTGGTATTGATATCAAGAGCTCATGCCAATGATGCACTTAAACATGAGTTAATCGAAATGGTCCACATAGACCAGGCAATCAGGGCTGAAATCACTGAGATAGGCTGGCATCAAGCTCCCAAGCCCTTGGTTGAGAAGTTGCAAGGCATTGATATTCAACATTGTCTACGCCTTAAGGAGATAGTTGTTGGGCATGGTTGGCCAAGTATTTCACTTGTGGGCAAGGAAGGTGTTGATGCCGCATTTGTTTTGCTGCAACACTGTCCAGATACAGAATTTAAAATTCAAATTTTACCGGAGCTTAAAAGGAGTTTTCCTAAAGGAAAAGGAGTAACCGGTCAACAGTTTGCACTATTTACTGATCGTCTATTGCTGGCTCAGGCAAAGCTAGCGGCAGGCAATCTTATTTTTGAGCCGATAGCCCATGAGGAAAAGCTAAATACCCGTAGGGCAGAGGTGGGGTTACCTAGCATGCAGGAGTATAGAAGATTATTGATGGAGGTATATAAAATCGATGAGGTGAAGCTTCCAGATTTGGAAAGGTAATGTTAATTGAAAAGCAGTAACTTTATCAGTTAGATAAGAGTTGATACTTAATAGGACAATCTCGTTTATCGCAGTAACGGCTCCTGACTGAACACATATATTAATCACAACATATCATGAACTGCCAGATACACTTGAAATATATCATCGCAACCCCTCTGAAATGATATAAGCAACTGAAAGTTATTGGTGTTTATCATGCACTTTTCTGTTGAAAAGTGGGAAGTAAAAAAGGTGATAGTTTCCTATAAAAATATTATCTCTTCCTGAAAAGCAAAACTATCAGCCCCTCTCCCTTGCCGCTTGTTTTTTAAGCCTTTAATGTCTTGCTATGCATCGCTTTTATCCCGCCTTCAAACTGAATTTTGATAATGACCTTTGGAAGAAAAATGAAACAAGAAATCACTAAATTGATAAGACAAAGTATGGGCTACTTGACTCTTACTTCTCTTCTACTGCTGGCCCTTGGCTGTGGTGGCGGAGGCAGTAGTTCAGAGCCTGTACCTGAACCTGCTCAGCCAGATCATCAGCCCGAGCCCGAAATTAACCTGATGGTAACGGCGCCCGAAGAAGGCAGCGCGATTTATCTTGGTGGCACCTATACCGGCGAACTAACGCCGGCAGAGATTTCGGTTACGCCCGGTGACTATGCGCTTGGCGTAGGATTAAAAGATTCTAAACAGTATTTGAAAAAAGTAGTTTCGGTGCAAGAAGGCAGTGACTCTATGTCTGTTGAGCTAGGTATGGGCGATTTGCAAGTTGCCAAGGTCTGGCAGGCACTGTTTATCGGCGTTAACCAGGTGACTTCTCCTAGTGGAACCTGTGTCAGTGAATATACCAGAGAAGAACTGGATGCCGCCTATGACTTTTTCCAGTGGAGCTTTAAGGAAAGGGCCGAGGACTATAGCTATAACACCATGGATTGGCAGTTTGACCGTCGTGACATAGATTATCAAGTGGTGACCCTGAGTGAAGAGAATCTGATCAGCCCTCAAGTTATTGAGCCTTACATCAGTGATGTCAATAAGGGGGACTATGATCTAATCGTCACTTTCTTTCGGGGCGGTGCCGGTTCAAGTGAGGGCTGTTATATCGATGATTTCAAGGGCATTGCCTGGTATGACTACAAGGTGCTGAATGCCGATGCCTCCTATTTTACCATACGCTACTATGATGATCTTGTTGGGACAATCAATGCTTCCAAGCAGGATGGTGCCGATCCCGGTATGTTTATCCATGAGTGGCTTCATACCACGGCCGAGTGGTTTTTCCCGGATCGCGGCTATACCATGCCAAAACAGGATGACCAGGTGGTTCATGCCGCAGGCGCCTATGGTTACAGTTTTCCCTGGATGACCTGGTACAGAGATCTTATTTCAGGCCAGGTCAAGCAAGGCAGCAAGTATATAGGTATTGGCCCGGAAGCCTTTTTAGCCTGCTCGGTCAGGGAAAGTGCCCTTGGTGCCTGTGATGAAGTCAGTACCGGAAACTGATAGGGGATGTTTTAATTTTGGCGTCAAGGGTTATTTTTCGAGAATAAATTGTACGTATTGGCAGCGTCAGGTTTTTAGCAACATGGTTTAATCGCCTTGGCTGGCCATGCATGGTCAGAGATAAAAACCATAATCGGCCCTGGTTTTACAGTAGTAGATAACTAGCAAGTTGATCAGGGCTCTCAGGAGAAAACACATGCTGGCGATTGTTAAAAATCGAAAAAATTTAGCTAAAAAACTGCTTAGCGCCTTATTGCTTATTTTGCCCGTGACTTCGGTATCGGCAAAGAATTATTCACTCAAGTCGCCTGACGGCACCATAGAGATCATAGTGTCTACTGATAAGAAGGTTCGCTATCAGGTCAAGGTAGATGGCAACACTATCATCGAGCCATCTTTAATGGCGATGACCTTTGCCGATGGTAAAAATTTTGGTGATAAGCCAAAGGTGATTAAGGCCGAACGGCATAGTGTCAAGGAAAGCCTGATCCCAGTGGTTGCGGTCAGAACCCGAGAGGTTGTTAACCATTATAACCAGCTCACCCTGAGCTTTACTGGGGACTACAGCCTGTCCTTGCGCGCTTTTGATCAAGGGCTTGCCTACCGCTTTGGATCACGCCAGGGCGGTAAGTCAACTCTGTTATCTGAAGTGGCGGATTTTAACTTTGTTGATGGTGCTTATGCTTACTTTCCGTTTGAGAAAAAATTTAATACCGCCACTCAACCCAGGTTTACGCCAATTGCCACCAAGGGCATAGATAATGACGAACTGGGAAGTTTGCCTGCCCTGTTTGTTGCCGGTGGTGTTAATGTATTGGTTACTGAAACCGATCTGCAAAGCTTTCCCGGACTTTGGCTCAGGGGGCGAGGTGACGGCAGTGTCTATGGCGTTCATCCCGCTGATTTGGACAAGGATGATAAGTATACCCAGGATTTGGGTGTGGTCAGTAAGGACAGAAACTATCCCTGGCGCATTATTGGCCTGGCTCGTACCGATGCCGAATTGCTGGATAACCAGATGAGCTATTTGCTGGCAGAACCATCAAGACTGAAGAATACCGAGTGGATCAAGCCAGGCCAGATCGCCTGGGACTGGTACAACGAAAACAACCTTAAGGGCGTTGATTTCGTTGCCGGTATTAATACCGATACCTATAAGTACTATATAGATTTCGCCGCAGAATATGGCATTGAAAATATCCTTATTGATGATGGCTGGTCGAGCCACGAAGATGTATTGACAGTACTTCCGAATATTGATGTTGAGGAAATCGCCCGTTATGGCAAGGAAAAAGGAATTGGCGTTCAACTTTGGGTGCCCTGGTATGGCCTGGATAAGAACATGGAGCAGGCCTTTAAGCTCTATGCCAAGTGGGGCGTCAATGGCGTAAAAATTGACTTTATGGACAGTGATAGCATCAAGCGTGTTGATTTCTACTGGCGCACGGCGGCGATGGCCGCCAAGTATAAGATCATGGTCAACTTTCACGGCTCTTACAAACCCGCCGGCATTCACCGCACCTATCCCAATGTGATGACGCGTGAGGGTGTCAGGGGGCTGGAAAATAATAAGTGGTCTGAAGTGACCTCTACCCATAACCTTCACCTGCCCTTTATTCGCATGATAGCCGGTCCCATGGACTATACGCCGGGGGCGATGCGCAATGCACAGCCGAAAAACTTTAACAAGGTCTGGTCGAGGCCAATGAGCCTAACCACACGAGCTCACCAAGTGGCCATGTATGTGCTCTATGAAAGCCCGCTGCAAATGCTGGCGGACACTCCAACCAGTTATCAGGCAGAGCCGGAAATTCCCGCCTTTATTTCTGAAATACCGACGGTGTGGGACGACTATCGAGTGCTGCATGCCAGCATAGGGGAGTATTTGACTATGGCAAGGCGCAGTGGTGATGACTGGTATTTAGGTGCCATGACCAATCAACAAAAGCGCAGCCAAACTATCACTCTGGACTTTCTTGGTGAGGGCAGCTATGAAATGACCTACATCAAAGACGGCATCAATGCCGAACGCTTTGCCGAAGACTATAAGTTAGAAAACAAACAGGTTAAATGCGGAGATACCATCAAGCTTCATATGGCACCAAATGGCGGTTGGGCAGCACAATTAATTAAGCACTAAAGCTACTTTGTCAGGTCAGTTCCAATAAACTATATATTGGTCATATGTCATAGCTCAAACTTGAACTTTCTTATCCAATTTCTACCGGAAGAATGTCGTTTGGAGTTTGAGCTACTTTCCATGGCTACAATGCTATGTTTCTGCGGACGAATTAAAATAGTTATAAATCCGGTTGATTTACTGACCCGAGATTATTGCATTTGGCTCAGCTAAGTATCCTTCATTAGCTACGAAGCTAGCTGTACATTGGTTGAAAAGTCGGTTAGTATCACCTTGCAACAGTTGAAAAAGGCAAACTAGGTGAAAGCCTAGGACGCAAAGCCAGCGGTCTAAGGGAAGCCATTTGTGATTCCTATGATAGCGTAGCTACCGGCACTGGAGTAATTGATAAACATTTCAATATCCCTCCATTTCGATAATACTAAATATTATCGTCTTTGTTTCAGCGTGCATCCTTATTTAACTATTAAATGTTAACGAGAGAGTTATGTGTGATGAACCTAAAAAAGCTTATTCAGCCAATTGGATAATTAAGTTTGAAGACATAAGTTATGTCCCTGGCATAAATGAGAAACCGCTTTACTTGACAGAGGAAGAAGCGGCTCCCTTATTGGCGCTTGGTGCTATTGCTGAAATTGACAACTCATAATAGTAGCTAACTTTTATTTTCGATAAACATATCCGGTGAACTGTATGAAAAATTATTTTATTGTAATTTTAATTTCCTTGCTCCTATACGGCTGCGGGTCTGAATCCGAATACCCAGCGGAAGATGCAGCGATAGCTTTTTTTGATGCAATATATAATCAAAAAGACATCAATAAAGCAGCTTCAATGTGTACGCCTAATTTTGCTCAAGAAATAAAAAAATATAAGACGGCTAAAAATGTTGCGAGACGATTACTCAATATGTCTTTTGACTCAGTTAATATTGATGCTGCTCTAGGTGATATAAAGGTTAGGGAAGAGTTTAAAACTTCCGGAAAATTAACCGTCTTATTTACTGGCTACCGGCAAGACAAAATATTTAAAGAATTGAAAGCGATAAAATTAATTAAAGTAAATGATGTTTGGTTGGTAGAAAAGCTGCTGGCAGATCCTATGCCTAATTAGTCCTATTTCCTTTTTATAACTTAGTTGTTTATAAGTAATTGAGTTATATAGTTTTGCTCGTAATTCCTATTACTTTGGCTAAAAGAAAAGTTCATTATGAAGTTATATACTGTGATACAAGTGCTATTAAGTTATCAGGAATATATTGTTGCCTATGAGCAGTTATATTGAAGGCGAGAGAATATTAGGTCTCATAACTCCAACAGTGTAAAACATAGATTAATTTGATTTTGCGAACTCACCTCAATTAGGGGGAGCGATGATGTTGAAATTTAGTATCAAAATGGTTCGCTATATTGGTATATTTGAATATAGTGAAAGTAATATGCTTTTGATTTTGATAGAAAATCAAAAAGGTTTAGTCTTATCGGTATTTAAATAATTAAGAGTAGTAACCGTAATGCCAAAGAGTGCTAATTTTAAATTTACAATATGCCTACTTACTCTGTTCTTGCTGTGTAGTCATCCGACAATATTATTGGCGAATAACTTAAAAGGAAAAGCTAGCCGGTATGTTACACGCATATCACCAACTGAGGGGTTATCACAAAGCTACGTTACTAAAACTGTGCAAGATAAGGATGGTTTTGTATGGGTTGGTACGCAAATGGGGCTTAATCGTTATGATGGCTATAAGGTTAAACACATAAAAGGGCCAAATAAAGTTTTTGAAAAAGAAATAATATCTACACTATTTATTGATGCACAAGGTTTCCTATGGGTTAGTACGGCGTATTCTGGATTATACCGAGTAGATACCTCAACCTTTGAAAGCGAACAATTCTTTAAGGGAAAAATTAGGCCTGAGGATAAATCTTATTCTGAAGTTCTAGCTATCTGGCAAGAAAATGACAGTACTTTGTGGCTTGGTATTTCCAATAGCGTGTATAGATTAGATATTAATACCCGCCAATTAACCAATTACCTAACACTTAAGACAAATGATGATATCGTAAGGGATCTTTATTTAGAAAATGGTATTTTATATTGTGCAACATCTGATGGGTTGTACAGAGTAACAATTAAAACAGGTCAGTCAGAGCTGATTCCTCATAGACCACCATTTGTAAATAGCCAAGATAGTGCTAATACCAAATTACTCGTTGGTGACAGTTCGTTAGGCTTGTTAGTCGGCACAGTAGATGGGCTGTATCGACTGCAAAAATACAAAACATCGCCAAGTGATGCTGAACATCCCCAATTACTTATCCCTGATTTAAATATTTGGGATATGATCTGGATAGATGATCATTACCTTGTTGCAACCGATCAGGGGCTTTATAGCTTTAACCCCAAAACATTAGCATTCACGTTTATCCTCAATTTTAGTGAATCACAATACCGAACAAGCGATAACAATATCATCGATATGTTCAAAGACCGCTCTGGAAATATCTGGCTGGCCTCAAAATCTCAAGGGGTGATGATATGGTCTCCACTGACTACACGTTTTCAGCATGTTACAACAACTTCAGAACCAAAGTTGAGCCATGAAAATGTCTGGGCACTTCACCAAGGTAATGACAACACCCTTTGGATAGGAACGGATAATGGCTTAAATAAATTTGTGATGGATAAAAACCAAAATACAATATATTTGGCCACCAAGGATTTAAAGAAAACGGTCGGAGAGCAGGTGATTAGAAGTATTTTTACTAATTCATCAGACAATAACTTACTTTGGGTTGTCAATGATAATGGTTTAAATATTTTTAATAAAACAACAGGCCTGTTGAAAAAGCCATATTTTACAAAGGATGCTCAATTAATTTTACAGGATAAGTGGTTGAGTGGTTTGTTTGTCATTGATAATGAAAATATTTTCTTTTTCAATGAAGGTGGGCATTTTCACTATAATGCAAATACAGGAGAAATTATCCAATTAACGGCGCTTGATAAAGTTACCGACGTGGATTTAAGCTGGTCATTCCTCGGGCGCTTTCCCGATAAGACAAATACTGTCCTTTTGGCTACTTCTGGCCATCTATATCAATATGATTTGGTGACTCAGCGAACATCACTTATCTATAGGGTAAAACATTATCAACAGCAATCTTTTGATTATGTCGACAATTGGCTAATAGATAATAATAATATTCTTTGGTTGGCAATGTCTGGCGAAGGCCTTATAGGATTAGATTATGACACCTTTGAAGAAAAGTATCGATTTGATACAACCAATCATTTAACAACAAATCATATATATAGTTTACAGCTTGATGATTACGGTAACCTTTGGTTTAGTTCTCAATCAGGGGTGTTTCGCTTAAATTTAGACTCCCATCATATTGAACACTTTGTTACAAGTGACGGTTTACATGCGAATGAATTCAATGGTTATGCATTTTCCAAACTTCATGATAAGCGTTTGGTTTTTGGTTCTCCTTTAGGGATAACATTGTTTTCTCCTTCTGCATTTCAAAATAGTTCGTTTAGTAGTCAAGATTACCATGTAAAGCTTACTGATCTAAGTTTGATGTCAGATAAAAAGCAATATCAAGGGATCAGCAGTATAGACTTTATAGAGCTTGAACATGATGATTATGGTTTAAAATTACAATTTTCAACTTTGCAATATATCAAGCAGATCAGAACTAAATACAATGTTACTTTGTCCGGACCTTCTCCGTTACATCTTTCAAATTACGATTCAAATGAGTTATTGCTACCTAAGTTACCTGCTGGTATTTATGAACTAAAAGTTACAGCGACAGACCCTCAGTCAGGCAAGGCTAGTAAACCTTTGCTTATAAAAATACATGCTAAATATGCGCCTTGGGCTTCACCACAAGCTAAGCTAATTGCTTTTATAATCGTTGTGTTTATTTTGGTGGTTTTCTTTAATAACCGCAGGCGCCGTAAAAGTGAATTGATAGAAGCTCATAACAAAGTAAAGGCCAGTAAGGAACAGATGCAATTGGCTTTACAAGGTAGTAACAGTGGAATTTGGGATTATCGAATACCCGAAGACAAACTATGGGAAGCGCGAATTCAGTCTGAATTAGGCCACACTAAGCTATCCTCACCCACTTCATTTAGAGAGCACTCTTCTTTGATTAAACCTGAACATTATTATCAACTAAAAGCTAAATGGAAAAATTTTATTAGTGGAGTAACTGATAGCTGGGATGCATCCTATCAAATGAAATCAAGCAAGGGTGAATGGTGTTGGTACAGAGATGTCGGGCAAATCATAGAGCGAGATGGTGATGGTATTCCGATAAGGGTTTCTGGTACATATACTAACATTACGGAGACAAAAATTAATGAGGCCAAGGCTATTTTATATGGTGAAGCATTTAGTCAAATTAACGACTGGGTACTTATTCTAGATGCTCTAAAACAGCCCGTCACAGCTAACGATGCTTTTATAAAGGCTTTTTCGTTAACTGAAATATCCGACATTCCATCTTTAAAATTCTTATTCTCCAAGCTTGGCGAGCAAAAATATCAAGAATATAAAGAAATTATTGAACAACTAGGGCCCAAGCAAAGTTGGCAAGGAGAGGAAGTCATTGAAACGGCTAGTTCAAACCAGCATCCGGTATTAATAAAAATAAATGCGATAACCAAAAGTAAAGTTACCTCTCATTATGTTATTGTCATTTCAGATATCACGACTCAAAAACATGCAGAAGAAAAGCTTCGTCATTTAGCACATTATGACTACCTTACAGATTTACCTAATAGAAAACTGATTTTAGAAAAATTAGAAGACAAGGTAAAATACCAAAAAAACAAGTGTGCTCTATTTTTTATTGATTTAGACAGGTTTAAACAAGTGAATGATTTATACGGTCATTCAGTTGGAGATGATCTATTAAAGTATGTCGCAAATTGCCTGGTTAGTAATGTTAAACATCATGATCTCGTTGCCCGTCAAAGTGGCGATGAGTTTATCATTCTGATTGATAGCTTCAATTCTATAGATAATTTGAGCCACATAGCACAACGAATCAACGAAACTCTATCCAAAACAATAATAATAGAAGACAATCATCTCTATATTACTTCTAGTATTGGTATTTCAATATTCCCAAACGATACTATAAGTGCGACGGAATTAATTAAAAAAGCCGATTTAGCTATGATGCACGCCAAGCGAGAAGGGAGAGGGCAATTTCAATTTTTTACTAAGGATATGAACGAAAAAGCTCACCAACGGCTTATCCTGGAAAATGAATTAAAAAAAGCGTGTGGAGCTAATGAACTAGTAAATTATTATCAACCCATAGTTAATCAGCGCCAGAAGAAAACCATCGGATTTGAACTTTTGCTTCGCTGGCAACACCAAGGGAAAATGGTCTCTCCTGGAGACTTTATTCCTATTGCTGAAGAAACTGGTCTCATATCTCAAATGACTGTGAATGCAATCGATCAGGCATTGACTGATTATTGTTCATGGGAAGATAAATTCCCTGGTAGTTACATTTCAGTGAATTTGTCTCCAGTGCATATTCTGCAAGAGGGCTTAAGTCAATCCTTGAATATGCTTTTAGACAAGCACCAACTTACTGCAAGCACATTACGCCTTGAAATTACAGAAGGAACATTATTAGCGGATTTAGATATAGCACTTGTTCGATTGGCAGAATTACAGTCTCAGGGCTTTAGATTGCTACTTGATGATTTTGGAACTGGGTATTCGTCATTAACCTACCTAAGTAAATTTCCTGTAAATGTACTTAAAATAGACAAGAGTTTTATCCTTAATTTGGAAACAAACCCGATGAACAAACCTATAATTAAATCAATTATTTCATTAGCAGAGAACCTAAACCTATCTTGTATAGCTGAAGGTGTTGAAACTGAGAAACAGCTGAAGTATTTACAAAGTTTAGGGTGTGAAACCATTCAAGGGTTTTATTTTGCGAAACCTATGCCAGCGAAAGAAATAGAAATATGGGCTTCCAATTATTCACATTAGCTTATTTATAGAAGCTTATTTATAGAAGTTTCAATCTGATCTGACAGTTGTGGGCGAACTACAGTCGGTCAGCTCAGTGTGTATAACGAACAAAAATGTTTGAGTAGCTTGCTGACTGATAAAAGTAGTAAACTCTTTAAAAGAGTTTTTTTCATAATTCTCATAGCACTTTTTAGCAACAATAACTTCACGTTGTAACCTTTCAGCCCTAAAGAAAAAATAAATACTTGTTTTACCCAAATATTACCCAAGGCATTTTGGTGTATTTTTATAAAGTGGCGTAACGCAATGATTATGCGAAGGAAAATTGGTACGACCGAGTGGACTCGAACCACCGACCCCTACCATGTCAAGGTAGTGCTCTAACCAGCTGAGCTACGGTCGTACAAGAGAAACGTTGAATGACTCAACGGGGCGCTATGTTAGCGATCTGGATTCAGGGATGCAAGCTATTTTATCTATTTCATTTTAAAATTTTATTTGTTTGCTTACTTATGAATCAAATCGCATTATTTTTAGTCGCCGTGACACTCTGCAATGCGCTTCACCATCTCTTTGGGCTCGGCATGTTCGCTACGTCGTTGAATAACTTTCAATCGCCACGCTAAAAGGACAGCGGCTGCGGTTAAGCCTGATATAAAGCCAATCCAAAAACCATAAGGACCTATTTGGGGGACAATCCAATCTGTGATCCCTAGTGTCAGGCCAAGGCTTAAACCTATTAGCCAGTAGGAAATAAAGGTGATCACCAAAATCGACTTGGTATCCTTATAGCCACGTAAAGCACCGGCTGAAATCACCTGGATGGCATCTGAAAACTGAAATAAAGCGGCCAGGAACATCAGGCTGGCTGCCAGTTCAATAACAGGCGCTTCGGTGGTGTATATGCTGGCGATCTGCTCCTTGAATATCAAGGTAATTGCGGCCGTGAGAATGGCAACAAGTAGGCCCAAGATCACTGAGTCACGGCAAATTTCTTTTGCTTGTTGAAATTTTTTCTCACCAACGGCAAAGCCCACCTTAATGGTCACTGCCATGGCAATACTCAAGGGGACCATAAACACCAGGCTGGAAAAGTTGATGGCGATTTGATGACTGGCTACTACTTGTGCGCCGAATGGAGCCAACAATATTGCCACTACGGCGAACAGGCTTACTTCAAAGAGTAACGACAGGGCTATGGGGACGCCGATAGCCAGTATGTGCTTTATTTCGGCCCAGTGTGGCCAGTAAAACCGGTTATATAGCGGCGCATGTTTTAGATGTTTTGAAAGATAGGTATAGATAAGCATACTGATAAACATGGTCCAATACACTAAGGCCGTCGCCAGACCGCAGCCGGCGCCGCCAAGAGCTGGCATACCTAACTTACCGTAAATAAAGATATAATTCGCCGGAACATTGATAATTAGCCCTATGATGCTGATGATCATGGTAGGGCGGGTATGTGATAGACCTTCGGAATAATTCCTTAATACCAGATAAAGGCAAAAGCCTGGGCCTCCCCAGACAATATAGCCAAGATAGTCAAACATAAGCGCTTTAAGAGCAGGATCTAAAGTAACCTGATGATAAATGCTTGGTGTAAATAAATAGAACAGGGCAATTAACAACAGTCCCAAAGACAAGGCAATCCAGGCGGTTTGGTAAGTTGCATTGGCCACCTTGTGAAACTCTTTCGCTCCGGCTAGCTGAGATACTATGGTCGCCAGCGCCATGACCAAGCCATAGATAGTCAATATCAGCGGCAGCCAGACACTGCTGGCCACGGCTACCGCCGCCATATCGGTTGCGCTCACCCTGCCGGCCATTACTGTGTCGGCAAAGCCCATCAGGTTCTGTATAAGCTGGGCGATTAAAATGGGGTAAGCCAGTTTCACCAAATTCTTGGTGTTAACAAAGAAGCTATCTAATTTCATTCAGGGTCTTATTAAGCGATTTTGAGTTTGATAAAATAAAAACTTTTGTGAGTCCATGGATAATATATGTTTACCGGCATAGTGCAATCTCAAGCAGAAGTTTTATCAAAAAATACAGAAAATAATTTATCGCGTCTGGTCATTTCTGTCGGTTTGCCGTTGATTTCCGGTTTGGAACTGGGCGCCAGTGTCGCAATCAATGGCGTTTGCCTGACTGCGGTAGATTTTGGTGAGACGGATAATAATCATGCCTTTATCGCCTTTGATGTTATTGATGAGACGTTACGCGTTAGCAATTTATCCAATTTAGCAACAGGCTCTAAGGTAAATGTGGAGCGCTCATTAAAGGCGGGCGATGAAATAGGCGGGCATATGGTCAGTGGTCATATTCATTGCCAGGCAGAGTTGGTAAAAATTCAGTCGACCGATACCAATTGTGCACTGATTTTCAGCTGTGATAGCAAATGGATGAAGTATGTGTTGGCAAAAGGTTTTATTGCCATTAATGGCACTAGCTTAACGGTTGGGCAGGTATCAGATAACGAATTTAGCGTTCACCTTATCCCGGAAACCTTATCTCGAACTAACTTAGCTTTGTTGGAAATAGGGAATAAGGTGAATCTGGAGTTTGATCAGCAAACCATCACCATAGTGACCACCATAGAACGAATGAAACTTACTTAGCTCCTGTTTACACTTGGCGTTAAAAAACTTGCTCGTCGTCTGCATCCACGGCAAGCTGAATTTTTTGCCTGTATTCGTCAATGTGCATATTAAGATGAATATCATTGCAGCATGCAGGGCATTCATCATAATAGTCCTGGTCTCCAGAAGAAGTGTCTAAGGTAATGTGCAGGTGGTGACCGCAGTGTGGGCAATGTATCCGTTTTTGGGTGATATCTTGGGGCATACTGCCTCCTAGATTTTAATTGTAAAAGTGTACTCTAGCTTTATTATGACCCTTTTTTATTAAACTGCTAGCTCTATCCTACACTAGCTTGCTTGAGATCAATATAGCCTTGAATAACGGTTAAAAGCTCGGCTAGTGCATGGCTGCAGGCAAGGACATTATTCGGGACAAGATAGCCTTGGCCTGCTCAATATAAACACCGCCAAATAGGTTGGCATGGTTTAGAATATGGTAAAAGTTATAGATAACCTTTCTTTGTTCGAACCCCTGTTTTAAAGGGTAAACATCCTGATAACCCTGATAAAACTCTTTCGGTAGATAACCAAAGAGCTCTGTCATCGCAATATCTACTTCCCGATCACCATAATAGCAGGCCGGATCAAAAATAACGGCCTCTGATTTCGTAAAGCCCAGATTGCCCTGCCACAGGTCACCATGAACCAGGCAGGGATTCGTTATATGGTGCAACAAGGCATCATGGCAAACCTCGGCGATATGATCTATGTCGCCCAGTTTTACCGATTTTTCGCTGAGTAATTGCAGCTGCCAGGCAATGCGCTGCTCGGCAAAGAAGGTTCGCCAATTGCTGCTCCAGGTATTGGGTTGCAATGTATCGCCGATATAGTTATCGGTTTGCCAGCCATATTGACCGTGACTGGACTTTTTGTGCATGTGTGCCAATTGCTGGCCCAATATGTACCAGTTGGTGCTGCTTGCCGAACAAAAGGGAATAAAGTTGAGGATCAAAAAGCTCTGCTCGGTTGAGCTATCATAGGCTATCACTCTCGGACAGCTTATTTGGTGGACCTTGTCTATCTGCTCTAACGCATAGGCTTCTGCTTCAAAGTGACTGATATGATCCTTATCATTTATTTTAACGAAATAATCTTTATCGCCATTCGATACCTTAAAGGCCTGATTGATGTCACCGCCCGATATGGCCTGTTTATCCCTGATCTTAAAAGCGTCACCCGTTTCTCTTTTTATCGCTTGCTCAACATCTTGCCACATATATACCAACCCGTATCAAACACCATACCTGAACGCTAGTTTTAGTATAGTTAACTTTGCTTAACTTACTTAGTGTCCGTCTTGTGTTGCTCCCTTATGTTTGGCAGGGACTTGGCTTGCCACTTAGAGCCCGGTAATCGCGCTTGCAATTGTACAATGGTTTGCCAGGTGGAATTTAGCGTAATTCTATTAGCGAGCCATGTTGGCATATTGCCTCCGCCATCAGCAATAAAATTGTAGCTGATGTCTAGCATGCCGTTTGCCAAAGGCTTGATCCGCCATTGCGCATGGAAAAGCTTTATTCGCACCGTGTTTTTCAGTGTCGGCAGTTTGTCTCTAGCATCGACAATGTTTATTTCAATTGCCAAATCCGGCTGCTGCAAATATTTTGACCGTATGACTATGTCTCTTGGACTTGCCGGCCAAAATGTCTCGAACTCCGTTGTAAATATATTCTCGTTATCTGATATTTGCCGGACTATGCGGCTATGTTTGGCGCCCGTTAGCCATTTCGGGGTAAGCTCGGTATCGGCCAGAAAGAGCAGAAAACCAGATAAGCTTGATTTTGCTTCTAGCTGTGCCTTGATTTCAATCTGATCAGGGATATAGGAATTTCTATACTTTACTATCAAGCTGTCCCGGTTTTTCCATACCGTCCAATTCGCCTCATTATTGGGTGCCGATAAAGAGCTAAAAACAGGCAGTAAAGTCAGTAAGGTTAGCAAAATTTGGTAAAATTTATTGCGCTGTTTCTTTAGAAGATTAAACGTCATTGCAATATCTCTGAAATTCCCCTATATTTCACGCCTTAACTTGTTCCTTCAGTTGGAACTAAGCCAATACAACTAAGAAGTTGCTTTAATAAGTAAAGCATTTAAATAATAAACAAGCGACGCCTGGTATGCGCCGCCACTGTACTAAGGAAATTTCATGCCTGTAATTACTCTCCCCGACGGTAGTCAACGCTCTTTTGAACAAGCTGTATCTGTGATGGATGTGGCAATGGATATAGGTCCAGGCTTGGCAAAGGCTACCATAGCTGGCCGTGTTAACGGTGAACTGGTTGATGCCTGTGAACTGATCACCCAAGATGCTGCATTACAACTGATCACCAATAAAGATCAAGAAGGTATTGAAATCATTCGCCACTCTTGTGCGCATTTATTGGGCCATGCGATTAAACAGCTGTGGCCGGATACCAAGATGGCCATAGGACCTGTCATTGATAATGGCTTTTACTATGACGTCGATTTAGAGCATTCAATCACAGAAGAAGACTTGGTAACCCTTGAAAAGCGCATGCTTGAACTGGCCAAGACCAACTACCAAGTGATCAAAGAGACGGTTTCCTGGCAGGAAGCAAGAGATGCGTTCGAAGCGCGTGGTGAAAGCTACAAAATGGAAATTCTTGATGAAAACATCGAGAAAGATGATAAGCCAGGGCTTTACCATCATGAAGAATATGTCGACATGTGCCGTGGCCCGCACGTGCCTAATATGCGTCACTGTCATCACCTTAAGCTGATGAAAGTGGCAGGTGCCTACTGGCGTGGCAACTCTGACAATAAAATGTTGCAGCGTATCTATGGTACCGCCTGGGCAGATAAAAAGCAGTTAAAGGCTTATATCCAGCGCTTGGCAGAGGCAGAAAAGCGTGATCACCGTAAAATTGGGAAAACCCTGGATTTATTCCACTGGCAGGAAGAAGCCCCTGGCATGGTGTTCTGGCACAATGACGGCTGGACAATTTATACCGAGCTGGAAAAGTTTGTTCGCAACAAGCTGCATGAATATGACTATGACGAGGTAAAAGGGCCATTAATGATGGACCGCCAGTTATGGGAGCGTTCCGGTCACTGGGATAAGTATGCGGAAAACATGTTTACCACAGAGTCGGAAAAACGCGAATATGCGATTAAACCCATGAACTGTCCTGGTCATGTCCAGATATTCAACCAGGGATTAAAGTCTTATCGTGATTTACCGCTGCGTATGGCGGAGTTTGGCTGTTGCCACCGTAATGAACCTTCTGGCGCATTGCACGGCTTGATGCGTGTGCGTGGTTTTACCCAGGATGATGCCCATGTTTTCTGTACCGAAGATCAGGTTCAATCCGAGGTAACCAAGTGTATCGAAATGGTTTACGACGTATACAAGACATTTGGCTTTGACGACATCCTGGTAAAGCTGTCCACTCGCCCGGAAAAGCGTATCGGTGCCGACGAATTGTGGACCAAGGCCGAGGAAGGCTTAGCAAATGCCCTTAACGACCTGGATATTCCATTTGAATACCTGCCAGGGGAAGGTGCTTTTTATGGCCCCAAAATTGAATTTACCCTGATGGATTGCCTGGGACGCGCATGGCAATGTGGTACGGTCCAGTTAGACTTTATGTTGCCTGGCCGCCTGGATGCCAGTTATATAGGTGAAGATGGTGAGCGACATGTGCCCGTTATGATCCACCGCGCCATTTTGGGTTCTTTAGAGCGCTTTATCGGTATTCTAATCGAAGAATACACGGGCAAATTCCCCACTTGGTTGTCGCCAACGCAAGCGACAGTGATGAATATAACCGACAAACAAGGTGATTACTGTCAAAAAGTTGTGAAAAAACTGAAAGAAAATGGATTTAGAGCCAAAGTAGACTTGAGAAATGAGAAAATAGGCTTTAAAATCCGCGAGCACACTTTGAAGCGCGTTCCGTATTTGCTAGTTGTCGGTGACAAAGAAATGGAAGCCGGCGAAATAGCGGTTCGTACCAGAAGTGGTGAAGATTTAGGTAAAATGTCGGTTGAAGACTTTATTGCCAAGTTGGCTTCAGAGGTTGACTCTCGTAGCTAAAGGGCATAAGCATAAACGGATATAATTATTTTTTATCCAAGTAAGATCAATAATTCAATAACTTGGGACAAAGTTCTTTGGAGGAACATGGCTATTAAAGGTGGTCAACGAGGCGGTCAAAAAGAGCCGGCACATCGTTTAAATGAGCTGATAACAGGTACTGAGGTACGTTTAATTGGCTTTGAGGGTGAAGCAATTGGAATCGTTTCGTTAGATGAGGCAATGGATGAAGCTGAAAAAGCGGGTGTCGACCTTGTTGAAATAAGCCCAACAGCAAAACCTCCTGTTTGTCGAGTAATGGACTATGGCAAGTTTCTTTATGAAAAAGCCAAAGAACAAAAAGAACAGCGTAAAAAGCAGAAACAAATACAGGTTAAGGAAATCAAGTTCCGACCTGGTACAGATGAAGGCGATTATCAGGTCAAACTACGCAACCTGAGACGCTTTTTAGAAGGTGGCGACAAGGTTAAAGTAACCTTGCGTTTCCGAGGGCGCGAAATGGCCCACCAAGAACTGGGGTTAGAGCTTTTAAATCGCGTTAAGGGTGATTTGGAAGATTTGACCGTAGTGGAGTTTTTCCCTCGCAAAGCCGAGGGTAGACAAATGGTGATGGTCTTAGCCCCTAAAAAATGATGATATCTGGTTTTAACAAGTAGCCAAATCTATTTGATTAGGTTTGGTTCACCAATATTGTCTTAAGCTGGTAACACAGGCTTACAAGTAAAATTGAAAAACCTTTTTCTATTAATGGGTTAGGTTTTAAAAAATTTTCGCCTATGTTGCTTAATATTTGGCATAACAATGCGGAGTTATTAACATGCCTAAAATGAAAACCAATAGTGGTGCTGCAAAGCGCTTCAAAAAAACTGCCAAGGGCTATAAGTTCAAGCAAGCTGGTCTTCGTCACATTCTGACTAAGCGCCGTACCAAAGTAAAACGTCACCTTCGTGCGAAAAGCATGATTGCTGCGTCTGACATCAAGTCAGTTAAGAAAATGTTACGTCACGCTTAATTAGAGGAGAGCAGAAATGGCAAGAGTAAAACGTGGTGTACAAGCACGTGCACGTCACAAGAAAGTTCTTAAGCAAGCGAAAGGCTACTACGGTGCTCGTAGTCGTGTTTATCGCGTTGCTTTCCAAGCGGTAACTAAAGCTGGCCAGTACGCATATCGTGACCGTCGTCAACGTAAGCGTCAATTCCGTCAACTTTGGATTGCTCGTATTAACGCGGCAGCTCGTCAAAATGGTTTGTCTTACAGCCGTTTCATTAATGGTCTTAAAAAGGCTTCTATTGAAATCGATCGTAAGATCCTAGCTGACATCGCAGTATACGATAAAGCAGCTTTCACTGTATTAGTTGAAAAAGCGCAAGCTTCTTTAGCCTAATTCAGGTGTAAAAAATTAAGAAAAGGACGCTTAGGCGTCCTTTTCTTATTCTAGCTTTAAAAGCTTGACCTCATGGTCAATAAAAGTTTTGATTTGTCCATGGGCTTTTAACTAAACTGATTAGCGTTGGAAAGTCATTTTAGTTAAATGTCTAGTTTAATAATAGGAAGTAAAGGCCTTATTATGAGTCTTGCCGATCAAGTTCTTGCGGTAAATAACGATTTACCTATACGTACCAATAAACCCGTACATAGTGGCAAGGTTCGCTCTGTATACTGGTTGACGGAAGCCGATAGCAAACGCCTTATCGAGGAAAAGGGCTATGATGTGCCGGCAGATACACCACTGGCGATAATGGTGATCAGTGATCGAATTTCTGCGTTTGACTGCATCTGGCAGGGCGAGGGCGGTATGAAAGGTGTGCCGGGCAAAGGCGCGGCCCTTAATGCTATTTCTAATCACTGGTTTAAGCTCTTTAAAGAAAACGGCTTGGCTGACAGCCATATTCTTGATATCCCACACCCTTTTGTCTGGATAGTGCAAAAGGCCAAGCCTGTGATGATCGAAGCCATCTGTCGCCAATATATTACGGGTTCCATGTGGCGTTCCTATGCCAAGGGTGAGCGAGAGTTTTGTGGCATCAAATTGCCGGAAGGCCTGAAAAAGGATTCTAAGCTGCCCGAATTACTACAAACGCCTTCAACAAAAGGAATACTCGAAGGTATACCAGGTGTCCCCGCCGTAGATGATGTCAATATTACCCGCAAAAATATTGAAGATAATTTCGAGGCGTTTAACTTTAAGTCTCTTGAAGATATCGCCCTTTATGAAAAACTATTAACTGAAGGCTTTGATATGATTTCTGGCGAGCTTGCCAAGCTTGATCAAATCTTTGTCGATACCAAGTTTGAGTTTGGCTATGTTAAAGGTGTAAACGGGCAAGACAAGCTGATCTATATGGATGAAGTAGGCACACCAGACTCTTCGCGTATTTGGGACGGTGATGAATACCGAAAGGGTAATGTAGTTGAAAACTCAAAAGAAGGTTTCCGCCAGTTACTGCTCAATCATTTCCCGGATCCCGATATTCTGTTAAACAAGGATCGTATGGATGAGCGTTCGACTCTCGCAAGAGATAATGAGCTACCCACAGAGGTACTTATGGCGGTATCAAAAACTTACACGGATATTGCCGAAAAGATCACTGGCGAGAAAATTACCCTTAGTGACAATCCAAAAGCAGAGATCATTGCAGTCTTAAAAGAGCAATATGCATTGATCGACTAATCAGGTATAGGCCTAGTATGAGCCCTGCTAAACCCTGCCATTTGGCGGGGTTTGTTTTTCCTAATTCCGTTATCTGATACTGATGTTGGGACAGGTATCGATTTCACCCTCATCATTAACCGTGGCTATGCTGTCATTGTATAATAATACTGCAATGCTGCCCCCTGAATTTTTTCGTAAAAAGGCCAGATCATAACCAAATTGCGTTAAACTGGTGGCGGAAAATTTTTGGGTAAGGGACAACTTATCCCATAAATTGGCTTTGTCATAATTAGCGTGACGGCGTTCATGAGATATTTGTGCGGCAGCATCCATGGTAATACATTCCTTTTTATTGGTTAAATCCTGTTCTCTGACCTTATTCAAGTTTTGCACTCAATAACAAGACTAGTGCTAGATTAAGGTTATTGCCATTGCTATTCGACTATTTTTCTGATTTACTCTGCTCGCATATATCAAAAGCCCTAACCAAATCTTTACCGAATATTTAATATTGCTATAAATCTGACATATTTTTTCGTCATTTCTGGCAACTTGCCCTATATGGATAATTTCCAAATAAAATTCGTGATACTTTTGCTTAAATTCCGTTATTTGCTCTACATTTCCGCGTTTTTTTTGTGTAAAATCGTTGCCCATTTTATTAATCGAAAAAGTCTACCCAAAGCCCTATCGTATAGTAGCGCTTTAGAGCCGCTTTAGAGGAACTCATGAATTTAGACGATATTATTTTGCAGGCAGAACAGGCAATAGCTGCTGCTTCCGATCCCGCTGCACTTGATCAGGTTCGCGTGAACTTTTTGGGTAAAAAAGGTTTATTTACTGAGCAAATGAAGGGATTGAGTAAATTACCGAAAGAAGAAAAGCCTAAAGCCGGCCAAATCATAAACCAGGCCAAGCAACAAGTACAAAAACTGCTTAATGAGCGCGGCGAGCTGTTGCGTGCTGAAGTGATCAGGAAAAAATTGGCTGCAGAATCGATAGACGTGACCCTGCCAGGACGCAGCAATGAACTGGGTGGACTGCACCCGGTAACTCGCACTATCGAGCGCATCGAAAGCTTCTTTGGCGACCTGGGGTTTTCAGTCAAATCAGGCCCGGAAGTTGAAGATGACTTTCATAACTTTGATGCCCTGAATATTCCCGAGCATCACCCGGCCCGCGCCGATCATGATACTTTCTATTTTAATCCTAAGCTGGTATTGCGCACCCAAACCTCGGGCGTACAAATCCGTACCATGGAAGCCGAGCAACCGCCACTGCGCATTATTTCTCCGGGCAAGGTTTATCGTAATGACTATGATCAAACCCATACGCCAATGTTTCACCAGGTAGAAGGGCTAATGGTGGATAAAGACGTCAGCTTTACTCACCTTAAGGGCATCTTGCATGACTTTCTCCATCACTTTTTTGAAGAAGATCTACAAATCCGTTTCCGACCTTCCTATTTCCCGTTCACAGAACCTTCTGCTGAAGTGGATGTCATGGGGAAAAACGGCAAGTGGCTGGAAGTATTAGGTTGCGGCATGGTTCATCCAAACGTACTGAAGGCGGTAGGAATTGACCCGGAAGAGTATACCGGCTTTGCTTTTGGTATGGGGGTTGAGCGTTTAACCATGCTACGTTACGGCGTCAATGATTTGCGCGCATTCTTCGAAAACGATCTTCGTTTCTTAAAACAATTCAAGTAGGAAAGCCAAATAATGAAATTTAGTGAATCTTGGTTACGTGAGTGGGTAAACCCTGATATTTCTTCGGACGAGCTGACTCATCAAATTACCATGGCTGGCCTAGAAGTGGACGGCATTGACCCTGTTGCCGGCGAGTTTTCCGGCGTTGTTGTCGGTGAAGTGGTTGAGTGCGGTCAGCACCCGGATGCCGACAAGTTACAAGTCACCAAAGTCAATGTTGGCGCGGATGAATTACTGGATATTGTCTGTGGCGCTAAAAACTGCCGCCTGGGGCTAAAGGTTGCGGTGGCAACAGTAGGCGCCGTGCTGCCGGGTAACTTTAAAATTAAAAAGGCTAAACTGCGTGGTCAACCTTCTTTTGGCATGCTGTGCTCCGAGTCTGAACTCGGCCTGGCTGATAGTGCTGACGGCATCATAGAATTACCCTTGGATGCCCCCATAGGCAAGGATATCAGAGAGTACCTGGATCTGAACGACACGACAATCGATGTTGATTTAACCTCAAACCGTGGTGATTGCCTCGGAATAAAAGGGCTGGCCCGAGAGGTTGGGGTTCTTAATGGTATGGAAGTCAGTGCACCTGAAATCACACCTATTGCCCCGAGTATTGATGATGCGCTTGATATTACCATTACGGCGGGAGAAGCTTGCCCTCGCTATTTGGGCCGTATTATAAAAAACATTGATGTTAAGGCACAAACCCCGTTATGGATGGTGGAAAAATTACGCCGTTGCGGCATTCGTTCTATCGACGCCGTAGTAGATATTACCAACTATGTCCTGCTTGAGCAGGGCCACCCTATGCACGCATTCGATTTAAGCAAGATTGATGGTGCTATCGATGTCCGTTTTGCCAAGGAAGAAGAAAAGCTGACCCTATTGGATGAAAATGAGGTCAGCCTGTCACCAGAGACGCTACTGATTGCCGATGATAGCAAAGCACTGGCCATGGCAGGTATTTTTGGCGGCCTAAACTCAGGTGTGACGCCCGACAGTAAGGATATCTTTTTAGAGAGTGCCTATTTTGCTCCTTTGGCTATCCTGGGCAAGGCACGCCAATATGGCTTGCACACAGATGCCTCACATCGCTATGAGCGCGGTGTTGACCCGCAATTGCAGCGTGATGCCATGGAGCGTGCTACCGCCTTGTTGTTGGATATTGTTGGTGGTGAAGCCGGCCCTATCGTCGAAGCAAAGCATGAAGAGCATATTCCTGGTGAGCAGAAAGTCAGCTTGCGCCGTGAAAAATTAGACGGTCGGATTGGCCATCATATCGAAGACGAGAAAGTCACGGAAATTCTTACTCGACTGGGCTTTAGCGTTGAGTTTTCAAATGACGTTTGGCAAGTATCGGTACCGGCCTACCGTTTTGATATCTCTATTGAAGTGGACTTGATCGAAGAAGTGGCGCGTATTTTTGGCTATAACAATATTCCGAATGTGTCGCCCAGCGCAACGCTCGCCATGCGTGAACAAAAGGAAGCTAACCTGCCGTTAAGCAAGTTACGCCAAACCCTTATCAACCGTGGCTATCAGGAAGCCATCACCTATAGTTTTGTCGATCCCAAGGTGCAGAACCTGGTTTATCCCGATCAAGATTTTATGACCTTGCCACATCCTATCTCCAGTGAAATGTCTGTGATGCGTCTGGGATTGTGGACCGGACTACTACAGTCCGTGATTTACAACCAAAATCGCCAGCAAAACCGTGTTCGTTTGTTTGAGACGGGCTTACGTTTTATTCCGGACGAAAATGCCGAAAACGGTGTACGCCAGGACAATATGATCGCTGCCGTTATCAGTGGGGGTCGTAATGAAGAGCATTGGAGCATGGAAAAGGCGGCTGCAGACTTTTATGATATCAAAAGTGATGTCGAGGCCTTATTGTCGTTAACGGCCGATGCTGCCACCTATGAGTTTGCCAAGGCGGAAGTGGCTGCGCTTCATCCGGGGCAAACGGCCGCGGTTTACCGCAATGGTCAGCTAGTGGGTCATCTTGGTACCTTACATCCTGAATTAGAAAGAAAATTAGGATTAAACGGAAGAACTTTAGTTTTTGAACTATTATTGTCAGAAATACTTGAACAGAAATTGCCGCTGGCTACCGATATATCTCGCTTTCCTGCGAATCGCCGGGATATAGCCGTTGTCGTCAAAGAAGAAGTTGAAGCAAAAAATGTGTTACAACTTATTGAAAAGGTTGGCGGAAATCATTTAGTTGATCTAAACTTGTTCGATGTATATCAAGGTGAAAGTATTGAGGCGGGTTTCAAGAGCTTAGCAATTGCCATGATATTGCAAGATCATGAGAAGACTCTTGAAGAGAAAGACATTAACGAAGTCGTTAATCGCGTGGTCGATACATTAAAAGACGAATTAAATGCATCACTGAGGGATTAAGCAATGGCGCTAACCAAAGCAGAAGTAGCAGAGCACTTATACGAAAAAGTTGGGCTGAGCAAGCGCGACGCAAAAGACATGGTTGAAGTGTTTTTCGAAGAAATACGCGGCACCCTGGAAAGTGGCGAACAGGTGAAACTTTCCGGGTTTGGTAACTTTGATCTTCGTGAAAAAAGTGAACGTCCGGGTAGAAACCCGAAAACGGGAGAAGACATTCCAATTTCTGCCCGTAAAGTGGTTACCTTTAGACCTGGTCAAAAGTTAAAAAGCCGTGTTGAAAATGGTAATGGCTAATTAGCCAGATAAGTGTTTTATATGCTTTGCTGAAAAGGCTACCCTGGGGTGGCCTTTTTTTTTGTCATTTGTTGCCCTTAATGAACCGAGGCTAAATTACAGACCGTTGATCAATTTTTTTATGTGTGATGCGAACCAGCAACCAATGGCCGCCATGGTAACCGATGCTTTGCAGTAAGCTGATCGCTAAGGCAAAGCATAATCCCGTTACCAGGGCATTTGGCTCCAAGGGTATCGCCAACTGAAATTGCTCTAGGGTTGCCTTTGCCAGCTCTAAGTCAACTTCCCTGATAAAGTATAAAAGCCTTTCTAGATATTCTCCCTGTTGCAATTGACTAAGTTGCAACTCCAGGTATTGAGTGCGTTGCAGTAAGTTTGATATCAAATCACCGGTTTGTTGTATGGCTCTGTCGCTATTGGCTTGGTATTTCTCTATTAATGCCAGCAGGCTGCCCTGGTATTGACTATTGGCGATATATTGAAACTGTTGCAGCTGAAAACTGGCTTCATTTAAATGGCCTGATAAGCGTTGGATATATTGCTGCATAAATTCAGGGAGCTGCACCCCTATAATAAAAGTCAGGGTAAAGACGCACTTGTCGAAGATTCTTAAAATAAAATTTGGCATAAATCCAAGCTGCCAGTAAAGCCTAAGTCAATACTTGGAGTGTAAATCATTTAGCCAGCTATGGACATCCTGTTAATGCCTTTAAACTTATTTTCTAAAATATCGAACATAAATCTCCATTATAATGATATTTTATTCTTATATTTCGACAGATAAACTGGCCTTACTTAGTTAAGGAGGCGCTTATGTCAAGAACTTTAATGTTAAACACCGGGCTAAACGGTGAAAACAGCAACTCAAACAAGTTTACACAAATGTATCGGATATGCGCAAGTCGGCGGGAAACAGGGATCAAATTTAGATCAGGGGTCTGGATAGTGAAGCCTTGCCGCATTTGTCAGCAGCAGAAATGCAGTCCTGGATGACTCCCGTTGAGGAAAGAGATGAGCGCCAGGCGAAACTGGCGGCATTATCCGATGACTTAATCGAAGAGTTACACAATCACGATACCCTAGTCATAGGCATGCCTATGTATAATATGGGAATTCCATCTACGTTTAAAACCTATATCGACCGGATTGCCAGGGCAGGGAAAACCTTTACCTATACCGAAAATGGACCCAAAGGCCTGGTAGCGAATAAGAAAGTGGTGATATTGGCAGCCAGAGGCGGCATGTACCAGGGCACACCGCTAGATACGCAAACGGGTTATTTACAAAGTATTTTTGGCTTGATGGGCATCTCGGATATTGACTTTATCTATGCTGAAGGCTTGAACATGGGCGAGGAAATGGCCGAAAAGGCATGGCAACAAGCCAATGAAAAGCTGGTTGCATTAAGCTGATTGGAATTTCTTTTCATTGAATTTGTTTTTTAAACTCTATAAGGTTTGCAGACTTTTGATTGCAAACCTTTTTTATTATGCGCCCTAGCCAGTTTTCCGAAAATGAAGCGACACAGTTTAGTTTTGCCGTCGTCAAGATGCTATGGCCATACCTGCTGGAGTTTAAGGTTAGAATTGGCTTTGCCTTTATTTGCCTGATATTAACCAAGGTCGCCAGTGTCTATTTGCCTTTTATATTAAAGGATGTTGTGGATTTACTGGATACCCAGCAGGAGCAGCGTATTTATTTGGTGCCTTTTGGCCTGGTTGCCGCCTATGGTCTGGTGCGCTTGTCCGTTGTTTTATTTGCAGAGATCAGAGATACCTTATTTGGCCGGGTAACCGAGCGGGCGATTAGACGCATAGGGCTAAAAGTTTTTCGCCACCTGCATCAACTGGATTTGGATTTTCATCTAGGCCGTCAAACGGGGGGCCTGTCACGTGATATAGACAGGGGAAACTCTGGCATCAGTTTTCTGATGCGTTTTATGGTCTTTAATATAGTGCCGACCCTGTTGGAGATAGTCATGGTGATCACTATCCTTCTGGTTAACTATGGTATCTGGTTTGCCTTGATCACGGCATTATCCATAGCCAGCTATGTTGCCTATTCGGTTTACGCCACCGAATGGCGCACCGGCTATATAAGGGCTGCAAACAAGGCGGACTCATCCAGTAATACCCGGGCCATTGACAGCCTGCTCAATTATGAAACGGTTAAATACTTTACCAATGAAGAGTATGAAGCCAGGGCCTATGACAAGCAGCTGGCCGATTGGGAAAAGGCAAAAACACAAAACAGGTTGTCCCTCTTTGCCTTAAATGGTGGCCAGGCCTTTATTATTTCCTTATCTATGACGGCCATGCTGGCCTTGGCGGCTTATCAAGTGACCCATGAAAAAATGACCTTGGGGGATTTTGTGCTGATCAATGCCTTTATGATGCAGCTGTTTATTCCGTTAAACTTTCTTGGTTTTGTCTATCGGGAAATAAAGGGGTCTTTGGCCAATATCGAGCATATGTTTGGTTTGCTGTTAAAAACGCCTAAGGTACAGGACAGGGAAGCGGCACAAGATCTGAATTTGACCCAGGGCGATATCCAGTTTGACAGGATTAATTTTGCCTATGATCCGAAGAGGCCCATTATTCAAGGCGTTTCTTTTTCCATTAAAGCCGGACAGAAAGTCGCGGTAGTAGGTGAGAGTGGCTCGGGTAAGTCCACCTTGGTGAAATTATTATTCAGGTTCTATGACGTCGACTCAGGCAATATTTCCATAGACGGGCAAAGTATCAAGGAAATAACGCAAGACTCCTTGCGAAGCCATATAGGGATAGTGCCGCAGGATACCGTGCTGTTCAATGACAGCCTGTTTGAAAATATTCAATATGGCAACCCCGAGGCAAGTGAAGAGGAGGTTCTTAAAGCCATAGAACTTGCCCATTTGGCAGAGTTTGTTAAATCGCTGCCGGACGGACATCAAACTGTAGTAGGGGAGCGTGGTTTAAAACTATCCGGTGGGGAAAAACAAAGGGTAGCCATTGCCAGGACCATCTTAAAAGATCCGGAAATTCTGGTTTTTGACGAGGCCACATCTTCACTGGACAGTCATTCAGAGCAGGCCATTCTCAAGGCGATCAAGGAAGTGGCGGAAAACAGAACCAACCTGGTTATTGCCCATAGGCTATCCACCATAGTGGATGCCGACCATATCATTGTTATGCACAGGGGCAAAATTATTGAGCAGGGCAGTCATCAAGACTTGTTATCCAGTCAGGGGCATTACTGCCGTATGTGGCAATTGCAACAGTCACAATGACACTGAATACGAGACCTTATCTTATCTGTATGGATTTTGACGCATATCAAAATTATGCTTTTGTTACAAAATAGCAAATCAAGGCGGATCAGCCTCAAATTTTAGTTGAATCATTGACCTAGGTTAGGCCTTTCCCTTATGCCAAGATTTGGCTGTCAAAAAATGGCTACACCTTTACCAATAATTCCTGGGAGACTTGCTACACTCTGATAAGCATTATCATAAAAGTATCGTCAGTAGGTGGGTATATTAGCCAGACAACTTGCCTTATTTGATCGCTCTTATGGATGAAAGTGGCTTTTAAGATGTTGAGTGAGGATGCTATGGACAGTCATACTTATGCGAAAACTTATTCTCCCGAAAACAAGCAAAAAGATGTAACAAGACAGACAGATATCCAGATTAAGGTTGCCGCTTTAAGGGCCGAGTTAATCAAGGATTTTCCCTTTATTCACCGCATTGCCCTGGCGATTTATGACGCCGACAGAGATGTCTTACAAACCTATTCATACGATGAAGAAACGCCTAGTAACTTGTGTAACTACGAAGCCGTACTGTCGGACTGTACATCCCTGCATAAGCTGTCACAGTGTGGCCAGGAGCGCGTGATAAACGATATTTCGGTGTTTGATAACGGCAAGCACGAGCATAGCAAACTTATTCGCAAGGCCGGTTACCAGGCAAGTTATACCATGCCGCTTATCGTCGAAGATCAGCTGGTGGGCTTTTTCTTTGCCAACTCCAAACAGAAAAACGTCTTGCACGGTGAGGTTATTAAAAGGCTAAGGTTGATTGCCATGGTGCTCACGCTTTTATTGGCCCGGGACTTGTCTCGGTTGGAGGTATTAAAGTCGACGGTGGAATCCATTAAAATGATGAGCCACCACAGGGACCCGGAAACCGGCGAACACTTAAGCCGAATGTCCAGTTATTCCTTGTTGATCGCCCGGCAACTGGCGGAGAAGTATCAACTGACGGATGTTCAGATTGGTTATATCTATTTGTATGCTCCTTTGCATGATGTCGGTAAATTAATGGTGCCGGACAGTATTTTATTGAAAAAAGGCGCCTTGTCAGACAAGGAATTTGAACGGATGAAACAGCATACGGTTGCAGGAAGTGATTTGGCTGACAAGCTCATTAATGTTTATCAGCTATCCAATATGCCGCATATGTCCATGCTGTCCAATATCATTCGCAACCATCATGAAAAGCTTGACGGTAGTGGCTATCCGGACGGCCTTGAAGGGGATGAGATTCCTATCGAAGCCAGAATCGTTGCCGTCGCCGATATCTTTGATGCCTTGACCAGTGAGCGGCCCTATAAAAAGGCCTGGAGTAATGAACAGGCCTTTATGGAACTGGAGCAACAGGCAAATTTCACGCTCGACGCTGACTGTGTTGCTGCCCTTTATAGTAATCAGGATAAGATCCAAAGGATCCAGCATTCCTTTATCGATCACTACTGATTTACTTTTGCATTACTGCTAGCGGGGCAAATTAGGTTAGAATAAGCCAAATCTTTTTTACCGGTTAGCCTATGCACCCTGCTAGTTTGAAAACCAGACAATGGCTTGAACAAGTCATTGTCGGTCTGAATTTTTGTCCTTTTGCCAAAAAAGAAGTGGTCAATAATACCATTCACTACCATGTGTCCGGCCAAAAACAAGTGCAAATGGCGCTGGAAGAGCTTATTGAACAGTGCCAATACCTGCAGCAACATCAGGAGCTGGAAACTAGCCTGATCATCTATGATTCGGGGTTTGAGCAGTTTGATGGCTATCTGGACCTGCTGGAATATGCCAATGAATTATTAATAGAGTCGGGATATGAAGGGATATTTCAACTGGCAAGCTTTCACCCGGATTATTGTTTTGAGGGAGAGGCGCCAGAGGATGCCGCCAATTTTACCAACCGATCGCCATATCCGACAATTCATATCATCCGGGAAGACAGTCTGGAGCGAGTGCTGAAAAGCTATCGAGAGCCGGAAGAGATCCCTGTTAACAATATGAAACTTGCCAGAGCAAAGGGCAGTCGTTACTTTGTGGACTTACTTAACCGCATACATCAAGGGAAAAGCTAACAATAAGGGTTAATAGCTAAAAATGGCAAGTTTTTCGGCTTTCTTATAACATGCAGTTATTATCGATTTAATCTGTGCGGCCTGTTAGAATGTCCCAATGAAAAAACTCTTATTATTCCTATGCAGTACCTACAAGAATTTTTGATTATTGCTGCAATACATATTCTTGCAGTGGCAAGCCCGGGCCCTGACTTTGCCATAGTGCTAAAGCAGAGTCTAAGGTACGGGCGTACCACGGCCTTGTATACCAGTCTGGGAATCTCGACCGGTATCTTGGTGCATGTCGCCTACTCTCTGGTGGGAATAGGGCTGATTATTGCCAGCAATGAAGATTATTTTACCGTTTTAAAATATATTGCTGCCGGTTATTTTTTATATATTGCCTGGAATGGTTTAAGGGCAAAAAGGCCTGTTGTAGCTGATCCTGAATCCAATGAAATTCAACCAGAGGCTGTTTCCAATAAAAAGGCTTTTTATACCGGCTTTTTGATCAATGGCCTTAATGTCAAAGCCACTTTGTTTTTTGTTAGCCTGTTTTCAATGGTGATTTCACCGCAAACCCCTGTTGAAATTAAGCTTATTTATGGCATCTACATGGCGATAGCGACGGCAATTTGGTTTGGCAGCTTATCCTATTTGCTGAGCCATCAAAGAGTTAGGCTTCAATTAATGACTAATGGTTTCTGGTTTGAACGTGTGATGGGCGTGGTGCTTTTAGTCTTGGCGATAGAACTGTTAATGAGTGATTTTAAGGCAATAACGGTTTAGTTAGTAATTGAGGGAGCCTGGCTAAGCACCGTCTCCCGATCAGATTTTATTTTTATAGGTTTAAATATTCGTGGATAAAGAACAAATTGTACATATAGGTGGCAGCGTAGAGGAAGCTGTTAAAGGCGAGTATCAAATTGATGTGGCCGCCGTTTTAAAAGAGGCCTGGCAAAATACCCTGAAATCAAGAATTTCAATAAATATCGGCCTGTTGTTTGTCCTGGTCCTTGGCATGCTGATCACCTTAACCATGAGTAGTTTTATGGGCGGGATAGAGGCGGTATCGCAAGACCCTCAGTCTTTTATGTTTCTCAATATTGTCGTTACCATGGCCGTTTGGCCGTTTTTAGCCGGGATTGAAATGATGGGGGTTTTCCATTCTGCCGGACTTAAAACGGAAACAAAACTTGTCTTTGCGTTCTTAAAGCGGGGCAGTTGGGTCGCCATATGTGCTGTCTTAACTTCAACCTTAGTCAGTATCGGCATTCAACTGTTTGTCCTGCCCGGTATATTTTTAGCCGTTGCCTTATCATTGGCTATCCCGCTTGTGGTGGAAAAACGTTTGTCCCCCGTTAAAGCCATTACTGTCTGTTTAATGGCAACCAGGTTCCAGTGGTTTAAGATTTTTGCGCTCTATCTGGTGTTGTCATTAGTTTTGGTACTTGCCTCTTTGCCTTTGGCATATGCCGGTAACAGTGGCCTATCTGTTATCGCCATGATGATATTTTTATTTGTATTAACCTATTTGGCGCCTATGTTTTATAATATTAAGGGCATTCTTTACCGTGAAATGTTCGGTTTGCAATTAAAAACAACAGCCGGCTCTTCTGTTTCTCCGGATAATATTTTTTCAGCGTAAAATGATATAGGGATGATATGAAAAGCATATTAGCGCTTAAAATCAGTTTGTTAGCTTTGTTATTGATAGCTTTACTCGCGCCATTTAGTTTTTTTAAGCCCGAGTATAAACCGGCCGTAAAAACCGTGGCCGTGAAACAGGTTGCTAAGAAGCCGGCCCCCGTTGTTGAAAAACCGCTTCATTCGGTGTTATTACCTGATTTTGCTGCCATTGTCGATATCAAGGAAAAGAAGGGGCAGTTTTTTGATTTTATCCGGCCAGCCGTTGTACAAGAAAATGGCAAAATACTGCAGGAAAGGGAAGCCGTACTATTGATGCTGGATAAAACCTCCTTGGAGGAGCCATTATCGGATCCGGAAATTGCCTTGCTGACGCAGCTGGTGAAGAAGTACAGGGTCAGTAAAAAGTACTCTCTATTGCAAAAATTAAACGAACTGCTAACCCGTGTCGATATTATCCCGACGCCGCTGGTATTGGTGCAGGCGGCCAATGAGTCAGCCTGGGGCACGTCTCGCTTTGCCCGTATTGGCTTAAACTTCTTTGGTATCTGGTGTTACCGGCAGGGGTGCGGTATGGTGCCCAAGGGCCGAGATGAAGGCGCCTCCCATGAAGTGGCGGCATTTGATAGTGTCGATGCTGCCGTAGCGCACTATTTGTATAATATTAATACCAATAGTGCCTATACCGTATTTCGAGCCATCAGGGCGCAGTTAAGGGCGCAAAACCAGCCATTGCGCGCACAAGTGCTAGCGACAGGTTTGCTGCCCTATTCGGAAAGAGGTACTGACTATGTTTTGGAAATCACCCAGATGATCCGCCATAACCAGGATTATCTGACCAGTGCCGATTAGCGGTTATCAAATTAACCGAAGAAAGCAAACTTAGCCAAAAACAGCAGGGCTAACACCAAAACACTTGGATTTAGCTCTTTGAAACGTCCGCTGAATATGCGTACCGCAGCATAACTGATAAATCCAAATGCGATGCCGTGGGCGATTGAAAACGTCAGCGGCATGGTAATGCATATTACCGTCACGGGGACGGCATCCAATAGGTTGTCCCAGTCAATATTGACCAGGCCAGCCAGCATTAACACGGCGACATAAAACAGCGGTCCCGCGGTGGCGTAGGCAGGGACCATACCGGCCAAAGGTGAAAAAAGCAGGGACAGCAAAAATAAAACGCCAACCACAACGGCGGTTAATCCTGTTCTGCCACCGGCGCTAACGCCGGCCGTGCTTTCAACATAACTGGTTGTGGTTGAGGTTCCCAGCATGCTTCCTGCAACCGTGGCGGTTGAGTCCGCCAACAGGGCCTTGCCTAGGCGTGGGAAATGTCCCGTTCGATCGAGCAGATTCCCTCTTTGTGCGACAGCAATCAAGGTGCCGGATGTATCAAATAAATCGACAAACAAAAAGGCGAATATCACACTAAGCATGCCCACCTCCAGGGCGCCGGCTATATCCAATTGCATGAAGGTGGGAACAAGTGATGGAGGCATGGATACCAGGCCGTTATATTCAATGTTACCAATAACCACGCCAATAAGGGTAACTGTCAGGATGGCAATCATCACGGCACCATTTACCCCTTTATTCACTAAACCGACGATCAGAAACAGGCCTAAAACCGCTAATATGGGTTCGATTGCCTTAATATTTCCAAGGGTAACGAAGGTGGCCGGGCTTGAAACAACAATTCCTGCGCTTTTTAAGGCAATAAATGCCAGAAAAAGGCCGATACCGGCGGCAATACCAAAGCGCAAAGAGTGAGGAATACTCTTGATTATCCACTCCCTGATATTAACCAGGCTCAACAGAATAAAGACGATACCGGAAATGAAAACACCGCCCAGTGCGACCTGCCAGCTGTAACCCATTTCAAGCACGACCGTATAGGTGAAAAAAGCGTTAAGGCCCATGCCGGGAGCAAGCGCAATGGGATAGTTGGCAATAAACCCCATAATAAAACAGCCTATGGCGGCGGCCAGACAAGTGGCAACAAATACCGCATCTCTGTCCATGCCGGCATCCGCTAACATGGCCGGATTAATGAAAATGATGTACACCATGGTTAGGAAAGTAGTGAGGCCGGCGATAACTTCCTGCTTTACGTTGGTGTTATGCTCGGTTAACTGAAACAATTTTTCTAACATTAATCGGATCCAATTAGGTGTTGCTGTGGCGGTTTTATTTTACTTCGACGACATTAAGCACATTGCTTTGCTCGGAAGCTAACTCAAGGGATGATGTTTGCTCTATAACGGGAATAACTTCCTGATCAAAGGCGGTATCCCCACCATTGATGACCCCAGAGTCACTGCTTATTTCCCTGAAATTAAACAAGTTACTATCACACAGGTGTGATGGGACTATGTTCTTCATTGCCGTGAACATGGACTCAATACGACCAGGGTGGTGTAGATTCCAGTCATTTAACATCTTTTTGATATGCTGGCGTTGCAGGTTAGGTTGTGAGCCGCATAAATTGCAGGGAATTATTGGGAACTGCTTTAATTCTGCATACTGAATAAGCTCAGCTTCCTTACAGAAGGCCAGTGGCCTGATCACCACATGCTCTCCATTGTCTGATACTAGTTTGGCGGGCATGGCTTTCATCTTACCGCCGTAGAACATATTCAGCATCAGAGTCTCTATCATATCGTCTCTATGATGGCCAAGTGCTATCTTGGTGGCGCCAAGCTCTTTTGCGGCTTTGTATAGCACGGCGCGCCTAAGTCTTGAACACAGACTACAAGTGGTTTTTCCTTCCGGAATTTTATCTTTTACGATGGAATAGGTATCTTCTACGACAATTTTGTATTCAATGCCCAAAGTGTCTAGATAGTCGGGTAATACATGCTCGGGAAAGCCTGGTTGTTTTTGATCCAGGTTTACCGCGATAATGTCAAAGTGTATCGGCGCAGACTCTTTTAGCAACATCAGGATGGAGAGCAGGGCATAGCTGTCTTTACCACCGGACAAGCACACCATGATCTTATCACCGTCTTCTATCATATTGTATTCGGCGATGGCTTTGCCAACATGGCCTCTAAGGCGTTTCTCGAGTTTATTAAGTTGTATTGATTGGGTAGGGCTAATGCTCATAATTCTTTCCTGCGCTTGGACGGCGCGTATTATACCCAAGCGCTTACAGGAATAAAATTTTATTAGCTTGCCTTATAAAAAGAAAAATCGAGCACTCTGGCTCGATATTCTTAATAAATGGGCATGTTGCTCGCTATTGACATGGAATAACCATGCTCGACATAGCTCGCGCCGTGAGCAAAAAGTATTTATCTTGAACAAAATTTAATCTCGAAAGATAAACAGCCTCTAGTTTATGTCTAACGGGGAACGATAACCTTCGGGTTTTAAGGCCAGAACGTCGCAATTTAGCCTGTCGATAACATGCTCCGCGGTATTGCCAATAAAGGCTGCCGATAGGCCCGTTCTGCCTATGGTGCCAAGTACGACCAATTCGGCGTCCAAATCATGGGAAACATTGTCTATGACATCCTCAGGCAGTCCTTCTTTAACATGGGTAAACTCACTGCTGATATCGTATTGCTCCGCATGTCTGGCCATGGCTTTTTCATGGTGAGACAGCATGGTTTTATTGTATTCATTGGAATTAAATTCCGGGATCTCTATGGCAATATTGACAGGGGTGCCGGGGAAAGAATTGACCAGGTGGACATTAGAGCCGATTAGGTTTGCCAGGCAAACGGCTTCTTCGGTGATTTTCCTGTTCAATGACTGATGTTCGGCTTCGTCACTGCCTACGTTTAATGCGGCAATGATATTGCCATTGGCCGGCCATTGGTGATCTTTAACCAGTAGTACCGGGCACGGACATTTACGCAAAATATGCCAGTCTGTTGGGGTAAATATCACGGATTTTAGTTTATCGTGCTGGTGGGTTCCCTTGATCACCACATCATAATTATCATTGAGTACATGCTCGATCACAGGTTCAAAAGGCCTGTTATGCCAGACGACCTTGCAATTAACATTAATATCGCCATGATCTATCTCGTCGATCAGGCTGTTAATCCAGTTAACCCTGTCGTTGATCAGGGAATTGCGCATAATTTCGCGCTCCTCACTGGATAGCATGGTGGTCATTTCATAAGAAAAATCAAAAATGGTAAGAAAGGCCGTGATGCTGGCATCCGTTAATCTCGCCAGCTCGATCGCGCGCTTCAATGCTTTTTGATCGTCTGTTAGAGGGTCAATAACTGCTAATATCTTCTGGTGTTTTTCCATAATATCCTCACAAAGCAAAAGCCGTATACCGAATGCCCATATCTGTTACTGACTAGTATAGGCATAATACCAATTGAAATAATAAATTGACCAAGTTAGAGCTTCATTAGCAAGCTTAGAACAAACAAAATTATTTAAACATAGTCGCTCTATATTTCATTAATTTTGTGAAGTTATCAGCTTGCTAATGAGCTCCCAAAGGGCGAGTTTAAAAAGCTTATACGCTGCGTTATTGATTTTGACAAGGGAATAACCATTCTCTGCATTCAATGCCTTGCTTCTAAGCCTTTTAACTCTCGCTAAGTGATCAATTAATTAATTCACTTGGTATAACAACATGATGCATCACTTAGTATGAACAATATTTGTTTTAAATCAATTTATTAATCTAATGAAAGTAATGGAAAAGCATTCAAAAAAGAATATATGTTAGACGAAATTGCGAGGAGATTTTTGGCAGGGTAAAAGAAAAACAGCTGCTAAAGCGCAGCTGTTTCGTTTAATTGGTCAATATCGAGTATGGTAACCAGTTTGCCTTCAATTTTAATCAGACCAGCCTTATGGAAGCGGTTAAATAATCGGCTAATGGTTTCTACCGTCAGTCCGATATAGTTGCCAATATCGCTTCGAGTCATGGTTAAACGAAACTCAAAGGCTGATAAACCTCGGGCATGGTAACGGGCGCTTAGGGCACTAATAAAAGTCGCTAAGCGCTGCTCGGCGTTTTTGCGATTGAGCAGGGTAAGCATTTCCTGATCTGAGCGAATTTCAACACTCATAAGTCGCAATATCTGCTTCTTAAGCTTAGGCATGGTATTGGAAAGCGTATCCAGCGTATTATAGGGGATCTCGCAAATCATAGAGGTTTCCAGCGCCTTGGCGAAACTAGGATGTTCGCTGCTGGCAATGGCATCAAAGCCTAATAAATCACCTGCGAGGTGAAAACCGGTAATTTGTTCTTCACCTTGCTCATTAACGGTAAATGTCTTGAAGGTGCCAGAGCGAATAGCGTATAGCGACTGCATTTTTTCGCCGTCCTGAAACAGCTGCTCACCTTTATGGATGGGGCGTTTTCGATCGATAATTTTATCTAAAACATCAAGTTCTTTATCGCTGAGAGAGAAAGGTAGACATAACTCACTGATACTACAATTTTGGCAATGAATGTGTTGCGCTCCGGAACATTGACGGTTTTGCATAAATACCTAAATCTTCAAAAACATATTAATTGATGTAGATCATATTAGAACACAAGTCTATATGCAATAACCAGGCTGTATATTCCGTACAAAATTATAAAAATAGCGGCGATTTTTCTAAAAAATGTCTTTTTTATCAGCGAATTAATATGGAACAGGCCCAGGGATACACTCAATAAAGCCGGTAAGGTGCCAAGGCCAAAAAACGCCATTATTGCGGCCCCTGACAGGGCATTTCCACTGGCCAATGACCAGGTTAAAGTTGAATATACCAGGCCACAGGGTAACCAGCCCCATAGCCCACCTAACCCCAGGGCTTTGGCTTTAGTGTCGACGGGAATGAGCTTTTGACTTACCGGAGAGATCTTTTTCCAGAGAAATTGCCCAAGGTATTCAACCCTGTTTAACCACATTAGCCACTGGCCAAGGTATAATCCGAGTAAAATAAGGAATAGTGCGGCAAGAATTCGCATGCCTGCCAGCGGAATACCCATATTTTTTGCTGCGATGGAACTGCTAAAGCCAACAATACCGCCAATAAGGGCATAGGTAGAGATCCGGCCAATATTATAATAGAAAATCAGGGGAAGTTTCGACTGGGTATTATTTTGTGGCAAAGCAGCGGTTAACATTGTGGTAATGCCACCGCACATGCTAAGACAATGGCCTGAACCTAGCATGCCGATCATAAAAGCAGAAAGCAGGTCAATACTCATTTATCGGAAGCAGATGTGTTGACAGAATCAGGCTTGCCGCCTTTTTGTGCTTGATTATTCATATTCTCTTGTTGGCCGGCTTCCTTGTTGGCCTCTTGTGATTCATCAAAAAGAATACTCATGCCCTGCTTTTCCAAATCTTCGAACTGTTCGGTTTTCACCGCCCAGAAAAAGATGTAAATCCCGATCAGGGTAAGTAGAATTGCTATCGGGATCAATACGTAAATAACACTCATTTCTTTAACAATCTCAAAGAATTGGTAATGACAAGAATGGAGCTTGCCGACATTCCAATAACCGCCATGTAAGGTGTTATAAATCCGCAAACCGCCAAAGGCAATACAATAGCATTATAACCAAAGGCCCATAAATAATTTTGCCAGATAATTTTCCGGGTTTTCTGTGCTATCTCTCTAAGGGGTTGAATAGTGACTAATTTGTTATTAAGCAAAATAATATCGGCACCACTTTTGGCCACATCGGTGCCGCTTCCCATGGCAATGGAAACATGAGCCGCGCCAAATACCGGCGTATCATTAACACCGTCACCTATCATGGCGACGGTATGGCTATTTTGCTGCCGTTCTATTGCTGACATTTTGTCTTGCGCCGTCATATCACTTTGCACATCGGTAATGTTTAAGGCCCGGGCGACTTTTTTACAGCCAGCGGCATTATCACCGGAAAGCATCATGGCCTTTATCTGATTTTGGGCAAGATATTTTAGTAGAGACGGGGCATCGTCACGAATTTTGTCTTCCAGGTAGAAGGCGCCAACCAGTGTCCCGTTTTCCGTCAGTACACATTGCGCATGAGCGTACTGCTCTAGGTCGCTATTGCTTAACAGCCAGGCTGGCTTGCCTATTTGATACGCTTTGGTATTCACCCGGCCTGAAATACCAAAGCCAGATTTGACTTCTATGTCATTTCCTTGGTAGTCAAAGTCTCGGTATTGGCTAAAGGCCTTGGCAAGCGGATGCTCAGAGTGTGACTCCAGTGTTGCCGCGATGGCCAGCAGTTGCTTTTCTGTATAGTGCTTGTCTATAACCTTTACTTTTGCAATGACAAATTCGCCTGAGGTTAGAGTCCCCGTTTTATCGAAGGCAATGCAGTCGACACTTGGCAAGGTTTCCATGGCATGGGCAGATTTTATCATTATGCCGTCCCGGTTAAGACGAGTGGTTGCGCAGGTGAGGGCGGTTGGGGTTGCCAATGATAAGGCACAGGGGCATGTAGCTACCAAAACGGATAGCGTGATCCAAAACGCTTCTTCGGGCAAATGCTGTTGCCAGTATAACGCCGTGGATATGGCGGTGATTAATATGACAGCAACGAAGTATTGCGCGATTTTGTCAGACAGCTGAGCCAGTTTGGGCTTGTGGGCCTGTGAGGTTTCACTCAGGCGGATCAGTTGACTTAAAAACGAATGGCTACTGGGCTGCTTGACCTCAATGGTTAAATTGCCATCGCCATTAATGGTGCCGGCAAAGACATTCTCACCGACCTTTTTATCTACAGGTAGTTGTTCACCCGAAAGCATGGCTTCATTGAGCTGGCTGGTACCTGAAATAATGCTGCCGTCGGCTGGCACCACTTCACCCGGTTTGATAACGGCAATATCGGCAATTTGCAATTTTTTTGCGGCGATCAGCTCTTCCGTACCGTCGATGACTCGAGTTGCCGTCATTGGCATTAGTTTTAACAAGTTTGCCGATACCTCAGATGCCCGTGATCTCGCTCTAAATTCTAGAAACTTACCAATCAACAGCAAAAAGGTAAACATGGATACAGATTCAAAATAGACCTCTCCCTGCTGACTTATGGTGGCCCAGGCACTGGCACAAAAGGCCAAAAGAATGGCGATAGAAACAGGCACATCCATGGACAGGCGTCGAACTTTTAACGCATTATAGGCGCCGGTATAGAAGGGAAAGGCGCCATAACTAATGATGGGCAGAGTCAATAAAAAGCTGACCCAGCGCAAGTAAACCAGGTTGTGCTCGGACATATCGGAAAAAGCGCCAAAATACAGCCCTATGGCTATCATCATCACTTGCATCATCAAGATGCCTGATATGCCAAGTCGTTTAATAAAAACCTTACTCTGCTTTTGATTGAGCTCTTCCGCCGAGCTGGCTTTAAAAGGCAGTGCCTGATAGCCGATGGTTTCTATGGCTTGTAATATGGCGCTGAGCTTTAGTTTATCGTCCTGCCACTTTACCGTTGCTCTTTGCGTTGTGGCATTAACATTAACCGACTCTATACCATCAATTTTATTGAGTTGCATCTCAATAAGCCAGGCACAGGCCGCGCAGCTAATACCGTCAACCGTTAGTATGGTTTCCTTGATACCGTCTTGCTTGTAGGAAAACTCATCCTGCAAGCTTTCATCATCTAGCAACTTGTTCTTTTGCAATTGCTCAGGCACCAGGGGCGTGCCTTTTTGAGCAGGCTCTGTTCTGAACTTGTAATAATCGGTAAGGTCATTGCTGACTATGGTTTCGGCAACGGCCTGGCAACCAATGCAGCACATGGGTTGGGTAATATCGTCTATGGTAACCTGTAGCTCAATACCTTTTGGGACAGGTTCACCGCAATGAAAACAGCAGCTTGACATTAATTGGTTTCGGCAAGGTTAGGGGCTATATCGATAAAGTCCGATTGGGGTAAATGTATGGTATTTTGAATTTTCCAGTTGTCTTCAAACGGCGTTAGGGTAATTTGCCACTTGCCCTTGATCCCCTGATCAAAGCGGTGGCGAAAATGGCCATTGCCATCCGGTGTTAATGCCAGATAAAAATCCTTTTCTTCCAGTGTTGGGTGGTAGAAGTTGACATTCAACAGCGGAAATATTTTTTCGATGCCCGTAGGCTTGATAACCAACTCATTGTTTGAATACTTAAGAGCAAAACGCATGCCTAGCTTTTGCGCCTTTTTTGCTTTGCTTAATTCGATATTAATGGCCTTGCCTTTTTTGTAATAATCACCGATAACAAGCGCGTCAGGATCTTCGTTTGCTATGATAAAGGTGGCAATGCCGGCAACAACCGCCGTGAATGGAAGGACAAATACGAGCCAGGCCCAAGGTTCTTTATACCAGGAAGTTTTCATATTAGATTAAAGCAAAGTGTACAAAGCCGTTATTATACCTTTTTTCCTGGGGTGAACCAATAAAACTACCGACTTTTGTTAATGAAATCGCATAAAAAAAGCCTTGTTACTTAAGATAACAAGGCTTTGTTTTTTATGAGGGTTTTTATAGTTTTCTATTGTTGAGAAAGGCTATAAACATAGGCGGTGATAACATGGACTTTTTCTTCGCCCAGGATATCTTTCCATGGTGGCATAACACCGGCGCGACCATTACGGATAGATTCTTCAACGGCACGTTGAGAACCGCCATATAACCAAATATTATCGGTCAGGTTAGGTGCGCCAAGTGGAACACCCATGGCCAGGCTGCCTTTACCTTCAGGCCCGTGACAACCAACACACATGCCAAATTTGGCTTTACCGGCTGCGGCAAGCTGGGCATCTACGTCGCGACCACTCAGGCTTAAGACATAGGCTGCTACTTCCTTAACCCCTTGCTCACCACCTAAGGCAGGTCCCCAGGCCATCATGCCATTGGCAATTCGACCGTCCATGATGCTGGTTTTAATGGCGTCAGGTGTGCCGCCATATAACCAGTCCTTGTCGGCTAGGTTAGGGAAGCCAGTCGTGCCACGCGCATCTGAACCGTGACATTGGGAGCAGTTTTGTAAAAACAGGCGTTGTCCTACTTTTAATGCTTCCTTATCAGTGGCAAGATCTTCAATACTACGTGCGGCAAAAGCCTCAAATATTGGGCCAAATCTAGCATTGGCAGCATCAACTTCACGGTCATACTGTACCAGCACACCGGCTTCTTTAGCGGCTTCCACCTGTGCCTTAGAATCAGCAATACTTGTAACATCCTGGTTTGCACTCTTCCAGCCTAAAAGGCCGGCAAAGTTGCCAAGTCCAGGGTAGAGTGCCAGGTAACCAAAGCCCCAGATAACCGTTACCAAAAAGAAGGTGCTCCACCACTTAGGCAGAGGGTTATTTAATTCTTCAATGCCATCGAAGGAGTGTCCCATTGACTCACCCTCTTTAACACCAGCAAAGTTCTTCATACACCAGCGTAGTATAATGATACAACCAACCAGCGTAGCTAAAGTAAGAACCGTAATCCATATACTCCAGAAGCTAGACATTATTATTAGTCTCCTGTTTGTTTTTTTCTTCGTTGTGGTCTTCTTCAAAAATTGAATTGGCCGCCTTATCAAACGATGATTTTCGTTTCTTGCTATAGGACCAAACCACAATGACAATAAAAAGTGCCAAAATCAAAAGGGCTACTAACCCTCTTAGCGTACCGTAATCCATCATAATTACTTCAATGCGTGTCCAAGAGACTGCAGATAGGCAATGATTGCATCCATTTCGGTTTTACCCGCAACGGCGGCTTTAGCACCTGCAATATCTTCGGCAGAATACAAAGGAATGCTTTCGCCTTGTTCGTTTTTATGGCCACGGTTATTGGTCAGCCAGTTAAATGTCTCCAGTTTCTTAGCGGTTAACTCGCCATCCAGGACATTCTCTTCCAACCATTTGAATGAAGGCATATTAGACTCAGGTACAACGGAGCGCGGATCAATCAAGTGAGCCCTGTGCCAGTCATCACTGTAACGTCCGCCAACACGCGCCAGATCGGGGCCGGTACGTTTTGAACCCCAAAGGAAAGGGTGTTCCCAAACATGTTCACCGGCAACAGAGTAGTGACCGTAGCGCTCAGTTTCGGCACGGAATGGGCGGATCATTTGGCTGTGACATACGTTACAGCCTTCGCGGATATAAATATCGCGGCCTTCCATTTCCAAAGCAGTATAGGGGCGTAGATTATCAACTGGCTGAGTCGTTTCTTTTTGGAAGAATAACGGGGTAATTTCTACCAGGCCACCAATACTGATCGCAATGATGGTGATGATAATAAATAAGCCTATATTCTTTTCGACTTTTTCATGTTTATTCGTCATGTCAGGCTCCTTATGCTGCTTCTACAGGCTTAAGACTGCCGTCTTTTGCCGCAATAGTTTTGAACATGTTGTATGCCATTAGTACAAAGCCGGCAACAACCAGTGCACCACCTACAAAACGAATAAAGTAGAATGGGTAAGAAGCGGTCAAACTTTCAACAAAGCTGTAAGTCAAGGTACCGTCAGAGTTAACAGCACGCCACATCAAACCTTGCATTACGCCTGAAATCCACATGGCCACTATGTATAAAACAATACCGGCAGTATGAATCCAGAAGTGAATGTTGATTAAACGTATGCTGTACATGCGACCTTGGTTAAACAGCACAGGAATAAGGTGATACATGGCACCGATAGAAACCATGGCAACCCAACCCAAGGCACCCGAGTGAACGTGACCAACCGTCCAGTCAGTGTAGTGAGATAGGGCATTTACCGATTTGATTGCCATCATTGGGCCTTCGAACGTAGACATACCGTAGAAGGAGAGGGAAACAATCAAGAAACGAAGAATTGGGTCGTTACGAAGTTTATGCCAGGCACCAGAAAGCGTCATGATACCGTTAATCATACCACCCCATGATGGTAGGAATAATACCACAGACATTACCATACCCAGGCTTTGTGCCCAGTCAGGCAAAGCCGTGTAATGCAAGTGGTGAGGTCCTGCCCAGATATACAAGGAAACCAAAGCCCAGAAGTGAACGATGGATAGACGATAAGAATAAACCGGACGTTCTGCTTGCTTAGGAACAAAGTAGTACATCATGCCCAGGAAGCCGGCAGTCAATAGGAAACCTACGGCGTTGTGCCCGTACCACCATTGCATCATGGCGTCGATAGCACCTGAATACAATGAATAGGATTTCATCATGGAAACAGGAATTACCATAGAGTTACCTATGTGCAATACCGCCACCGTGATTATAAAACCACCGAAAAACCAGTTAGCAACATAAATATGGGAAGTTTTACGCTTCATAATGGTGCCAAAGAAGACAATGGCGTAACAAACCCATACCACGGCAATTAAAATATCAATTGGCCATTCTAATTCTGCGTATTCTTTGCTCGAGGTGTAACCTAAAGGCAAGGTAATAGCTGCAAGTACGATAACTGCTTGCCATCCCCAAAAGGTGAAAGATGCGAGTTTGCCGCCAAATAAGGCTGTTTTACAGGTACGTTGAACAACATAGTAAGAAGTAGCAAACAAAGCACTGGTACCAAAGGCGAAAATTACCGCATTGGTATGTAGTGGACGAAGACGGGAGTAGGTTAACCAAGGTGTATCGAAATTTAACGCCGGCCAAATGAGTTGTGCCGCGATAATAACACCGACAAGTGTACCAACGAATCCCCAGATCACAGTCATCACAGTAAACTGACGTACAACATCGAAGTTGTAGTCTACTGCTGACGTATTACTTTGAGTCATGTTTTGGTTTCCGCAGTTTTAATTATTAACGAGAGTGGTTTTTTATTATTGCTATTTCACCTTAACTTATTTTTATATTCAGTTGTGGTGATATATGTCACAAGTAGCGAGCTGCCTGCTTCATACGGTGGCGATTTTACCCTTTGCGCGTGCTATAAATCAACAAATATAGCCAGCTTATTTTGATATAGATCAATAGAAAAAGGCTTTGTCCATATTATCCATATGGTTATTTGCTTAAAGGGTAAAAACCTTATATTTCTCAAAAAGAAAGCAATTATCTAGCAAGCGTAGACGAGTTTATTTTGATAAGCCAGTTTTAAAATAAATTTACTATCTTGCTAGAGGCTGTTTATCTTTCGAGATTGTTTTTGCAGCAGTTTGTTGGCAATTTATACAAGGCAGAACCTTTGTAATCTAGTTATTCTACATAAAAAGGTGATAACGTAGTAGAAATAGCCAACAAACGCTGCCTGAAAGGTTCGGCTAAAAGCATTTTATTCTTTGTTGAGCAGTATTTGCTTAGAATAACTAGGCTACACACTGCTCGCCGCGACTAAAACGCTTTTATCTCGAACAAAAATTAACCGCGACAGATAAACAGCCTCTAGGCCTAAGATGACAGAATTTGTTTATTTGAGAAAAATATCAGGCTCTAAGAGGTAAAAAACCGACTTTAATCTACTTAAAGTCGGTGACGTAGTGTGTAGTTTTAATTATAAATTGGCTATTTCGGTAAGCTTTTCTGTTTCCAGCAATTCGATGTTCTTGCCATGCATTGAAATTAGCTCATCTTTTTGCAGTTTTGAAAAGATACGGCTCAAGGTCTCTCGCCTTACTCCCAAGAAGTTGGCAATATCGTCTCTACTCATGGGCAAGGTAAAATGAGTCGAAGAGCCATTATGAGCTGCCATGCGAGCCGCGACATTGAGTAAAAAGGCGGTCAGTAAGCTCTCGGCCGTCTTTTTGGCGACAATAGCATCAAATTCTTGATGGTTGACGTAACTCTGCTTGGTAAGCAGGTTGACAAACTTAAGCTGAAGATCGGGCACAGCCTTGCTGCATCCCACCAGATCCGATACTGTTACCTCACAGATAGAGGCCTCGCCAATGGCTACGGCACTGTAACCGTACTTTTCCGGGTATAGGGCGTCATCGCCAAGCAGTTCTCCTGGAAATCGGAAGCCAACAATCTTTTCTTCGCCTTTTTCTGTGGTGTCACAAAGTTTAAAGACTCCAGAGCAAACGGCGTATATGTCAGAAAGCGTATCATCCTTGTCAAAAGCCGTACTACCCGCATCGACGGGAGATCTTTTGGTAAGATAGCTGTCGGAAAGCATAAGGGAATTAGTGCCCGTTTTAACCGGAACACAAACAGGCTCCATGGCACAGTTTTCACACTTTACGTAATTTTTGTCACACCTGTTCTTTGCTGCCATAAAAATAAAAATCTCTTAAATTAATCCTAGTATAAAGAAATACTTCATTCTTTTTTGGTTAAAGCTGTTGATATTTATAGGGTTACATTAGAAACTGTCCCAAAATTCTTTGCCTTAACATGATGATTTCGGTGATAGTGTAATGCTATTTAGTGTCTAATTCCTTGCGCTAAATCTAACAAATCGACTATTCTTGCGATTTTTATTTATCCGGTGATTTTTTACCTTGCGTTATTTCTGTTTAATCTTTCTGTTTCTCCTGACCGGCTGTGGTCCAGCCAAAAAGCTTGATACATCCAATATTCGCTTTCAATGCCTTGCCAGCCAAAGTAGCTGTACTGTTAGTACCGAAAGTGGTCAATTCGAGGTCTTGTTTAGTCAGGATAAGGTTTTGACCGAAGTCCCTTTTTCTATCCGCTTAAGTTCCTCAACTATTGGCTCGATAAATAATATTAGCGGCTTCCTTGAAGGCAAAGATATGTTTATGGGTAAGGTGCCTGTGTTCTTTGAGCTTGATAGCAATGGGGAATACTTTGTCGCTGAAACATTGCTGGGCAGCTGCTCTGAGGAAAAAATGATTTGGCGCCTGTGGCTGACCATTAACGGCAGGCAAGAGCAGCAAAACTTAGATTTTGAGCAAACCTTTTTTATTGATTTTGAAAGTACCAGGCACTAAACCCTGTTTAGCATCAGTCTAATACCAACCATATAGCTATCGCCCACATTAAACATCCCGAGATTTTATTGAGCAGGCTGGTATTATCACGCTGAGTCAGCACACTGCCTATTGTCTTGCCACCCAGGGCATATAGCAATATGTAAATAAACTCTGAAGCCAGGACAACCATTACCAAAACACGTAATTGTGTAGGTAACGCGTAACTGGCGTTAATAAAAGGAGGAAGCAAGGATATCATAAATGCCCAGCCTTTAGGGTTGGCAATTGCCGTCAGGAGTCCTGGATTAAACAGATCCCGTTTCCTTAAGTTAGCGTCTTGTGCCTGGTTTCTATGACTAAAGAGCCCTTAGATTGAAACATGTTTAGTCCTATATAACAAAGGTAGGCGGCGCCAATGAGTTTAAGTGCACCAAACAAACCAGGATAGTTGACCATAAGACTTGCCACACCTGCTACCGCCGAAATGGCGACTATGGCAACACCCAAAAGTTCGCCATACATCATCCAAAGGTCTTTCTTATTCCCACCGACATACCTTAGGTCATGGCCAGTGTCATACACATGCCGGGCGTTATGCTGACAAGAAAAAAAATCGGTATAAATATTAGTAACAAAGTGGTATCAAACACAAAGCTGGCCCTGGTTGGTGACAGTATCGCTTTGGCTGCGATGAAAAAACAAAGGAGAAATTATACCAAGTGAATTAATTAATTGATCACTTAGCGAGAGTTAAAAGGCTTAGAGGCAAGGCATTGATTGCAGAGAATGGTTATTCAGGACAATTGCTCCTGCATTGTCTAATTACCTACATCCATGTAGGGCCCTTGTCAAAATCAAAACGTAAGCATATAAGCCTTTTAAACTCGCCCTTTGGGAGCTCATTAGCAAGCTGATAACTTCACAAAATTAATGAAATATAGAGCGACTATGTTTAAATAATTTTGTTTGCTCTAAGCTTGCTAATGAAGCTCTAAGTTGGTCAATTTATTATTTCAATTGGTATTAGCATAGAATAGGTTGAATTTTTTGAATTTATTGGACCTAATAAAGAGTAACCATCAAGTTAAACAGGCATAAATAGAATATGGCATTATACAGCTTAGCGAAAAAAATTCTTATGAAAACTGGCTGGTTATTGCTAGTTTTCACTACTTTTATTGCAAGTGGACAAGAGCTTTCATCCAGCCAGCAGGCATTAGATCAGGAAATCAAAAAACATCAGGGCAAGGTCATATACCTGGACTTTTGGGCGTCCTGGTGTAAGCCATGTCGCAAGTCTTTTCCCTGGATGAATAAGCTGCAAAATCAATTCAGCAAGCAGGATTTTACTATAATCAGTGTTAACTTGGATGCACAACGGAAATTGGCCGATAAGTTTTTACAGGAAAACCCGGCAGATTTTGCCGTGATCTATGATCCTAAAGGCAAGATCGCCTCTCATTTTCAGATAAAGGGGATGCCGAGCAGTGTTTTGTTTGATCGCCAGGGCAATATTAAATATGCCCATGCCGGCTTTTTTACCAAAAAAATCCCTGCATATGAAAAAGAAATTAGACAGTTAATAGAAGCCCAATGAGGTTACCATGAGTAGTAAGTTAGGTGCTGTATTCACTTTAGTGGTCGGCATACCCTTAGCCGGCTGCTCAAGTTTGGGCGTTGAACCCTGGCAGCGGGATTTATTGGCCAAAGATGAAATGGCATTAACCAGCTCCGCCTTAGATGCGGCACTTGACGATCACATATATTTCAGCAAAGAAGCATCCAGCGGCGGTAAAAGCTTTGGCGGAGGTGGCTGTGGATGCAATTAAGAAAGATAACAACAAAAAGGCCAATATAAAGGCGGCATTGAGTATTGCAACGGGTGCCTTATTAGGCACGGAACAGAGCGCTAAAGCGCAAGACGGCGACTGGGAATATGATACCGCATTTTTGTATTATAGCGAGGCCGGCAGGGTTTCTGCTGCCGAAGCTATAGTCAGTGCATCAAAAGTCTTTGAAAATGATGAAATATTGAATGTAAAGCTGACCATAGATGCCTTAACAGGAGCCTCGGCAAATGGTGCCGTGGCTCAGCCGGAAGCCCAGACATTTACCCGGCCGTCAGGTAATGGTCAATATCAGGTTCAAGCCGGTGAAACACCACTGGATGATACTTTTCACGATACTCGGGTTCAGTTAAACGGTCAGTGGACTCAATTACTTATACCCAATTATACCGCGAGTATTGGCGCCCATATTTCCAAAGAATATGATTACCTGTCGTTAGGCGTTAATGCCAATCTTGCGTACGACTTTAATAAGAAAAATTCCACCTTATCCATAGGGCTTAGCCATTTTCATGACACGATTTCGCCTGAAGGCGGCATACCTGTGCCTGGTTCGTCAATGTTGACCGAACTTGAAGAGGGACAGAACTGGGGTAGAGAGTTTGCCAAGACGCGACTAAGGGATAAGGACGATAAGGCCACATCTGATGTTTTACTTGGCTTTACTCAGGTGATTAACAGGCGCATGATAACCCAGTTTAATTATTCCTATTCCAGAGTTTCGGGTTACCTTACCGACCCTTTTAAGGTGTTAAGCCTGGTAAACACGAGCGGGTTCACCCAAGATTTACTGTATGAACACAGACCAGGTAAACGCTCCAAGCAAAATATTTTTGCCCAGGTCAAGTACCACTTTAAGGAGGTGATACTGGACACTTCCTACCGTTATATGTGGGATGACTGGCAGATAAAATCTCATACCCTGGATATGCGTTTAAGAGTGCCATTATCAGATATCAGTTATATAGAGCCTCATATCAGGTTATATCACCAGGGAGCGGCAGGATTTTACCGGCCGTTTTTAACTGAAGGCGAGCCGTTACCTCTGTATGCAAGTGCCGATTATCGTGTGGGAGAAATGACTGCTTACACTCTGGGGTTTAAGTACGGTACCTTGATTAATGATAAGGCGCTAGCCTTCAGGCTGGAGTACTATAGACAAAACCCCAAAAATGCCGGCTTTGAAGAACCCGGTGTACTGGCCGAGCAGGAACTTTATGAGAGTGTCAACGCAATAATTGCACAAGTCAGTTATTCCTTCTAATGGACTCATTTTGAAAACACGTGACATTGCTATCAATAAAATTACTGATGGTTACGCCATTAAATTTAATGCCATGGCCAGCCCTTGCGAAGTATTGCTAGAGACAAAGGATGCTGTGCTGGCCAAAAACATTGGTCGTATAGTGAGCCAGGAGGTGTGGCGGATTGAAGACAAATACAGCCGATATAACCCTGAAAGTGTCTGTAGCCGTATAAATAGCGGCAACGGCGGCAGTATTGAAATCGATCATGAAACTAAGCTGTTGCTCGATTTTGCAGGAAAATGTTACCAGCTTAGCGATGGCATGTTTGATATTACTAGCGGGGCTTTGCGCAAAATCTGGCACTTTGACTGCAGTGATCAGATACCAAGCACTTATCAGGTGACGTCCTGGCTAAATCATATTGGCTGGGAAAAGGTTAGTATTACCGATCATCAAATACTGTTACCCGACAAAATGGAGCTGGACTTTGGCGGGATCGGCAAGGAATATGCGGTTGATAGAGCCATGCTACTCGTGGCCGAGCACACGCATGCACCAACTTTAATCAACCTGGGAGGAGATCTGTCAGTTAACGGGCCTCGTAAAAACAATCGGCCATGGCAAGTGGCTATTGACCATCCAGGCTATGCAAGTACAAGAAAAACCACTGTGTCACTCTATAGCGGCGCGCTGGCAACTAGTGGTGATAGCAACCGCTATTTATTAAAGGATGGCAAGCGTTACAGTCATGTTCTGAATGCAAAAACCGGATGGCCGGTAGAAAGCGCCCCAAGTTCTGTTACGGTCGCGGCGCCCCAATGTGTTCAGGCCGGCATTTTGGCCACCCTGGCGTTGTTGCAGGGAAAAGAGGCGGAAACCTTCCTGCAGGAGCAGGATGTAAAATACTGGGCACTAAGATAAGAGCGGCTTGAATAGAAAACAAGCCGCGATTTTCCAGCTAATACTATTGTAAATAAAAGCCGATATGCTGGTGGAAACGCACCAACATTTCTTCTTTATTGTTTACATAAGAAAGCTCTTCTGCCATGGCGTGTAACGCACTCTCGATTTGATTGAGGAATTTACCATAGCCGTGGCTGGTTCTGTTTTGGTCTGAGGCAACAAAAACCAGCTGAATAGTGTCTACCAGTTTTGCTGCATCCCATTTACAGATATAGCCGCCACTGGATTTCTTCGGATTATATCCCAGCATTTGCAATTCGCCATTGGCGACAACAATGCCATCGTCACTTCGGCGAACGATAGGGATCAAGCCATTGGCGATAACGGCACCATTATTTAAATTATGGCGTTTGGCGGCATGGGTGAAGGCATCGGCCACCAGGTTATAGAGTGAGTGATAGGGCTCGGCCGTTGACTCATCTATTTCAACCAACTGTTTGATCCGCTTGTTAACCGGAATATCAACAATGGCATAAGTAAGGGCATCCATGTCTTCGGGCAGGCTGATTTCATCTGCCAGATATCGGTTGGCCATAGACCTTATTTTATGTGTCTGGGTACCGCTAACGCCCTTGTCCTTGGCAAATAAGTCATAGGTAAGGTGTTGATGATCACAAACACGAACCTCGCCTTTCTCCAAACCAACTTGTTCCGCAAAGCTGTCTATCGCCTGTTTGGCTTTTTGGTGAAATTTGGCGGCATTTAGCCTGACATCGTCACCATTGGCCAGAAATACCAAGTTGATTTTTTTAGCGCGTTTTGCGCCGTCAAAATGTTCGCTCTGCACCGTATGATACTGAGAATTATAGAGAAATAGAATTTGCTGCTCAGTTTGCGAGGTCAGCTTTTCCGGGCTATATCTAACACGAGTGAACTTATCATTGGCAATAAACAGGCTGCTTTCCAGATCCAGCTCGTTATTGATTGTAAAGAAAAGCTTGGAAAGCTTTTGATAAAAAGCTTGATAGGGTTGCGGGTTAGAAGGGTCAATAATATCCGAAAACTTGGCTAAAAAGGCATCCGTTAACTCAAATTTTGCCAATAGGTATTGATTTTCTCGTGCTGAAGATGGGATGTACACCTTGTGTTGTGCATTCCTCATTCGTGATATAGACATTTAGGTTCCCTGAAATTAACAATCTGCGGAGAAATTATAGCAAAGACTGTTTTTTGGGCAACGCATATACATGATGCAAATCAAGTAAAAGGGCACCTTTTAAAGGATAAAGTTATATCCGTTTGCTATTGCTCATAAGTAAGTGTAATTAAAAAGAATAGTCCGGTAATGACACTATCATTTTTCCAGCAATTTCTTTGACCAGTTTGGCAGCCAGTTGCGCCGTCATATTATCTATATCCTTTTTAGGATTAAATTCAACCAGATCGGCGCCAACGAGTGGGGCCTTGATTTGATGTATGATATTAATGACTTCACGTGTGGTAAAACCGCCTGGCTCCCTATGGGACACGCCAGGGGCAAATGCCGGATCTATGCCATCAATATCAAGAGACAGGTACAAGGGGCCATCAAAGTCTGGCATTTTATCCGGGTGCCAGTCTTTCATCTCAATGATCTCAACATTAAATTTATTCGCTTGCTGTACTTGATGACTGTTTAGGGTGCGTATGCCAACTTGTACCAGGCGGCATTCAGGATTGTTTTCCATGACTCGGGCAAAGGGGCAGGCATTAGCTAGCCTATTCCCCTTGAAGCTGTCATATAAATCTGAATGGGCATCTATATGCAGAATGTTCAGTTTTGGGAACAGCTTGGCGTAGGACTTGATAATGGGGTAGGAGATGCTGTGATCGCCGCCTAGGGTCAATACTCTCTTGTTTTCCGCAAGTAATGCGTCATATTTGTCTTCGATTATATTGACCAAGTCACTGGGTTTGCGAATGGCCAGGTTACCTGAGTCTTGCCATAGAATATTGCTTTTAAGATCCTGGCCGTTTTCGGTACCCGAATTGAGAGAGCCGCCGGTCAATGCCTGACGGATAATATCAGGTGCTCCCTTAGGGCCTGGCTCAAAAGACGAGTTATCATCAAAGGGGATACCTAAAAGACTTACAACAGAATGATCCGACATGGCAATATGCTCTTAAAGTTTGATTTTGGTTAAATATTTATTAGTTTATTTGACTTATATTCTTGAAACAATCTATAGCCGAAAACATGCACCAAGTTGGCAAAAATGTAATGGCAATAAGCGGTATTTATTATATTTATACTCGTTATATAAATATGGTGATTAGTGTAAATACTCTTTTTGCTTTAGGTTAGTTAATGATGCTATGTTTTATGTTAGTGTTTATTAAAATATTTTGTTTAATCCAGTAGTTGTGCTGGCATAAATCTTTCACGCAGGAGAGCGCAATATGTCGAGTAAAGTTCAAGTTCCAAGTTCAGGTGAGAAAATTACTGTAGAAAACGGGAAATTGGTTGTGCCAAACAATCCGATAATCCCTTTTATTGAAGGAGATGGCATAGGTGTTGATGTGACTCCGCCAATGAAAAAAGTCGTCGATGCGGCAGTTGCCAAGGCATATGGAGAAGACAGAAAGATTCACTGGATGGAGGTCTATGCCGGTGAAAAGGCCACTGAGGTTTATGATTCGGAAACCTGGCTGCCAGATGAAACGCTGGAAATGTTTAAGGAGTTTAAAGTCGGCATCAAGGGGCCACTAACAACACCTGTTGGTGGTGGCATGCGCTCGTTAAATGTTGCCCTGCGCCAAATCCTGGATTTATATGTTTGCCAGCGCCCGGTACAGTGGTTCACCGGTGTACCCAGCCCGGTTAAAAAGCCCGGTGAAGTGGACATGGTGATATTCAGGGAAAATACCGAAGATATATATGCCGGCGTCGAATATCAAGCGGGCAGTGAAGATGCGCAGAAAGTACTGGACTTTTTAAGCCAGGAAATGGGCGTAACCAAGATACGTTTTACCGAAAATTGCGGTATAGGCATTAAACCCGTTTCCAAAGAGGGGACACAGCGCCTGGTTCGTCAGGCCATTCAGTATGCCATAGACAATGACAGGGATTCGGTCACGCTGGTGCACAAAGGTAATATCATGAAGTTTACCGAAGGGGCATTTAAGGACTGGGGTTATGAGTTGGCTCGTGAAGAGTTTGGTGCGGATTTACTCGATGGTGGTCCTTGGTGCTCGTTTAAGAGTCCTAAAACGGGTAAAGAAATTATTATTAAGGATGTCATCGCCGATGCCATGCTACAGCAGATCTTATTGAGACCGGCAGAATATAGTGTAATCGCGACATTGAATTTAAATGGTGACTATTTATCAGATGCTTTGGCTGCACAGGTGGGTGGCATAGGTATAGCACCTGGTGCTAACTTGAGTGATGAAGTGGCCATTTTTGAAGCTACTCATGGTACGGCGCCAAAATATGCCGGCCAAAACAAGGTTAATCCCGGCTCAGTTATCCTGTCAGCCGAAATGATGTTACGTCATATGGGCTGGACAGAAGCGGCTGATTTAATGCTTAACGGTATGTCGGGAGCGATAAATGCTAAGACGGTTACCTATGACTTTGAGCGTTTAATGGATGGCGCCAAGCTGGTCACTTGTTCTGAATTTGGCGAATGTATCATAGAGCATATGTAATACCAAGTGAATTAATTAATTGATCACTTAGCGAGAATTAAAAGGCTGAGAGGCAAGGCATTGATTGAGAGAATGGTTATTCAGGACAATTGCTCCTGCATTGTCTAATTACCTACATCCATGTAGGGTCCTTGTCAAAATCAAAACGTAAGCATATAAGCCTTTTAAACTCGCCCTTTGGGAGCTCATTAGCAAGCTGATAACTTCACAAAATTAATGAAATATAGAGTGACTATGTTTAAATAATTTTGTTTGTTCTAAACTTGCTAATGAGGCTCTAAGTTGGTCAATTCATTATTTCAATTGGTATAAATTGCTTTTTATAAAGCAACAATTAAAAAACACAGCAAAGGCTGTGTTTTTTATTACTTGTTAAATGTAAGAGAGATTATTCTTTTGGTTCAATATCAGTTGGAGTAATACTTGCTGCATGATGTCCTTTAGGGCCTGCATTAAGCTCGTAATCGACATCCTGACCCGCTTTGAGTGTACGATATCCTTCCATTTGTATAGTGGAATAATGAGCAAATATATCCTCACCACCATCCTCTGGACGAATAAAACCAAAGCCTTTCGCATTATTAAACCATTTAACTGTACCGTGAGCCATACATCAACTTCCTTCTATATTCATCGGTAATTAGGTATGCTTCCCTAAAAGCATTTTGCACAATACCCTGGCGACTAAAATATAGCCACTAAATGAATCGTAGATAAAAATACGAATTAGTCAAGCGAATTTATGAATTTTTATTCAGGGAAAGCGTTAGATATTTTTACTTATGATCAAGCAAAAACACCTGGTACAGACTAATATAAAATTATGACAGATCGAAAAGAGTTAATTGGAAACCAAGAGGCCATAGAAGAGGCGGTCAAGAGTCGGTGTCAAAAGCCGCCAATGTACAATGTAGTATTGTTAAACGATGATTACACACCAATGGATTTTGTAGTTGAAGTTTTACGTAGATTTTTTAATATGGATTCAGAGCAGGCAACAGAGATCATGCTGGCGATCCATTACAAAGGAAAGGCCCGTTGTGGCACGTATACTGCAGAAGTAGCAGAAACCAAAGTTGATCAGGTTAGCAATTACGCCTATGAAAATCAGCACCCGTTAAAGTGCACGATGGAAAAAGCGTAAATTCGCATGGTTTTAAATTGGAGTAACCTATGCTTAACAAAGATTTAGAAATTTCACTTAATTTAGCTTTCCGTCAAGCTAAAGAGTCTCGCCATGAATTTATGACGGTTGAACATTTGTTGTTGGCCTTGCTGGATAACCCTTCCTCCATTGAAGCGCTGAAAGCATGCGGTGCAGACATGCCCAAGTTGCGTAAAGAGTTAATGGATTTTATCGGTGAAACAACCCCGGTTATCCCCTTAGGTGAGGAAGAAAGGGAAACGCAACCAACCCTAGGTTTTCAGCGTGTATTGCAAAGAGCCGTATTTCATGTCCAGTCTTCCGGCAAAAGTGAAGTCAATGGCTCCAATGTCCTGGTTGCAATATTTAGTGAACAAGAGTCGCAAGCGGCTTACTTCCTGAAAAAGTCAGACATTACCCGCTTGGATATTGTAAATTATATCTCCCACGGCATCTCCAAGGTAGATCCCCAGGATATGCCAAACCTAACGGATGAAACGGCAACCCAGACCGAGGAAGAGCCTAGGACTATAGAAAATTTTTCCACCAACCTAAATGAAGAAGCGTTAAAAGGAAATATAGACCCACTTATTGGCCGCACAGACGAACTGGAACGTACCCTGCAGGTCCTAAGCCGACGCCGCAAGAATAACCCCTTGTTTGTGGGTGAGGCAGGAGTAGGAAAAACCGCCATAGCCGAAGGCCTGGCAAACTTAGTAATATCGGAAGATGTGCCTGAGTTCTTATCTGATGCCACTATCTATTCATTAGATATGGGGGCCTTGCTAGCGGGAACCAAATATCGCGGGGATTTCGAGAAACGTTTTAAAGCCTTGCTCAAAGAGCTGGAAAACGATACCAACGCTATTTTGTTTATCGACGAAATTCATACCATTATCGGCGCGGGCGCTGCCTCCGGCGGCATGATGGACGCCTCCAATTTGATCAAGCCCTTGCTCTCTGCCGGTAAGCTTCGCTGCATAGGTTCTACTACTTATCAGGAATACCAGAGTATTTTTGAGAAAGACAGGGCCTTGGCCCGTCGCTTCCAAAAAATTGACGTTGCCGAACCCAGTGTCGATGATACCACCAAGATACTGGTTGGTCTTAAGGACAAGTACGAGTCTCACCACGGCATTCGCTATACCAATAAGGCATTGAAAGCGGCGGCACAGCTTTCCGCCAAGTATATTAATGAAAGGTTTTTACCTGATAAGGCCATAGATGTGATTGATGAAGCCGGGGCGAAACAGCAACTTGTTGCGCCGTCCAAGCGTAAGAAGGTGATCAATAACGGGGACATTGAAACCATAGTGGCAAAAATGGCCCGTATCCCGGAAAAGTCTGTCTCCTCATCGGAAAAAGACAGCCTTAAAACCCTAGATCGCAATTTAAAACTTGTGGTATTTGGACAGGATCATGCCATTGACGAGTTATCATCTGTTATTCGTCTTTCACGCGCTGGTCTGGGTCAGGAGCAGAAGCCTGTTGGCTCATTTTTGTTTGCCGGTCCGACAGGTGTAGGTAAAACCGAAGTCACCCAGCAGCTGGCCAAAATACTCGGCGTTGAATTGCTGCGTTATGATATGTCTGAGTACATGGAAAAACACGCAGTTAGCCGTTTGATAGGTGCACCTCCAGGTTATGTGGGTTATGAGCAGGGCGGTTTGTTAACCGATGCTGTACTCAAGCACCCACATGCGGTTGTGCTCCTGGATGAAATTGAAAAAGCGCACCAAGATGTTTATAACATTTTGCTACAAGTGATGGATCACGGCACCTTAACCGACAATAATGGCCGCAAGGCCGATTTTAGAAATATTATTTTGGTGTTGACCACTAATGCCGGTGTCACGGAAACGACCAGGCAGTCCATTGGTTTTAAACAGCAAGATCATAGCCTGGATGCTAAAGATGAGATCAACCGTGTCTTTTCACCGGAATTTAGAAACAGACTGGATAATATCGTCTGGTTTAACCATCTGTCTACCGAAGTGATCCAGCAAGTGGTTGACAAGTTTATTGTCGAATTGCAGGCGCAACTTGATGAAAAAGGTGTTTCACTTGAACTCACTAAAGATGCGAAAAAATGGCTGGCCGAGCACGGATATGACAAAACCATGGGCGCTCGTCCCATGTCACGCATAATACAGGAGCACTTGAAGAAGCCTCTTGCCAATGAGTTGCTCTTTGGTGAATTAACCCAAGGCGGTGTGGCAAAAGTCGGCGTTAAAAAGTCACAACTGGTGATCACCTGCGAGAAAAAACAGGAATTGGTCGAACACTAGGCGTTCATAAAATAGCAAAAGCCCCTTGTCTAAATACATCGGGCTTTTTTATTGGGGTTAGGCTAGGGGCTGTTTATCTTTGTTTAATAATTCTACTGAGAGATAAAATCACTTTAATCAAGGCGGAAATTGTGTCATTTAGTCATCTAAATCAACAATTTTCAACGCAGAGTAAAGTGATTTTAACCTCAGCCCTTTGGGCAATGGCTATTTTTAACGCTAGCGGCATTAGAATTCACTCATTTGGAACAACCAAACCACGTTCATTCTGCTTTGCTATCATTGAAAATAGCCTATTGTAGAAAATATAAACAAAGGTCAACAGCCCCTAGGGTTTAAATGATTCTAGCATTGCAAACCGCAAAATTAAGGCCACAAAAAAGCCCCAATCATGGGGCTTTTAAAAAGGTTTGAATTGATTTTAACGAGCGCGGAAAATAATGCGGCCCTTAGACAGATCATAAGGGGTAAGTTCTACTGTGACCTTGTCACCTGTTAAAATACGAATATAGTTTTTACGCATTTTTCCTGAAATATGCGCAGTAACCACGTGACCATTTTCTAATTCAACACGGAACATGGTATTAGGTAATGTATCTAGAACAGTACCTTGCATTTCAATATTTTCTTCTTTCGCCATTGGGCGTCAAACCTCTAAAGTTGTGCATAAATAAAAAGCTGCGCAGATGATGCCGAATTGCTCGCCTAAAGTAAAGCTAAAGCGACTATTTATTTACAGTTTTCCATGTATTCGCGGTTAATATTTGATGCGGATAATAACGATCCTTATAGCTCATTTTTTGACATCCCGCTATTTGATAACCCAAATATAAATATTGTTTTTGATACTGAACGGATAATTGGATTTGGTTGAGTATGGCAAATACCCCAAGACCTGCGGCTCTGTAGTCAGGATGATAAAAGGTATACACGGCAGACAGTGCATCAGAAAGAACATCCGTGACTGCCACACAAATCAGTTTTTTCTTATCCCATATTTCAATAAAAATCTGCTCGGCAATACTACTGGCCAGAAAGCTCTTGTATTGATCATAAGTGGCGGGAAACATGCTGCCATCCTGGTGAATGGTATTGATGTATTTTTCATATAAGGGGTAATAATTATCCTTTTCCTCGCTTGTAATCTTTATGGAAAAAATGCTGTTTCGCTTTAATGAACGCTTCTGGCTTCTTGAGGGTTTAAATTCATTGACCAGTACTCTTATCGATTGACATGCGTTGCAGGCTTCACAATGGGGTCGGTAGATTTGATCGCCGCTACGCCTGAATCCCTGAGACATTAACCAGGCATAGCTGTCGCTGCTTTGTAGCCTAGGATCGGTTGCAACCAATAACCTTTCATTCCTGCCCGGCAAATAGTTGCATGGGAAAGACTTGGTAATGCCTAATTGAAAATTGGTATTCATATCATTAATTATAGAATACGAGCTTGCCAAAAATCATCCGACAATTTTATTGCCATCGCCTCATCTTTTTGCTGAATAAATTGCTCTCTGCTTATCTCTCTTGCGCCCATATCTGCCAGGAAGGGGTTTAAAATCTGACAGTCGATGAGTTTAATACCGGCGTTAGATAATAACTCTGCTAAATAAACCAAAGCCACTTTAGAAGCATTGCTGGTTTTATAAAACATGGATTCGCCGGAAAAATAGCCATTGATTGCAACGCCATATAAACCTCCTACTAATGCGTTGTCTTGCCAAACCTCAATGGAGTGAGCATGGCCCAAGTCATTGAGCTTTATATAGGCTGCTTTCATGGATGGCACTATCCAGGTATCTTCCTTGCGAAAAGGCGCATTGGCGCAGAGAGAAACCACCTCGGGAAATGCCTTATTAACGCTCACCTGAAACACCTGCCTGTTTAGCACTTTTCTCAGGGTACGATTAATACGAATATCATCCAATAAAATGACTGCCCTGGGATCCGGTGACCACCACATAATGGGTTCGTCATGGCTAAACCAGGGGAAGATGCCATTTCTATAGGCCGTTATTAATCGTTTTGGAGAAAGATCACCGCCTACGGCAAGTAAACCATTGGGGTCAGTCAATGCTTGGTGTGGGGAAGGGAAAGCCAGACTGCCTTTTTCGAGAAAATGAAGGGTCTGGCTCATACTGCTAGCGTCTTTTATTTAGCGTTTTTTGCATCTAGGTAGCGTTCTGCATCCAGTGCCGCCATACAGCCAGCGCCGGCTGAGGTAATGGCTTGACGATAAATATGATCGGCGACATCGCCGGCAGCAAAAACACCTTCGATGCTGGTTTGCGTGGCATTACCGTTAGTACCGCTTTCAATGGTCAAGTAGCCGTCTTTCATTTCCAACTGACCTTTGAATATGTCGGTGTTAGGTTTATGACCAATGGCAATAAAGGTACCGGTAACATCAAACTCTTCGGTTTCACCTGTTTTAACATGCTTAACACGTACACCGGTTACGCCCATGTTATCGCCCAGTACTTCATCAAGCGTACGGTCGAGGTGTAGGATGATATTGTCATTTTCAACCTTATCCATCAGGCGCTTGGTCAGGATTTTCTCTGAGCGAAATGTATCGCGGCGATGGATCAGGTGAACCTCAGAGGCAATATTGGACAGATAAAGCGCTTCTTCTACCGCGGTATTGCCGCCACCGACAACGGCAACTTTCTGGTTACGATAAAAGAATCCGTCACAGGTGGCGCATGCTGAAACACCGCGACCCATAAAGGCCTCTTCGGACGGTAAGCCTAGGTATTGAGCAGAAGCACCTGTGGCGATGATCAAGGCATCGCAAGTGTATTCACCACTGTCGCCTTTTAACGCAAATGGGCGATTGCTAAAATCGACTTCATTGATATGGTCGAAAATGATCTCGGTATCAAACTTCTCCGCGTGTTTTTGCATGCGCTCCATTAGCACAGGACCCGTAAGATCATCTGCATCACCGGGCCAGTTTTCAACTTCTGTGGTGGTGGTTAATTGTCCACCTTGTTGCATGCCGGTGATCATGACAGGGTTTAAATTAGCGCGCGCCGCATAAACAGCTGCGGTATAGCCAGCAGGGCCAGAGCCCAAAATGAGTAACGGGCAATGTCTTGCTTCGCTCATGAATTACTCCAAATGATGAATTGGTATTTAAATTAGTTGATTGGGATTCTAAGGAAATATCTCAAGGGGGTAAAATAACTTTTAGATAAAAAAAATAGGTAAATCCCATAAAGTGCAAGATTAACTGTACGGTCTTTTGCTACTTAAATAATGGATTGATTTTTAGAAGCTTACAAAAGCGGACAGTTTTTAAAGGATGAAAAACCGGGACTGACAAAGATAGCTAGCAGTAAAAAGCCGTTATCTCGAGCAGAATAACGGCTTTATATCTAAGGCTGAGAACGGTCTTATAATGTTGCAAGAGCCTCTTCTGGTGCAACAAAGTCATAGCCTAATACATCAGCGACCGGTTTATTGGTTACCTTGCCACCCAACACATTTAGGCCGTTCATCAAGTGTTCATCTTCCAGCAATGCTTGCTTGGCACCTTTATTGGCTAGGGTTAGTGCAAATGGCATGGTTGCATTGGTTAGGGCCATGGTTGAAGTACGGGCAACACCGCCCGGCATATTGGCAACGCAATAGTGAACTACATCATCAACCACATAGGTTGGCTCTTGGTGAGTTGTTGCTTTAGAGGTCTCGAAGCAGCCACCCTGATCGATTGCCACGTCAACGACGACTGAGCCTTTTTTCATCATCCTGATATGTTCGGCAGTAACCAGCTTAGGCGCAGCGGCACCCGGAATAAGTACGGCACCAACCACCAGATCCGCCTCTACAATCAATTGGTCCATGGCATCTGCAGTTGAATAAACGGTTTTTAAGCGACCATCGAATTCTGTGTCCAGCTGGCGAAGGCGAGGTAGTGACCTATCTAAAATAGTAACATCGGCACCCATGCCCACTGCCATGCGAGCCGCTTGTGTACCTACAACACCACCACCTACGATTAGTACTTTTGCAGGGGCAACACCGGGAACACCACCTAATAATGCACCTAAACCGCCTTGTGCTTTTTCAAGGGCATGTGCGCCCGCCTGAATAGACATGCGACCGGCAACTTCAGACATAGGAGCAAGTAAAGGTAAGCCGCCGGTAGTTGCAGTAACAGTTTCGTAAGCGATACAGGTTGCACCTGATTCAATTAGAAGTTCTGTTTGTCTTGGATCTGGAGCCAAATGCAGGTAAGTGAACAGCACTTGTCCGGGACGAAGCATTTTGCACTCGTTAGGCTGTGGCTCTTTCACTTTAATTATCATCTCTGCAGTAGCAAAAATTTCTGCCGCAGAATCAATGATTTTTGCACCAGCTGTAATATATTGTTCATTATCAAAACCAATTGCAGCACCACCGTTATTTTCAACGATTACTTCATGCCCGTTTACAACTAACTCTTTAACACCAGCAGGTGTTAGGCCAATACGGTATTCGTGGTTTTTTATTTCCTTAGGAACGCCAATGATCATAATAATTTTCTCTTTGTTGAAATTTGAAACTAGTATAATGACTAATTACTAGAATAACCTGTCGTTATTTTGTTAGGTGCGATATATTGTTCTTTAAAATGTAATTTATGTGGTGATAAATATAATGAGTGAAAGCCATAGTAAAAAATTAGACCGCATCGATCGTAATATTTTAGTCGAACTTCAAAAAAATGGCCGGTTATCCAATGTCGAATTATCCAGAAGAGTGGGCTTGAGCCCGACACCTTGCTTGGAAAGAGTCAAACGCCTGGAAAATGAAGACTATATTACCGGCTATAAAGCCATGCTTAATCCGTTAAAACTGGAAGCGGCTCTGCTGGTGTTTGTCGAAATCACCCTGACCAAAACCAGTCCGGATGTGTTTGATGATTTTTCAAAATCTGTCCAGGAGCTGGATGTCATACAGGAGTGTCATCTGGTTTCGGGAGACTTTGACTTTCTGCTAAAAACTCGGGTTTCGGACATGGCGGCATATCGTCAGTTATTGGGTGATACCCTGTTACAATTGCCCGCTGTGAGCGAAAGTCGTACTTATGTGGTGATGGAAGAAGTAAAATCGAGCAACGTTCTGGCAATTAAGCGTTAAGGCATTTAACTGGCGCCAATATTTTGTTATTTTAGCCAACATAATAATGAAAAGTTTTCCATGAGTAAGATATTGTCTTCAGATTCCCCTAAGTTAAATGGTGTTCAACGTTTACTTGAAGCCGGTTTATTGTTTTTTTGCGTGTTTGCCATGTATGTCATGCTGGCACTCTTTAGCTTCGATCCCGCTGATCCCGGCTGGGCACAAACCGGTTACCAAACTCAGATAAGAAATTTGGGGGGCGCGGTCGGGGCCTATATATCTGACTTGCTGCTCAATCTTTTTGGTGCCATTGCCTATAGTCTACCTTTTGTCCTGGCCATTACCGGCTGGTTACTATTCCAGAAATTTCACCGTCTGATGCAGCTGGATTATTTGACGCTGGGCTTAAAATTTATCGGTTTTATCATGTTTTATATAGGCATTACTTCGATTGCCAGTATGAATTTTGACGATATATTTTACTTTTCTGCCGGTGGTATTTTGGGTGATGTCTTAAGCAAAAGCATTTTACCTTACCTGTCGTTTGTCGGCAGCACCTTGCTGTTTCTTTTGCTTTGTTGCTCTGGCTTTGTCTTGTTGACCGGTTTTTCCTGGTTAAAGTTTATCGACTCGGTCGGTGCCTATACCATTTTTGCCGTTCAGTACCTGGCAGGGCTACCGGCCTTGCTGAGTGAAAAGTTCGGTACAGATGGCTCGGATAAAAAAGTACAAGATGCCGATATAGAAGAGCCCAATCCCAAGCTAAACAAACCCAAAGGGTTAGAGCCGGAGCCCGAAGAAGTAAAAGAGGCGTTTGCGGCATTAACCGCAGGCAACCAGGATGAACCCTTGTTGGACTCTGATCCCCTGGACGATGAAATTTCATTTGGATTCGAAGACGAGTTTAGCCAAGATAAGAAAGAGCCCTTTGTAGCCATAGATGATTTGATGGAAGGCCCACTGGCAATCAATGTTCAAGAGCATGTCAGCAATGACGAAATAGAGGCGGCATTCGAGTCGGTTGAAAAGATCACTATTGACAGTGACTTTGAAGATAAGCAAGAAACGCAAAGCGGTAAATTCAATAGTGAAGAGTCACCACAGGATAAGTTTGGCGGTATGCCGTCTCTTGATTTATTGGATCGTCCCAATAAGTCGGAAAACCCGATAGATCCAAAAGAGCTGGAACAAGTCAGCCGTTTAGTCGAAGAGAAACTACTGGAATTTGGCGTTAAGGCGCAAGTGGTTGATGTATTTCCGGGGCCGGTTATCACGCGCTTTGAACTGGATCTGGCGCCGGGTGTTAAAGCCAGTAAGGTCTCCGGACTTTCACAGGATATCGCCCGCTCACTGTCTGCCAAGAGCGTGCGTGTGGTTGAGGTTATTGAAGGCAAATCCGTTATCGGGATAGAGTTGCCTAACAAGCACAGGGAAACCGTTCACTTTACCGACGTTATCTCGGTACAAAAATTTGCCGACTCACCCTCTAATCTCGCCATGGCCATTGGCAGTGATATCTCGGGCAAGCCGGTTGTGGCAGACCTGGCCAAAATGCCACACCTACTTGTGGCCGGTACCACGGGCTCGGGTAAGTCTGTTGCCGTCAATACCATGATCGTCAGTATTCTGTACAAGTCGACGCCGGAAGAGGTGCGAATGATCATGATAGATCCCAAGCAGGTGGAACTTTCTGTCTATAATGGCATTCCTCACCTGCTTTCCGAGGTGGTTACCGATATGAAAGAGGCCGCCAATGCCCTTAGGTGGTGCGTCGGCGAGATGGAAAGACGCTATAAGTTGATGTCAGCCCTGGGGGTGCGTAACCTTAAGGGGTATAACGAAAAGGTAACACAGGCCATAGATGCGGGAGAGCCGCTAATAGATCCTTTATGGCAACCGACGGATGCCTTTAGCCAGACACCACCCACGCTGGAAAAACTGCCCGCCATTGTTATTCTTGTTGACGAGTTTGCCGATATGATGATGGTTGCCGGCAAAAAAGTCGAAGAGTTGATTGCCCGTATCGCCCAAAAAGCACGGGCTGCCGGAATGCATTTGATTTTGGCAACGCAAAGGCCATCGGCTGATGTTATTACCGGGCTTATCAAGGCCAATATTCCAACACGCATGGCGCTTAGGGTTCAGTCTCGAATGGAGTCGCGTATTATTCTTGACCAACAGGGTGCCGAGCAACTGCTTGGTATGGGGGATATGTTCTATCTGCCGCCTGGAGAAGCCGTCCCGATACGTGTCCATGGTGCCTTTGTCGATGATCATGAAGTCCATGCCGTTGTCAGCGACTGGAAAATGCGCGGCGAGCCAGATTATCTGGATGAAATACTCTCCGGTGAAAATGAACAGGATATTCTGCTGCCGGGAG